>ERZ795046.46-NODE-46-length-150743-cov-258.867594_pt1 | contig 150743 bp, 154 predicted proteins | sample MGYA00375130_ERZ795046 | MGnify/ENA primary metagenome ERZ795046 (study PRJEB30175, sample SAMN05720202) | activated sludge metagenome | isolation source: anaerobic digester from wastewater treatment plant | place: Japan | collected 2015-05-15 ... | reverse complement strand
GAAAGAGCCCTTGCTAAGGGGTATGAAGGAAATGGATTGGGTTATCGAATGCTGACCCATATATTGAGGATATTAAAATGATGGGTTTTGATAGAATGAGCCTACAAAAGTTGGAACCGAGTTGTAGGAGTAATGTTGATTTAGATGCATAACTTAGGAGGAGGCGACATGAAGGAGAAAGTTAGGCATTTTAGCGAAGTTGTTGAAAACCCAGTGGAAATGGAAGGGGCTGCAGGTGCTTACATTCGCTGGCTTCTCGGACCTTCTGACGATGTCCCAAACTTTTTTCTCAGAATGTTTCGCTTGGAACAGGATGGGCGCACTCCCTATCATAGTCATCCGTATGAGCATGAAGTATATATATTAGATGGTAAAGGCATTTTGCGAATAGGCGAAAGGGAATATCCTCTCAAGCCCGGATACTTTGCATATGTGCCTCCAGATGAGAATCATCAGTTTGTAAATACTGGCAAAGTTGATATGTTTTTTCTTTGTGTTATTCCTACAAAGTAAAGGGAATCTTGACAAAATGTAAGGTTTGGATTATAAATATAATAACAACAAGAAGGAGGTATGTTAATGAGGTTTAGAAAATATACTTGGATGTTGATGGTAGGTGCTATGCTCTTTGCAGCGTGCGGGCCTAAAAAGGCCACAAAGGAAACGCTGACACAATTGGAAGAGTGTAATAGTGCTCTTGAGTCTGCGGAGGCAAGGAAGGCTGAGCTCGAATCAAGTATTAATTCTCTTGAGGCTAACATTAATGCAAAGAAGTCCAGAATCGAAGCGCTCCAATCTGAAAGGGATTCACTAAATTACTGGCTTCATGAAGTCCTTGAAAAAGGTTACTAAGGAGGTTGGGTGATGAAGAAAATTATTACTATACTTGGTGTTTTAATGCTTTTAACTCCTGCCCTTAGGGCTGAGGAGGAAAAATTAACGGAAGAAGAAGCTCTTAGAATGCTTGAAGACTGCAGAGCAAAGGTTTCAACACTCAACCAAGAAATCACTGATCTTGAATCAAGGGTTAATGCGCTGAATACCGAAGATTCGGAGCTTGATAATACAATTGCTGCCCTCGAGAACGAGATTTCACAATTGAGAGCCGAAATTGCAAAATATCCTTCTCAATATACTGTCGTACCGGGTGATTATCTGAGTAAAATTGCCGGGATGAGATATATTTACAACAACTCGAAGGCTTGGCCGAGGATATATAGGGCTAATAGAGATCTTATAAAAGATCCCAATCTTATTTACCCTGATTGGGTGTTGAATATTCCCCATGGTATTGTTACAGAGATTGAAGTAATTCCCGGTGACTATCTATATAAGATTGCTGGATTTTCCTGGATTTATGGGAATTCGAGACTCTGGACAAATATCTATGAAGCTAATAAAGATCAAATAAAGGATCCAAATCTTATCTATCCAAAACAGGTATTGAGGATCCCAAGATAGTACAAAAAATTTCTAACCTCGAAGGGGGATGCCTTTGTGTGTCCCCCTTTTTCTTTATTAGATAGATGGAAAAGGTAGAAAAAGTAATCTTTATAGGAGATGTGAACCCAGTTAAGTTTCTTGGAGTAAACGATGCAAATTTAAATTTTCTTAAAAGTAGGACTTCTACTCAAATCATTGTTAGAGGAGACGAGCTCAGGCTCAGAGGTAACCCTGAAGAAGTTGAATTGATTTCTAAAGTAATTTATATTTTGAAAAACGAGATCAAGAAGAGAGGAGAGATAGAGGATTGTGAGGTAAAGGAGATGATGAAGTGGGGACTGGAACATGGTGCGGAAGAAATGGGTGATACCAAGGATTTTATTATAACTCCAAAGAGAAGGATTGAGCTAAAGACTCCGAATCAGAAGGAGTATATTAAGCTTATTGATGAGAATGACGTTGTCATTGCTATAGGACCCGCTGGAACAGGTAAGACATACCTGGCAGTCGCTTCTGCTATAAACTTTTTAAGGAAGAACCTTGTAGAAAGGGTAATTTTAACGAGACCTGCTGTAGAGGCTGGTGAATCCCTCGGATTCCTTCCGGGTGATTTTCAAGAGAAGATAAACCCTTATCTTACTCCATTATATGATGCCTTGTATGCACTTTTGACTCCTGAAACTATAAAGAGATATATAGATACTAGGGTTATTGAAATTGCACCTCTTGCCTATATGAGGGGCAGAACCTTTTCAGATGCTTTTGTAATTCTTGATGAAGCTCAAAATAGTAAAGCAGTTCAAATGAAAATGTTTCTCACACGTCTTGGTCCCCGATCGAAGCTTGTCCTCACAGGGGACATCACTCAGATTGACCTACCTGGGAATGAAGCATCTGGATTGGTAGAAATCCAATCTGTCCTCAAGGGGGTAAAAGGGATTGCTTTTATATATTTTACCGCTGAGGACGTTGTGAGGCATGGATTGGTTAAGGACATCGTGAATGCGTACGAAAGATTTGAGCGGAAGAACCATCATTCCGCGCAGGAAAAAAAAGAAGTTTAAACTAACTCCTGCTTTTGCTCTTTTTATTTTACTTTTAGCTTTAACTCTTATCTCTATAAATAAATTAGCGTATCGCCTTAACATATTCGAGGAAAAGAGTATTGCCCCAATTGTAGAAAAGAAAATAGAAGTCGTAAAATTACCGTACTTTGTAAAGGAAGCTGTACACCCACAAGTAAATTTTGATTCTCTAAGTGTTGCTGGGAGAATAATTCTCAATTATTTTACTGAAGCTATGGCAAGACCAGTGATTGAGGGCAACTTCCTTGAGCGAGCAGACACTATTTTAGTTCGTGATGGTGACAGTTTGCTTAAACTGCCTACAGACTCGCTGTATTATGTATCGAGAATCAGGTTGTCAATTGAGAATCTCGCAAGTGAACTCGGCATAGATAGCTCTGAAAAGGTAAAGATCTTTGGTGCTATTTTACCCGTATTGAAAACTAACCTCACCCTTGGTGGTTTTATTGAGGACACTATGATAACAATCGAAGGTATTCCCGTTACCCAAAAGTCTCCTACCGGGAGAGCGGTGGTGCTACTTAATATCTATCTCTTGATCGTTTTTATTGTGGCTTATTTATTCTATTATTTGAATTTTAAGAGCCATATGGACAGAAGAAAAACTATCATATTTATTATGTCCATTCTTTTTCTTATCGTTTTTTTGTGGTTTTTGCCTGTTACAAAATATCGTATACTAGTTTTCATGTTCCCGTTTGCACTCATGCTGGCCGGGTTTTTCACCGGTTTTTTGCCGACTTTATTCCTGCTCTTTAGTTCATTGTTTATTTTGCTCCCCTTGTTTGCTGAGAATTTGCTTCCACTTATAATATTTAACTTATCGGTAGGCTTTATGAGTGCATATTTGGGTAGTAACATAAAAACTCGCTGGAATTTCTTGTCTTCTTTCATTTATCTTTCAATTTTTAGTGCCGTTGTTTTGTTAGTTTTATCAGTATTTTATCCTGTACCAGTATTTCCACATTTAAAACATGTTTTGACGGTAAATGTATTGTCAGTCCTACTACTTTTTGTCGCCATTCCTTTGATGGAAAGTATATTGCGGTACCCCACAGAGTTTGTGCTCCTCGAACTTTCCAATGTGAATCATAAGCTGCTCATGAGGCTTCAGGACGAAGCCCCGGGTACTTTTGAGCATAGCTTGAGAGTTGCTGAGATGGGTTCAAGGGTGGCACCCATTCTGGGACTTGATCCTATACTTGCAAGGGTTGCTGGGCTTTATCATGATATCGGGAAAATGGCACATGCTATTTTCTTTGTTGAAAACCAACGCGGCGGTGAAAACCCTCACGATAAAGTATCGCCTGAGATGAGTGCCCAGATTTTGAAATCCCACGTAACTGATGGTATATTTATTGCAAAGAAACACAGATTGCCCGACGAAATCATCGGAGTTATCTCCTCACACCATGGAACTTCAGTAATGTATTCCATATATACAAAAGCCGTAAAACTTTATCAACAAGTTGAGAAGGATAAATATAGATACCCTGGGCCAAAACCGAGAAATAAGCTTGAGGCTCTTTTTATGATTGTTGATAGCGCTGAAGCCGCATCCAGGGCTCTTGTAGATAAAACAGAGGATAAGTTTAGAGAGGTATTGAATGATTTAGTAGATGATAAGCTCAAAGATGGTCAATTTTCTGAATGTGACATAACCTATGGTGAGTTGGAAAGAGTGAAGGAAGAAATTTTGGAAATATTACTTAGCCAATATCATCTTAGAGTTAAGTATCATGAAGATAAGGGTTATTGAGGTAGGTCAAAGACTTTCCCCAAAATTTCTGAGGAAATTTAGGGTGTTGTTAAATCAAATAGCCGAAAGTGAGAATGCTGATGCGGAAATTGATTGTATTTTAACTACGGATAGATATGTACAAAAACTAAACAGAAAGTATCTTGGTAAAGATAAGCCCACAGATGTACTTTCTTTTCCTCTTGGTGATGTGTGGGAAATTTATATCTCCGTTGATACTGCAAGAAAAAAAGCTTTTGAATATGGATTTGACACAGAGTATGAAATATTCCGGTATGGGGTTCATGGCCTTCTACACCTCCTTGGTTACGACCATAATGATGCCCACATGGCGGAGGAAATGGACAAAGTTGAGGAAAAATATCTTACCCTATGGTGTCAATACCGGTATTAATTGTCCTTCTTTTTCTTTCTTTTGCATCGAGTGGTAGTGAAGCCGCTCTATTTTCGATTTTAAAGGTAGAACTCCAAGGGTTAGGGAAGGGTTTCTTCCGAAAGGTCACGACAGAACTGAAGAATAACGAGCACATTACCCTCTTTGTCCTTCTTCTTGTAAATACGGTAGTAAATGCTTATGCGGCATCACTTTTTTCAGCTATTTTCAATGATTTTTTGAAGAGCTTAAATCTACAGGTTGTCCCTTACCAGATTTTGGATGTGCTCATTTTTACGGTTCTCATCTTAATTATTGGAGACGTTACACCGAAACTGCTGGCTGTTAAATTTCCTTTGAGAGTGCTCAGATTTTTCTCCTTAATCATTTATCCATTTTATCTTATTCTTAAGCCAATTGTGCAGTTACTTCCGCAGAGATTTACATATATAAAGAAATTTGAGACCTTTGAAGATGTAATTGATGAGTTAGAGGACCTTGTAATGTCGCAGGATGCAGTGCTGCGCTCGAGGATTTCACTTCTCCATGCCAGGGTTGGTGACCTTATGACCCCAAAGGATAGCGTAATTTACTTGAAATTTGGAGATACGGTAGCCCATTTTAGGGAAGTTGCAAGTAGATACGGTTATCGGATATATCCTGTTCTGGAAGATACTGAAATCAAAGGAATTGTCTCTTTAGATAATATAAAGTTAATACATGCGAGAACCGACGAAAAGATAAAAAATTACACAGCTCCCTGCAAGACAGTTCCAGTTACATCGATGATATTTAAAGTGATAAAAGAGGAGAGAGGTGATGATTTTTTTGCTGTGGTTGACGAATATGGAAATTTCGTTGGGATTTTAACAAAGTGGGATATTTTTGAAAGACTGAATCCTGAGCCCAGAGTACGCTGGATTGACAAAAAAAGTGTAATAGTTCCCGGAGATATCACATTACATGATTTTGAGTTAGTACTTAGAAGGAAACTCTCATTTTCAGCCCCAACTCTCCAGGCGTTGATAATGGAAGAGACAGGACGCATACCCAATGAGGGGGAAATAATTTCCATTGAAGATATGAAACTCGAGATTCTTGAAAAGGAATTTGCCAAGATTTTAAGAGTAAGGGTAGAATTAAAATGATTTGGCTTTTGATTCTTTTATTATGCTTATTAATGACATTTATTTTTTCTGCATATGAGACTGCTTATCTTGTTGCCCAGAGGAAGAGTTTTGTTGGCATAAAGGCAGGTTATAGGAGTTTTCTTTTTAATGTTGAAGATGTTATGACTACAATTCTCGTGGGGGTCAACTTTTTTGAAACGGCCTCCTCTATAGTTGCGTTTAGCTTCCTTAAGAGTGTGGGTTTTACAACCGCAAACGCTGTGGGAATTGCGGGGATTTTGACTTCCCTTGTGTTACTCATTTTAGAGTTTTTTGCAAAGAATTCTGCCCGTAGAGCAAGCAGCTTAGTTCTAACATACTTCACGCCCTTCTTTAAATACTTTTCTTACATTGCAGTGCCTATCAACAGGTTAGTTTTATTTATTATATCTCCATTAAGAGCTCTTAGTGGCAAGGTTAGGAGAGACCAGTTTGAGTTGTTACGCCTGATGGTGTCTGAGTCTGTCATTGATGGAGAACTTGATAGTGAAAGAGCACGTTTAATCCTCTCCTTTTCAAGATGGAATGATCTGAAGGTGATCGATTTTTCAGAGCCTCTTGAAGACTTTGTAGTAGATTTTAGTAGTGAAGATGGTTCTTTTGTGGGAAAGAAAGGCCCTATACTCGTAAGAGAAGGAGACTCAGTTATTGGCGTTCTTGACTTTAAAAAGTATTTTTTTACTCATAATATAAGGGATTCGATTGCAAAAGTGCCTGTCCTTTCTTGGGAAACTTCTCTTGACGAAGCTGTGAAGATACTAGAGGAGCAAGATGAAAAGGTTGCATTGGTGAGATCTAAGAATAAAGTGAAAGTTTTTTATGTTAACACATTTCTTGACAAAATATTGGGGGTTTCTGATGGGAAAAATGTTTGAGGCAATAGACCATTTTAAGAAGTTAAAAGGTATTGTAATTGGTGATCTCATGCTTGATGTGTACTCCTTTGGTAGTGTAGATAGAATTTCACCAGAGGCACCAGTTCCTATAATAAGGGTGGAAAATGAGGAGTATAGGCCTGGTGGGGCGGGCAATGTAGCCTGTAACTTAAGGGCGTTTGGTTCGGATGTTCTACTCTTAGGGATTGTCGGGCACGACAATGGAGGCGACAAACTCTTGGAGTTACTTGAAAGAGAAGGTGTAAAAACAGATCATGTGGTACAGTGCAAAAATAGGACTACTATTGTGAAGAACAGAATTGTGGCGAAAGGGCAGCAGTTACTTAGAGTAGATAGGGAGGCTACGGATGCTTCTGCTGGCCGCTATAGGTCCATTATCTTAGAATATTTTGACGAATTTCAAGATTCTTACGACTTTGTAATCATCGAAGATTATAATAAGGGGCTTTTAAATGGGTTTCTCTATCGGGAGTTAATTTCGAGGTCTCGAATTCCCGTCTTTATTGACCCAAAGTTTGAGTATTTTTCGGCTATGAAGGGTGCGTTTCTGCTAAAGCCGAACTTTGAAGAATTTAGGAGGGCTATGGGGGTTAAAAAAATAAGGAATAACATTGCAAGATATCTTGAATCTATGAGAAGAAAGCTTAATTTGGGGAACCTTGTAGTGACAATGGGTTCTGAAGGGATGTTCATAATTAATGAAGAGCATCGGTGGCATATTCCGTCTTTGCACCGTAATGTTTTTGATGTAACTGGTGCGGGTGACATGGTGATTTCAATTCTTAGCCTTGGAATCACGAGTGGCCTTAATCTATTTGAATCAGCGGTGTTAGCAACTATTGGAGCTGGTATTGAAATAAGTAAACTCGGTGCTCAGCCTATTTGCCCAGAAGAACTAACTAAAGAAGTCGAAAGTAGCTGGAGAAGACTTTTAGAAGAAGCACGTCCTTTGAAGGTGCAGGCCTAAGGCTTTATCCTAATTTTATGGTGCGAGTCCTCGTAATTATCCCTACTTACAATGAGAGAGATAACGTCCGTGAGCTCATTCCCATTGTACTATCTAAGGGAGAGAACATAGATGTACTTGTTGTAGATGATAATTCACCTGATGGAACTCATGAGGAAGTAAGAAAACTAATGAATGAAAACAAAAGGGTGAAGCTTTTAGTAAGACCGAAGAAAAAGGGACTTGGTACTGCTTATGTTGAAGGGTTTCGTTACGCTCTTCAAAATGGTTATGAACTTATTGTAGAAATGGACGCGGACTTTTCTCATAATCCAGACGACCTTCCCAGGCTTATTGAGGAGAGCGAACATGCAGACCTTGTTATTGGTTCCAGGTATGTAAATGGAGTCAGCGTGGTTAACTGGCCATTGAGAAGATTGCTTCTTTCTTATTTTGCTAATTTGTACGCACGCATAGGGACTGGAGTACCCGTTAAGGATCTTACTGCGGGCTATAAATGTTTTCACAGGAAAGTACTTGAGAGTATCGACCTTTCAAAGCTCCATTCTGACGGATATGCGTTTCAGATCGAGGTGAACTTTTATGCCTACGAAAATGGTTTTAAGATTAAAGAGATCCCAATAATTTTTGTTGAGAGAAGAGTTGGAGTCTCTAAAATGTCTAAGAAGATTATATTAGAGGCATTTTGCTTAGTATTGCTCCTTAGGATTAAAAAAATAGGAAGGTTCTTCACAAGGATTTTTAGGTGAAATGAAAGAAGTCCTACTTGCCTTTTTATTTTGCTTCCCCGACACTTCACAGAAATCTGTGACGACAGCTGTATTACTTTCGTGTTTTTTGCCGGGTGGGGGACAATTTTATAATGAAAAATATGTAAAGGGAGTTTTTTTTGGCGGAGTTGAAATTTTTACCGGTTATATGGCTTTTAGGAATTATCTTGATTATAGGAGGACAAACTCAGAGCGACGCTTCGAGGAAAGTTTTTCTTATAGTTTTTACTTCCTCGGAATGTGGCTATATTCTATTGCTGATGCTTACGTCGATGCTCAACTTTATAACTTTGAAAAGAAGATGCACGTTACTGCAGGTCCTGGAGGAATTGGTGTTTCAATTTCATTTCCATAAGTAGCCCATGCCTTATGAGATCTTAAATCACACAGCAGATTTTGGTGTAAGGATCACCGGGAAGACCTTAGAAGAACTATTTGAAAGTGGTTTTCAGGCTATCATAGACGCTATGGTTGAGTTTAAAGGTCATGGGGCGTGGAAGAGCATACCTTATAAGGATGAAGCTGAGACACTCGAAGATCTGCTTGTGGATTTTCTGAGCGAAGTTATTTTTAGAACTGTGGTGGAGTATAAGGTTTTCGTAAAGTGTCAGCTTGTTATTTCAGAATTTACCCTTGATGGAGTACTCTATTTTGAGGATTTTGATCCATCTATACACAGGCTTAAAAAGGAAATAAAGAGTGTTACGTACCATAACCTGTCAATAAAAAAGACAGCTAATGGTTATGAAACTGAGATTATTTGTGATGTTTAAAGTGGATTAGGATGAAAGATATTCAAAGTCAAAATGATTCGAGGAAGATCCCAATAGATAAAGTGGGGATCGAGGATCTGATTTATCCAATAAGGGTTATGGATAGGGCAAATGTACTTCAGCACACCATTGCTAAGGTAAAACTTTCAGTAGAACTGCCGCACAATTTTCGGGGTACCCACATGTCGAGATTTGTAGAGGTACTAAACAAACACTCTAATAACATAACCTTACACAATATTGAAGACATCCTCGACGAGTTAAAAAAGGTTTTAAAAGCTGAGAAATCTTATCTTGAGTTTGAATTTCCCTACTTTATGAAGAAAAAGGCTCCTGTCTCAGGAATGGAATCATATATGAATTACTTGTGTAGGTTCATTGCTTCCAAAGGTGAGAAGTTTGACTTCATTGTAGAAGTTAACGTTCCTGTTCATACCCTTTGCCCTTGCTCAAAGGAGATTGCAGATCGTGGAGCACATAATCAACGAGCGGAGATTCAAATTCAGGTCAGGACATTGAAACTCGTTTGGATTGAAGAATTAGTCGAATTAGCTGAGGAATCGGCATCAGGTCCACTTTTTGCTCTTCTTAAAAGGTCTGATGAAAAGCTAATTACAGAGAAAGCCTTTGATACACCGAGATTTGTTGAAGATGTAGTAAGAGAGGTTGCAATTAAACTTTACAATGAGCCGAGGGTATATTGGTTCAAAATAAATGTAAAGAGTTTTGAAAGTATACATAATCATAATGCTTTTGCTTCCGTCGAAATTGATAAGCGGCAATAGCTAAAAGGAGTAGTTTCTTCTGTAGCCCTTTTTATGTGCTAAGTTGTCTCTTAAACAATTTACTGTATCATTAAATTTGTTTTTAGATTAGGCAAAGTTAAGTGGTCACAACGTGTTATTTGTTACTGTAATGATCTAAAAAATTTACGATTTTCTATAATCCTTCGCATTTCTGGCATAAAATGATTCTTCAAATTTTGGTAAGAAAGAAATTTAGAGAGTAGGAGCTCTTTATCTAATGTCTATCAGCAGGATATCTCCAATCCTTATCCAAGCACATATGTGAGAGTCGCGTAATTGTTGGGATCTTCCTTTTATGCTCTGAATTTATTACCCTTTTATATATATCTGATACAGCCTCTCTCGGAAGCGCAAGCACTTTGCACGTTTCTCTAACTGAGAGTTCAAGTTCAACAAGGCAATAAAGGATTCTATCAATTTCGTAGTAGGTGTGTCCTAGTTCCTCTTCGTCGGTCTGTCCAGCCCACAAGCCCGCTGAAGGCTTTTTGCGGATGATTTCTGTTGGTATGCCGACGTAGTCTGAAAGTTGCCACACCTGTGTTTTGTACAGGTCTCCTATAGGATAAAAGTCAACTGCGATATCTCCATATTTAGTTCCATAACCGAGTAACAATTCTGTTTTGTTTGAAGTACCAATTACAAAGCCGTTGAGCGTGTTTGCATAAAGGTAGTTTATTATCATTCTAATTCTCGGTTTGACATTAGCGATTGCGAACTTTTCATTCTTTGCAGAGGCTTTGATTTCTCCGTGAAGCTTTGTAAACCAGTCAATAACTCCATTTATCGGAATTATACGATAATTGATGTTAAATTTACGAACTACTTCAAGCGCATGGTTAGTGTCTTCTTCTGGAGATACGCCTTCTTCTGGCATTATGAGACAAAGGAGCCTATCACCAAGAGCCGCTTTACTCAAGGCAGCAACCAGTGACGAATCGACTCCACCCGAAAGTGCAACAATTCCACGTGACACGTTAACTTTTTCAAACCGATCTTTTATAGAATTTACTATTATATAACGATAAAGCTTAAGTTCGTCATCTCTAAGGTATATGTCTATATCCATTTTGTCATCTCATCAAAAGCCTTGAGTACTTCTTCGAGTATGTCTCTTCTCACTTCTCTAACCCTTATATCTCTCCTCCGAAGCCTTTTGGATTCCTCTATGTCAACTGGTACTACTTCGAAGTCGCTTTCTATTAGCTTCAGTCTCTTTACAATTTTCCCCGTTGCAGAGTAGACTGCACTCCCACCCCAGTATGTTACACCATCCTGTACACCACTCATATTCACAAAGGCGAGAGGCAAGATGTTATCAAGTGCTCTTACCTTCAGAAAGTCATCCCAGATCTCGATTTTTCCACGGTCAAAAGGTGATGCTGAGAGCACGAATATAACCTCCGCGCCACGGAATGTTAAAGCCCTTGCTGCTTCAGGGAACCAGACATCTTCACTTATGAGTATTCCGACCTTACCAAAGGGTGTTTCGAAAACGGGAAGTAGGGACCCGGGTTTGAAGTATTTCATTTCATCAAAAAGTCTATAGTTAACTAGTTGGGTTTTTGCAAATTTCCCTTTGATTTCCCCTTCTCCAATTAACGCAGCAGAATTGTAAAAGAAACCTCGTAGGTCTTTCTCAACATAGCCAACGATAGCCCATAGGTTTAATTTGCCTGCCTCTGATACGATCCTTGAAAGAGCCTCAAGGTTTTCGTCAACCTTGTCGAGGTAAACGTCACCTGAACCATAGCCAATGGTTGATAATTCAGGAAATACAACGATCTCAGCATCTTCTTCTTTTGCCTTTTGCATGTATTCTACAATCTGCGAAGTATTGTACTCAATATGACCGAGCCTTGCTGAAATTTGTGCCAGTCCAACTTTCACGAATTCTTTCATAGTTTAAGTAATTAAATTATAACACAAATATTTCAGCGCAACATAGAATATGCTAAAATGTAATGTTAAAACTTCTGTCAAGTCTTCCTGTAAAGTACCATCTGCCTTTTGAGCCCTGAAAGTCGGGAACGTCATAGGTAGTCTCAAAAGAACCCGAGGCTCCTTTTGTGTCGAAGAGTGTTACACCTGCTTTTATTCTGCCCCCAAAGGAATACTCGTTGTAATTACTGTAATCATAAAGATGATACACAACGCCAGCTCCTGCATAAGGACTGATATATTTTGACTTATAAGTTAGGTTCGCAGTGATAGGAATGTTAAGCTCATTATAATCGCTTTTAAAGATATACTCCCCAGCCCCTTCAATGAAAAAGAAGTTTGTAGGATAGAATCCTGCAGTTATACCGATGACTGGGTATGCGTTTCCATTTTCCAACAAGAGGGAAGACGTTCCTCCGATTCTAAATATATGGTTCATCTTTTGAGCTGATACTATAGATACACACAACATTAAAATTATAGTGATTTTTTTCATACTTTGAATAGTATAAAGTAAAGCCGGGGTATTTTATCAAAATATGTGATAGTTTTCAATATTGTTTGTGAAAAGTTTCTGAGTGTTTTTAAATCTGAGAATTGTTTTAAAAGCAGGTGAGAGGCTAAGCCTGCGTGCTAATTCTTTTAAGGGAGGGAGTTCTAAAAATGAGACATATATCTTATAATTACAACAATAGATAAGGAGGTTATAGATGGAGTTTATTGAACTTCACGGTATTTTTAATATCCTTGCTTTTATTTCAATAGTTGTAGCGCTTCTTCAAGCAAGGAAACATAGAATGAAGGTTCATCACATTTTGGTATCCCTGACGCTTGTATTTATGACATTTGCAGTTTTCTTCATGCTAGCTATCTCTGGTGGATTTAAGAATTCACATTGTGTCATTGGTTTTGTGATTTACCTCTTCGCTCTTTTGGTTTTAATCAGTGGTTTTCTATTCAAGGGTAGAAAGATTAAACGTAATGTTCATAAAACACTTGGCATTGTCGCTGCAGCCCTTCTCCTAGCTCAGATCGTATGGGGTATAGCATTGAGTGCTCTGTAAATAATGTAATGTGATTTTACTTAAATTATCACCATTTGTTTTATGAAGCTTCTTCTTATTGATGGTGCATCTTTAGCTTACAGGTCTTATTATGCGTTTAAGGATAAGCCTCTTATTAACAGTAAAGGGATAAAAACCGGTGCCCCTTTTGCTTTTACAAATTCTCTACTGAAACTTCTAAAAGAGATTCAACCTACCCATGTCGCTGTGGTATTTGATGCAAAGGGGAAAACTTTCAGACATATTATGTACGAGGAGTACAAAGCCCAGAGGCCAAAAGCTCCACATGACTTCATAATCCAGTTATCTTACATAAAAGAGATTCTCGACGGATTTAACATTAAAAGGTTTGAAATTCCAGAGGTTGAAGCAGATGACGTAATTGCTACTTTAAGCAAGCTCGCTGAAAGTCAGGGATTTGATGTATATGTAGCCTCAATGGATAAGGACCTTTGTCAGATTGTAACAGACCGTGTCAAAATCGTTGATATAAAACAAGGTGATTTGAAAATTCTTGGGGTTCAGGATATAGTGGAAAAATTTGGCGTGAAACCTTCTGATATCCCGGTATTTCTTGCCCTTTCAGGTGACAAAATAGACAATATTCCTGGAGTTCCTGGTATTGGTGAAAAAACTGCTGCTGAGATAATAAATAAGTATGGAGACATTTTCAAAATATTGGATTCCGAAGAGGTGCGAGGAGAGTTGTGTGATAAATTAAGGGATAACAGGGATAGAATCATCGAATCATATAATCTTTCTATGCTTAGGGAAGATTTGAATCTTGATGTAAACTTGGATGAATTAAAATTAAAAGGTTTAGATAAAGAGAGATTATTTAGAGTTTTTAGTGAGCTGGAATTTTACTCTCTGATGCGTGAACTTGCTGAGGAGCCAGAGGTTGAAATAGTGAACACTTCTTTTGTTCCTATGGATTTGTTGAATGCGAATGCGATTTCCGTTGAGTGTGAAGGTGAGTTTATTTTCCTTTGCGCTGGAGGAAAAGTAGTTTATAGGCTTCCATTAGATACAGGTCTTGCCTTCCTTAAGGGGTTTCGTGGTAGGCTCATAGCATTTGATACAAAAAGGTTGTATAAACATCTCTTTTCTCGCGGAGTTCATGTTATACGGTTTGATTTTGATGTACTGATTAGTGCTTTTCTCCTTGACAGTGATAAGCCCCGGTTTGATCCTGACACAATTTTCCTGGAATACTTGGGTGCTAAACTTGCTCAGGAGGGTTCTGAACTGCGAACTGCTCAGGTTTGCAGGTCATCCGTTGCAGTGTACCCAACTTTTTTAAAAGCGTTAGATGAGATGGATCTTTGGAAGATTTATGATGAAGTTGAGCTTCCTCTTCAAGAGGTTCTTGCAGCGATGGAGCTCTCAGGCATAAAGGTAGACGTCGAGAAAATTGAAGAGATGAGTCGTAAAATGGAAAAACAGCTTGAAGAGATGGAAAGGAATATTTATGATATTGCAGGCCAGAGGTTCAATATAAACTCCCCAAAGCAGCTCTCGTCCGTTCTTTTTGAGAAACATAAACTTAAGCCAGTGAAGAAAACTAAGACGGGATATTCTACGGATGAGGAAAGCCTTTCTAAATTAGCTGCATTGCATCCTCTTCCCGCTGCAATCCTTCAATATCGTCAGGTGTTTAAGCTAAAAAGTACATATATTGATGTTTTCAGGGATCTTGCGGATCGGAAGTCAGGAAGAATTTTCCCGACGTACAATCAGGCTGGAACTGCAACGGGAAGGATATCCTGTTTAAACCCTAATTTCCAGACCATTCCTATAAGATCGGATTTGGGAAAAGAGATAAGGGATATCATTGTTGCTGAGGATGGTTACGAGATTTTAGCTGCCGATTATTCGCAGATAGAGCTCAGAGTCTTGGCTCATCTTTCAGGTGATGAGAACCTTAAAGAAATTTTTGAAAAAGGTTTGGATGTCCACACAATGACTGCAGCGTATTTATTTGGTAAGAGGCCAGAAGAAATAAGTGAAGGTGAACGGAGAAAGGCAAAAACCGTAAACTTTGGAATTGTATACGGAATTTCTCCTTATGGGCTTGCGAAAGAGCTTGATATATCTGTAGCAGAGGCAGAGGCAATAATACAGAATTTTTTTGCTTCATTCCCTGGTGTTATGAAATGGATTCAGAAAAACTTTGAATTTGCGCAAAAGAACGGATTTGTGAGAACTCTGTTTGGTAGGATTCGGCGCATTCCATATTTGAAATCTAGTGATGTCAACCTTATTGAGCAGGGCAAAAGGATTGCTATAAACACCCCTGTACAGGGGACAGCTGCAGACATAATTAAGATTAGCATGGTGGAGATATTTAGAGAGATTAAAGACAGGTCTATGAACTCCAGATTGATACTCCAGGTCCATGATGAATTACTTTTAGAAGTGATGGAGCCAGAGTTAGATTTAGTTAAAGCAATAGTTAAAGATAAAATGGAACACAGCGTCTTGTTAAAAATTCCCTTGAAAGTTGATATAGGTGTGGGTAAAAGCTGGCTTGCTGCGTCAAATAAATAAATTCAATGTTATGTCTTGACTTTCGTTTTGATGTGCTTTACTATAAAATTGTCGTTGAAAAGGAGGGTTAGGAAATATTTCTTAGTGATGATTGGTGGAAAGATATGAGGAGAGAACCAGCTGTCCCCAAGGTAGGGTTTGGAAGGGAGACTAAAGGTGAGCAAGTTACAGAAAGGCCTATATATGTTTCTGGAATGGCTACTGGGGTATCAGATGATCCTTCACCCTGGAAGGCTGGTGTTCAGGCTGGAAAAGCTGCAGTGGAAAAACTTGCCAAAGCCAAACCTGATTTTGTGTATACAATTACCTCGTCAGGGTATGATCTTGAACCAGTTGTTAAGGGAGTGCTACAGTCTGTTGGCAAAGATGTTCCCTACGTAGGTATAAAGACCCTTGGCATTATTTTCTGTGAGAATCAATTTTTGCCAAAAGGTGTACTTGTGGCTGCGGTAAAAAGTGATGCTTATAAGTTTGCATTTTCCATTGGTACAAATGCCCATCAGAATCTTCATTCTGCTTTAGAAAAGGCTTGTCTTCCCGTGCTAGACCAACATAGAGCAAGGAAGGCTGAGGGCTTTGAATATCTGAACCTTTTCTTCGTCATGGATTCATACACCAATGGAGATGTTCTTGTCTCTGAACTGTCCAGAGAGGTTGATAAGTATGATCCAAATATTTCATTTTACGGTGGTATACTTGACTATGCAGAACTGTCAAAAGAATGTCAACTTCATGTTGACAACCAGGCTGTTAACGGCGGGATTTTTTGTATGGGTATATACTCACAGAATCCTCCTGCAATAGGATATGGACACGGCCTTCACCCGCTTGTCCCCAAAAGGGCTACTAAGGTTGGTGGAAACATCATTTACCATTTAGATGATAGGCCGGCTTTCGAAGTATGGAAAGAATTTCTTGTAAAGAAAGGAATTTCTGAAGCGGAAATTATAAAAGACCCCACGCAATTTCTTGGTAGGTACCAGTTTGGTGTTCCCGACCCTAATTTCCCTAAGTATCCAAAGGTTAGAATTGCTGTTGGTATTACTCGTGAGGGAGGGATTAAGCTTGCAGGAGACGTTCCAGAAAACTCTACAGTGTGGCTCATGGAAGCCAGGAAAGATCAGATGGAGGAAGCGGTTTCTCAGAGCATAAATGAAACATTCAACTTAGTAGATCAGAGAAAACCCATAGGGGCAATTGTGGTGGAAAGTATTCACCGTTACCTTTCGCTTGGCAATGATTTCTTTTCTGAGGTGAACATGTTTCAGAGGAAATTGGCTGTTCCCATAGTTGGCTTTACGACTTTTGCAGAATTTTTAAGACCAAGACCGGAGTATAAATGGTTTCACAATTCCTCTTTTGAGTTTCAGATCTTAGTGCAATAAGGCTTAATAAATGGAAACCTTGGGGTCCAGTGATTTTGAACGTTTGTTGTCGTTAAGTGCAGATATATATTTGATTCTCGATGGGAAAAAATATATTAAGTATGCGAGTGAAGGTGTAAAAACTATTGGTTATTCCAAAGAGGATGTATTAAATACTAGTTTTCTAAGTTTTGTTGCTGGGCATGTTAGACCTCTTGTAGAGAAAAGATTGGCAGAAGCTACAAACAGGAAAGTATTTGATCAACGGGTAATCCTTAAAAGTAAGGAAAACGTATATGTTCCTTACTTAATGACCTTTTATGGTCTTGCAGACAGAGTTTTTGTATCATTAAGGCGGGAATATGAAGGAGGGCTTGAAAAAGCAATACTTGATTTCATCGACTTCGGTATTATCGTTATAGACAAGGACTTCAGAATTATGTATCATAATAATTTTGTTTCCAGCTATTTTCAGATGCACTCCTTTACACACCTTGAGCAGTTGCCGTACAGTCTTGGGGATTCACTAATTGAGAGAATTAGTCTTGGACAGAAGAGTTTTGATTTGCAATATGCACCGGGGAAGTTTGTTGGAATTACGGTTTATTCACTAGAGCAAGCTGAATTTAGTGGCTACGTTATAAAGTTAAAGGATATCAGTGAGGAAAGGAGTTTCCAGAAATCTGCGAGTGGCTCAGGTGCTTACTTTTCTTATGTGGACCTTGTTTCTATTTATACTCACCATATTAAAAATCTTTTAACACCTTTGAAATTTACTGCCCTTAACCTTAAGCGAGAACTTTCTGATCCAAGTCAGCTTGAAAAGGTCGAGCGCATGATAAAACATATAGATAAAATTAATCATCATGTGAGGGCTTTTTACAGCAGGGTAAGGACAAAACCGATAGAGTTTAAGAAATGTAGCGTAAAAAAGATTGTAGATAAAGTTAAGTCTCTATTGAGTAATGATATAATTAACAACGGAATTATCTTTGAGTTCCATCAGGAAAGTAACGATTTCATTTATGTTGATGAGGTTCACACTCAACAGATTCTTCTCGATCTCATGCAAAATGCTATTGATGCGATGAAAAGTGTAAAAGGTGTGAGGAAATTGCAGGTAAATGTCGAGCAAAGTGGTACTAGGTGTCCTTATTGTGGTACAAACTTTGTTGAGATTGAAGTAAAAGATACAGGCCCTGGCATAAAGAAAGAGGATATTGACAGGATTTTTAATCTTGGTTTTTCAACAAAGGCAGAAGGCTGGGGGCTCGGATTATACGTAGTGGACAAGATGGTCAAGGAAAACAAAGGGATAATCAGAGTTTTTTCAGAAGTTGGAAAAGGCACGAGTTTTGTGCTATACTTTCATACTGTAACACCTGAAGCGATTGGGTGTGTAAATAGATCTTAAGGAGGTGGATTATGCCTGTAAAGGTTCTTATTGTAGATGATGAAGAAGATATTCTTTGGGGCCTTTCTGAGGAACTTGTTAGAAACAAAATAGAGGTGGATACAGCATCAAATGGCCTTGAGGCTCTTGAGAAGATAAAGAAGAAACAATTTGACTTTTTAGTTACAGATATAAGGATGCCTGGTTTAAGTGGAGTTGAACTATTAATGGAGACTAGGAAAATTCAGCCCGATATAAAAGTAGTTGTCATGACTGCTTATGGCTCTGATGAGGTGAGACAAGATGTAATGGCAAAAGGTGCAATAAGCTATCTTGAGAAACCTTTCGATTTTGATCAGATTCTGAACGTGATTTTAGAAAAAGAACGTGGAGGAGAGGAAGAGACGCTTAAGAACCTTACTTTGCAACAGTTCCTTCAGCTAGTTTCTATGGAGGGTAAATCCTGTGAGGTTGTTGTAAATACATCTGAAGGCGAAGGTAAAATATTTCTTGAGGATGGGGAAGTTATCAATGCATCCATAGGAAAGGCACGGGGTGAGGAGGCGTTTCACCAGATAATGATGGAACCTGAAAGCTCTTTCAGGGTGAAGTGGGGAAGTCCGAAAGTAAAGAGGGAAATCGAGAAACCATTTCATGCATTGTTAATTTCCGCTGCGGTACAAAAGGATGAAGAGGTAGCTGTTCAGGAAGATATTTCCGGTATTGACCTTCAGGCACTTTCTGAGCTATTTAAAGATGAAGGAGTATCAGAGGAACAGGAAATGGCTGAAGAGGAAGAACCCGTTGAAGAGGAACATTTTGAAGTTCCTTCAAAAGAGATAGTAGAAGAGAAGGTGCCTGAGTTTGAAGAGCAGGAAGAGCATCCGGTTACTCTTGAGGAGGTTGAGAGTTTGCTCGAGGGGATGGAAAAGGAAGTATCCGAAGTTTCGCACGAAGAAAAGTTTGAAGAAGAAAAGGTTGTTGAAGAGCAGCCTGTAGTAGAACCGATTAATCCGGAAGAGGAAGAGATAGAGCAGGTAACGGAAAAGAAAGTGGAAGTTTCATTCGAGGAAACGAAGACAGTAACATCAAAACTTGGTCAGGAGTTGAAAGACAAATTTGCCAGTGTGGTTAAGGAAATCTCAGATATACTTGCTCTTGTTGTAGTAGAAGGAGATGGAAATATTCTTTACATTTCTGAACGGGTTTCTACGGGTGTTAGTCAGATTTTGAAGGTATGGGCTCCCGCTTTGAGGAATATTATTCAAACTGCCTCGAAGACTTCTATTGGAACGATAAAAGATATAACATTTACATCAGAAAAGTATCACATTCTTGTGACAGATGCGAGGAGCGGAGGATCGTTGATTGTTGCAGTCATTCCTATAAAGAGTATGAAGATTGCCCTTGTAAAAATTAAAATAAAAGAGTTAATTGTAGAAATCGCAAAGGCATTATAAAGTTTATCCTAATTGCGTTATAATAACACCAGTACTTAAAATGAAGGGGAGTAGAGTTGTTAATTGACTTTAAGAAACATGAGATAAAATTTAAGATTGTATATTATGGCCCTGGTTTAAGCGGCAAAACTACGAATATTAAGAAAATTTATGAGAGGTTTGCAGGCAAAAAAGGTCAGCTTTTATCTGTAGATACGAAGGGTGAAAGGACGCTTTTTTTTGATTTACTACCCCTTGAACTTCCAATTTTAAAAGGTTACAAGACTATATTCAGTCTTTATACTGTTCCTGGGCAGGTTTTCTATAAACAGGCAAGAAAACTTGTACTGAAAGGATCTGACGGGGTCATTTACGTTGCAGATTCTAACCCGGAGAGGTTTGAAGAAGATATTGCTATTTATAAAGAGATGCATGATACCCTTGCAGAGTATGGTATGTGGTCTGCTACAAAGAAAGTCCCAATAATTGTGCAATACAATAAGCGGGATGATCCTCATGCATTGCCTGTAGGCGTTCTTGAAGAGAAGGTAAACATTTATAAGTATCCTTACATTCTGGCTATTGCGACCGAGGGTAGGGGTGTATTTCAATGCCTCCAAAGAATGATTAATGAAGTTGTTAAGAATTCATTAAGGCAACAACAACTCCACTTTTTGCTCCAACAACAAAAGAAGTAAAAAACCATAGTTTAAGTTTTGTGCATTTATTGTTAACTTATATTTCTTGTGGAAGCAAATCGTTAGGGTAAAGCTTCCTTAAACTTGGAGGAGAATTTTCCCATTATAATTTTTGTTACTCCCCAATTACCCTTTCTTGTCAAGACAACGATGTGTGCGTAGTTTGAGTTCTCAATAATTCTTACAATTATAAAATACTCATTGGTCGTGAGTAATATATCTTCGCAATTGCCGAGGGACGCATTTTCAGTCGCTGACATAGCCTTTCGGGCAACCTCTGTTAAAAAAGCAAGAGGGATAGAAACGTCGATAGATTCGTCTGTGGTGTGCCCAGTTATTGGTATAGCATCATCCATATTGACGATCATGGACATGAGTACCTCATCTACGTTATTCAGAAATTCTTGCATTACATCATCAATTTTTGCCATTCTTAAATTCCTCCTTTTTCCTTAATTTTTCTCAATGCCATTCTTTCGAAAATTTCCCAATTACGGCCTCCTTCTCCACCTGCTGCTATTCCTTTGATCCTGAGTTCAAGTACTTCTCTCTTAGTTGCATACGTCAGTGCAGTCTCTTCTGAAATAAGGCCCAGTTTATACCAGTAATAAAGTGACTGGTCAAACGTTTGCATACCGTATGGTACATAACTATCTGCAATGGCATCAAATATCTCATGAGTTCTCTTTGAATCGAGCATCATTTCACGGATCCGGGCTGTATTTGTCATGATTTCGCAAGCTGGAACTCTTCCAGGCATGTCATCTCTTGGGATCAACCGTTGCGAAATTATAGCTTTAAGGACTGAAGCCAGTTGGTGCCTTATTTGTTCCTGTTGGTAAGCTGGAAAGATGCTTACGATCCTGTTAATAGTCTCCCGAGCGTCCAATGTGTGAAGGGTGGTCATAACAAGGTGGCCAGTTTCAGCGGCGAGAAGAGCAATCTCAGCGGTCTCCTGGTCTCTTATTTCTCCAACCATAATTACATTTGGGTCTTGTCTTAAGGCTTCTCTTAAACCATCCGCAAAACTCATTACGTCCAGCCCAACCTCCCTTTGGCTGATAATACTTTTTATGTCTCTAAGCATATATTCGATGGGATCCTCTATAGTGACAATGTGTGCAGTCTTGGTCATATTTATGCTATTTAACATAGCGGCCAAAGTCGTTGACTTTCCTGAACCAGCAACTCCAGTCACAATAATAAGCCCCCTGTCTTCAAGAGCAATTTTCTCAAGGACCTGAGGCAGGTTTAAATCCTGAATATTCTTGATAAGAGGTGGAATCGCCCTAATTGCAAAGGCCCATGTACCTCTCTGGCTGTAGATGTTCACTCTAAATCTTCCTATGTTTGGAAAGTTTAAAGCAAAGTCTACACAGAAACGCTCTCGAAGTTCCTTCTGCTTTGGAGCCGATAGGTAGAGTCTTATAAGTTCTTCAGTGTCTTCTTTAGACACAATGGAGTAATTTTCCTTAGGGTAAAGCTTACCATAAATTCTAAAAATAGGTGGATGCCCAACTTTTATATGGATATCAGAGGCTTCTTTATCTTTCGCGTCTATTAATAACTTTTCCAAATCAACTGCCATAGTTCTTAAATTTTAACTTCTCAATAATCGAAAGTCAATTACTATCATTATTTGCATTGAAATTATTCGAACTTTACCAAAATACTTTTGAAAAGTGTGAAAATTTCATCGCTCTTTTTTAAGTTGGATTGAGTTTCTAAATCTCAATGGAACCCCATAGAAACCGAACGATTCCCTAAGGCGATTTTCAATAAATCTAAGTTCATTCCCCTTCAGCTTTTTATTTGTAACTATGGTAAAAAAAGGAGGCTTTACATCTTCTTGAATAATTTTAAAGAGGGATATTGAAAATGGAAAAGTTTGCACAACCTCATTTGTGAAGGCCTGCAATTCTTTTTTTGTCAATTGTCTTCCCCAAGAAGCCCTCGTTTTTTTTACTACTTCTTTAAGCAGGTTAATCCCTTCATATGTAACTGCAGAAGTAAAAAGTATCGGAGCAAAGCTGATAAAAGATAATTCACTTTTAAAGTTTTTCAGTAAATAGGGCCGCTGCTCTTTCTTAATTAAATCTGCTTTATTTAGGGCAACAACAATGCCTTTACCTTCTTTTATTATTAGGTTAGCAATTTTTTTGTCGATGCTTGCTAATTCTTGAGTTGCGTCTATAACAAGAATAGCCACTTCTGAAAATCTTAGGGACCTTTCACTACGTATTGCACCATATAACTCGATAGGATCATCGTATTTTCTCCTTAACCCTGCAGTGTCGATGATAATGAAATCAACGGTTTCTACGTCCACTGAATCTCTTGTGGTGCCAGGAATTGGGGATATTATATTCACCTCTTCCCCACACAATGCATTGAATAGAGAAGTTTTACCTACGTTTGGCTTACCAAGTATGCATATTCTGGGCTTCTCTGATTTACCCTGAACTGGAGAAGCTCTGTATCCCTTTTGGGTGAGCTTGAGGGTAATGGCATCAAGAAGTTCCTGAAGCCCTATCCCGTGAGCAGCTGAGATTCCAATGGGATCCCCAAAGCCTAAGGAATAAAAGGATAAAAGATCATGTTTTTTTACATCGATCTTATTGGCAACAAGTATCACATCCTTGCCTTTTTTGTGTAGCCACTCCGCAATTTCAAAGTCATGGGGTAATACCCCTTGGGTTGCATCCACAACAAGTAAAACTACGTCAGACTGTTCAACTGTGCTTGCAATTTTTTCCTGCACCTTTTCCCAGATACTGTCTTCTGTAGGTGGATATAAACCTCCTGTATCAGTAACATAAAAAGGGATTTCCGAGTCAATAACTAGTTTTTTTATTCTATCCCTCGTTAGCCCGGGTTTTGAGTCGGTAATAGCGAGAGGTTTCTTGATTAATCGGTTAAATAGTGTAGATTTCCCTGTGTTTACCCTACCCACTATAGAGACCTGAGGAATCGTATTCATTTCCTTTCTGCAGTAAACAACTTTTGCAAGTCTTTCAAGGCATTCAATACCTTAACGTTTTCAAATTTCTTTAACTTTTTAATATTTTCCCTATCGATTTTTCTTTGGAAGAGTATATGCGTTTTTCCGCTCTTCGTTTGAAATTGCATCACTTCAGCCGTGTCACTCGGTAATATATAAATAGGTAATTTAATTTTGTTTGCTTGGCTAAATATATTGGTTACTAAATTATCACTGATTCCATGGGCCATTTTTGCTACTGTATTAGTTGAACATGGAGCAATAACAACCTTATTAAATCTTCCTGAAAAAAGTCTAGTTATTTGGAATAATGAGGCTTCATCGTCCCTGTACATCTTAAATTGTTTGATTTTTTCTATTAGTCCATATCGGGTAAGGATTTCGGTAGCAGATTTAGAGAGGAAGAGCTCAGTAGAGTCAGGTCCTATCTCCATAATTAATTCAATAGTCTCTCTTAAGAACATTTCTGCTCCAGTAATACACCATGCGACATTCATGGCGCAATCCTTATGGGAGAGGGTACAAACGTTAGGATAAAAATGAGGAGAGAGACAATGCCCAGAATATTTGTAGAGGTTGACAACTTATTTTCTTCATATAATGGCTCAGGATGTTTAGTTCCGAGAATTAATAGAAGAACTGCCCATACCCACCACCCATTCCATAAGAATCCAAGAGGTATTAAAATGATAAGTATAGCTTTTGATAAGATGTTATGATATCTTGTGCCCAGTATACCATACAGGACGTGTCCTCCATCCAACTGTCCCACCGGCAGCAAGTTCAAGCCTGTTACAAAGAAACCTAACCATCCTGCAAAGGCCATTGGGTTAAGTATTAAAGCGTAGGATTCCGGGATTTTACCGAGACAAATTCTGGACAGCACTTCAAAAATCAATGGTGTACCGAGGGAAACCATTCCTTCGTGTATTGCTCCGACACTGCTGTTAAGTAGTCCAATGATAGTAAGAGGGATAGCCATAATAAAACCGGCAATAGGCCCGGCAGAACCAATTTCCACGAGGGATTTTCTGTCTGAAATAGGAGTTTTTACCCTTATAAAAGCTCCCATAGTCCCTATGAGTGGATTTGGAAAGGGGATGAAATATGGGAGGGTTGCAGCGACACCATTTTTCTTTGAAGCCAAAAAGTGTGCAAGTTCGTGGATTCCCAAGACGAGGATCACTGAAAAAGAAAATGGTATACCCTTAACGAGGTATGACCAGTTTTCCCAAGGAATAAAACCCTGTTGCAATGCTCCTGCAATCAAAGTTGTGAATATAGTGAGAAGCAGGAGGATTATCGGGATAACTATATTATTTTTCTTAAAACTCACTCGGGCGAAGGTCAGTATATAGTAATCGTCGTCTTTAGTTACTTTGAAAACTATATTTCTGCTAATAAGTTCCTTATTTATTGCCTTAATCGTATTATCAGGGTCTTCATGGAATATCACTTTAAGGTGATTCCCCTGGATTTCGACGATACTTGCATATTTTTCAACCACTTGAATTACTTCATCCATATTCAAATATTTCTCCCCCAATAATTGTTGCTTTCACAGATTTTAGGCCAGGTTCAAGAACTGTGAAGTCTGCTGCAAGCCCCGGTTCTATTTTGCCAAGAAAGTTGCATTCATTTGTGAAAGCTGATCCCCATTCGGTATAGCGGACGATTGCTTCTGAAAGATCAAGAGAATACTCTGGAATAGGGTGCTCAGTGGCAGCCTGAATCCCATATAATGGAGATGGTGGCATAGCATCGGAACCGAAAGCAAATTTAATACCCTTATCTTTAAGGATTCGTAAAGGATTGTTGTTTATATAGAAATCCCCAAGTTTTGATTGGTACATACCACCTTTTGTGCCCCAGTTCAATGCAAAATTTGGCTGAATTGATATTTTCACTTCCATTTTAGAAGCTCTTTCAACATCTTCTGCGTCAGGAAACTCAAAGTGTTCTATGCGAAAGAGATCATAGTCCTTAGTGGATTCGATTATGTCTAATACTCTCTTAATGGCGAGGTTTCCTATACTATGGGTTGCAACCTGTAGGTTGGTTTCTGATGCTCTTTTATATATTGTTAAAGCATTTTCTGGTAACAGCCAAAGGCCTTGTCCTTTTTTTATCCCGTACGGAAAGCTGAATAACGCGGACTCCCCACCCACTGAACCATCCGCAAAAAATTTAAGTCCCTGTAATTTTAGGAAAGAATTCCCGAATCCACTTTCTAAACCTATTTTATCAAAATACTCTGGTACCCCATTGGAAATATAATATCTAACGCGAATTTTCAATTTTTTGTGTCTCATCATATGCTGAAAAAATCTGAAGTTATTAGTGGAACCTATTTCGTGGATTGTCGTTATGCCATTCTTGATGAAAGTGTCTTGAGCCTCGAGGAAAGCATCCTCGAGCACTTCCCTTGAAGGGGGGAAAAGGGAATGGATATTGAGAGGAATATCTTCCCAAAATATGCCGTTCATGAGGTCGCATTTTCCTGGATTAATTTGATTCGTTTTTCCAAGGAGATCAATAAAAGATGAGTTTCCTACACCTATGTGCCCGCATATGCGTCTCAAAAAAATAGGCTTTTTGGATATCTTGTCAAGATCATCCTTTGAGGGAATAGTTTTCCTTTTCCACTTTGATTCATCAAAGTTTGTAAAGATGTATACCTCGGCTTTATGTTTTTTTATTGTTTCGGAAATGTATTCTTTTACTTCCTCAAAAGATTCAAAATTACTCAGATTCATGTGTTGGTCCAATCCATAACCGATCATATGGGTATGCGTATCGATAAATCCGGGGATGATCGAGCACTCACCAAAGTCCACGACTTCTGAAATTTGTGTTAAGTAGCCAAGTTCAGAACATGGAATGACATCTTCTATCACATCCCTGTAAATCAAAATTACATGATTCTCAATGAATTTTCCATGCTGAAAAATTTTTGAAGCTTTTAATATTTTCATCTGAAATTAGTATAAATAGTTTATTGGGTCTACATGTTCACCAAGATATCTTATTTCATAATGGAGATGGGGCCCTGTGCTTATACCGGAGTTACCGGAAAGTGCTATTACATCACCTTTTTTGACTATTTTTCCCCTCTTTACAAGGATTTCTTTAAGATGCCCGTACAAGGTTTCGTATTTTGAGCCATGACTTATTGTTAATACCAGCCCCAAGAAGCGGTCTTCGCTAATGTTTTTTACTATTCCATCTGCAGTTGCCTTTACAGGTGTACCTATTGGAGTAACAAAGTCAAGCCCTTTGTGAGAGTTGCCATACTTTTGAGAGATAAAACCTTCTACAGGTACGCCGCTGGGCACGTACCGCTCTTCGTCAAAGAGGAGTTCCCCATATTGCTGAAATTCGGATGAGACCTTTTTATAAGCTTCAGGTAATGCTTGAAAGTTTTTCACCCCCGAGATTTTCGAGTCAACATTATTGAAAGCAGACTCTAGAGATGGAGTTGCTTCTACGCCCAGCATACTGGAAATTTTAACTCTCAGCTCCTCAATGGCGTAAAGTTGCTTTTCAAGTTCCTGAACCTTTGCATTTTCCTCGCGAAGTTTCTCATTTTCGACTTCGAGTGCTCTTGATTTTAGTGCTAGAACATATAGCCTACCGTAAAATAAGGCTGAAGCGAGAAGCACTATAGCCAAAAGGCAAATTAAAAATCTTATCAATTTCCACCTACTGTGTGAAATAGAATAGGATTTTACAAAATCTCCTGAATTGGAAGTTATTATTACATTGTAAACCCTTTTCACTCTTTTATTTTAAATCTTTATGACCGCTCGTTCAATCGAGGGCGGAAAAGGGCCTCCTTGATATTTTTATATCTCCCCCATAGGAAATCCGAGTTGCAATTAAAAAGGGTATGTTTTAAATTTTTATGTATCTGCGGATCCAACTGGTAAAGATTCTTGAGGAATTCTTGCGTTAGTTTTCTTTTATTAACGCTTTCGTATGGACACGTGTCTTCATATTTTTCGCTTATGTCATTTAATGAAGCATATTTGAGAATGAAGCTTCTATCTACCAGAGAAAGTGGGCGAGAAATGAAGTATTTACCTTTGAAGAGGGGTTGGGATGGTAGCATAGTACTGATTTCTCTGGAGTAGAACATGTTAAGAAAGAGGGTTTCAATTATGTCATCTAAATTGTGGGCAATAAGTATCCTTTTCGCTTTATGAGAGGAAGCAAAATCAATGAGAATTCTTTTTCTGTTGCGGCTGCATATGAAACATGGATTAAAGGGCTTTTCCCTTAGTAATATATTCTTTTTAGTTTCACAATCGTGGAGAATGTGAAATGTGAAACCTCTTTTTATTACATAGTTTTCTAGTTTTTCGGGATATTTTAAATGTTTTATGCCGTTGTCTATAAAAACTGCAAAGATTTCAAAATTGAGTTTGTACTTCTCCTTGTAATGATGAAGAAGGTCAAGCATTACGAGGCTATCAAACCCACCCGATATCCCCGCAACAAAAGAAGGATCATCCCTAAGTAAATTAAAATATATATCGGCTTTTCTCAAAGACATAATTAGTTTTTCTCTTAGTCTCAAAACGTCTTTCCTGCTTTTCACAAAGTATATTTTCAATCAGAAGATCCAAATTTTAAAATCTTCAGATTTCTTCATCGAACTCTGCTATAGTTTAATATACCCTATAAGGCATGATTGTCTTTCAAATAGTATTTTCAATTTCACATTGAGTAGTATATATTATGGGAAAATCTGGAGGTTCTATTGAAGGCGTGCTTTGTCTTATTGTTTTTGAGTAGATGGTCTCTTGGAATTTTCGTGGACCCACTGGCTCAGGGTGCAACCGTGAAATATTTCTCTCAGGATGGGATTGTCATTTCGCTTCTCCTCTCAGGAAGGATTGGTGAGAGGAATTATGAAACCTGGGACTATATAGATGACACTTCATACTGTGCTATTGATACTATAGCTCAGTTTCATTGGCTCAAGAGCGAGTTAAGGGTTGAACATGCGTTCGGTATGAAGAATGGCGTACAGCCTTACCTCGCTATTGGGGCTAGCGGTAACTTGGAGAAGGCTTGGTTATTCAAAGAAGACTCTAAGATGTGGGAGTCTTACCAGTACAAAACCCTGGGAGGGCTTGGCGGCGTTGGATTATACGTATATCCAGCCTCATTTCTGAATGCGTTCTTTAATAAGTATTTTTACTCAATGGGGAAAATGAAGGAAGTAGAGGATAACGCCACTATTCAGCTGGAACTCTTAAATTTTTACTATAGAAAGCGTTTTGGTGATTCGCTCCCTGTAACTGATTTCTTATACGAGTACAACTATGCAGGACTTGGCATGGGAATCGGGTTCTATTATAATTTTTGAAGAAGTATGTTAAGAAAACTATACCCAAGCTTTAGTTTAATACCTTTTGCTTGACTTTACTCTGTAGTTCTTTTAGAATAACAATACTACAATTTAGTTTGCCGGGGTAGCTCAGTAGGTAGAGCACAGGACTGAAAATCCTGGTGTCCCCAGTTCAATTCTGGGCCCCGGCATTTTTATTGTTTAAATTAAGGAATTACTATACATAAAACAACTTTTTATATTTCTTCACAATAAAAGTAGAGATTCCTCTGTCGGTGCAGAACTTAGCCTATGTTGATATCCTTCTCAGACCACTCGATTTCTTTTGTGGAGTCTGAGGTCCATTGAAGATACTGGATCAGTGTATAGACAATAAATGCGATAATAGCTATTAAAATAGGTATTAGAATATAGCCTACTTTGAATCTTGATTTTTTTTCTACTTCTTCCTTTACCATTTATTCACCTCCAGAACTGTAGTAATTATCAGATAATTTTGTTGTAAAGTCAAGAGGCAAGGGGAAATAACGATCCCGGGCTTATTTTTCACAGGTATCACGTGCTTAATACTTAAGAAGAATAGGTGTATTTTAGAATTTGAAGACTTGACTTTTCTTGGATTAAGAATTATATATTACAATAGTATGAATTCAAACTTTGAGAATTTACGATTAGAAGCATGAGAAGAGAGAGTCGTGACTTAGGGATTAAGATAAGATAGATGTATGAAAATGGAAGGGTCCGAAAAGAGTAAAAAGTATGTCTTGTTAAGGGGGTTAATCAAGTTTTACTGGTTTTTTGCGGCTTTTTAGAAATGAAAGGAGGGCTGGGTGATGGTAACAGATACTATCAAAAAAAAAGCAGTTAAAAGTATTTTAAACGTTGTAACAAATCTATCCGATGAGAATTTGATTCGGGCTATTGACATTGGCGAGAAGCTCTTGATAAAGGATGAAGGTGTCCTATCTTATGCAGAGGCTATTAAAAAGGCGTTTCAAGAGAAACATCCTGCTATAGAATTGGCAAGAAATGTTTTGGCGAGACTTTCTAATGAATCAAGGGAAAAATTTATAGAGAATTTTATAATTAACGCAGAGGTCATTGGGACCCCAAAGAGAAAGGAGTTGCAGCAAAAGCTTGGCTTTGGTTTGCCATGGTTCCTTGTAATAAGTCCAACTGCCAGATGTAACTTGCATTGTAGAGGTTGTTATGCTGGTGAGTACCCGAAAGATGAAGGTTTGTCTTTCGATGAAGTAGACAGGATTTTGACAGAGGCGAAAGAGCTTTCCATGTATTTTGTGACTATTTCAGGTGGTGAGCCTTATGTGTGGCCACATCTACTAGACATCTTTGAAAAGCATAACGATATGTATTTTCAAACGTACACTAATGGCACGCTTTTGAATGAAAAAATGGCTGAGAAATTGGCTAAGCTCGGTAACGTTGCTCCTGCTATTTCAGTGGAGGGCTTTGAGAAAGAGACCGATGAAAGGCGTGGGAAAGGAGTCTTTAAAAAAGTTATGGAAGCCATGGATAATTTGAGAAATGCGGGTGTGCTATTCGGATTTTCCGCTACACCAACGAGATATAATTCAGAGGTTTTGATGTCCGATGAATTTATTGATCTTATGATAGAAAAAGGCTGTTCCTTTGGCTGGTATTTTCAATATGTACCCATAGGCAGAAATCCCGATGTGAGTCTAATGGCAACACCAGAACAGAGAAACAAATTAAGAATTAGAGTAAGAGAGATTAGAAGTACGAAACCGATTTTTATCGGAGACTTTTGGAATGATGGTCCATATGTTGGAGGATGTATCGCAGGTGCGAGGCGCGGTGGATATTTTCACATTAATTCTAAGGGAGATGTTGAACCCTGTGTTTTCTTACAATTCTCAGTTGATAACATTAAAGGGAAAAAATTAGTTGATGTTATCCAGTCACCATTCTTCAAGGCTATCCGCGATGCCCAGCCATACTGTGAGAATAAGAATTTATTAACTCCATGTGCATTAATTGATAATCCGCATGTTTTAAGAGATATTGTAAAAAGGTTTGATGCAAAACCATCCTATAATGGCAGCTATGAAGTTATTTCCAATCCAGAGATAGTTCAATTTTTAGACAATTACTCTAAAGCATTTAAGGAACTTACGGATGACATCTGGGAAAAGGAATTAAGCTTAAAACACAAGCATTGGAAAGATTATGACTAATTGTTGTTGTAAAGTCTAATAGTAAGTAAATGATCTCAGGCGAAGATGCGCTGGAATGTAGTTCAAAAAATTTAAGAGTGGATTTTTAAGTACAAATTTAAGGCATTGGTATTCATTAGCTTGAAGTAAAAAAACTGAGGTGGGGTCTTACCGTGGGGGTTGAAGTCTGACCGAAAAACATGTTCTTACTATAGCTTTAGCATTGATCGTTATTCTCTATAATTATATTGGGCTCTATATATCGTGGAAGCATGGTGCAAAGATACAGTCGTGGCCAAGCGTTATAAAGAGCAAAGACTATACATTTTACCTCATTTACTTTAGTTATATTGCACTTGTTATTAATGGAATTATTTCCACAATTAGAGGTAGTTATGTGAGAGTATTAGTATTATCAGGTTTTATCCTCACGCTTATTGGAATGTACATAAATTTCATTTCCAGACGGGATTTAGCACAGTGTTGGTTACCTCTTTCAAACTCAGCAAGTGATACATTTCTAATCAAGACGGGAATTTACGCAAGGGTTAGGCATCCCATTTACCTATCGGTCTTGATCTTTTTGCTCGGAGTCGCTCTCATTGGTAGCAACTTTTACAGTCTCCTGTTTTTTGTCACATTAATTGTTGCCTTAATTATACGTATAAGGAAGGAGGAAAACGCATTAATTGCTAAATTTGGTGAAGAGTACAACGAATATGCCAGGGCTACTCCCATTTTGATACCTAAAATTAAGAAAGGATGATGCGAAATTGATGGACTGTTATGGATCAATCGGTTCGTAGAATTAATAAAAACTTCTTCTTGCTCACGATTTTCGGTGTAGCTATGGGATTCCTTGAGGCAATAGTTGTTGTTTACCTGAGAGAATTATGCTATCCGCAGGGATTTACATTTCCTTTAAGTCCTATGCCCTCGAATATTCTCGTTGTGGAACTATTGAGAGAGATTTCAACAATTGTAATGCTTGTTTCCATTGGGCTTATTACAGGAGAGAATTTTCTTCAAAAACTCTCGTATTTTCTTTACTCTTTTGGTGTCTGGGATATTTTCTACTACGTGGCGCTGAAACTTCTTTTAAATTGGCCGCCATCTCTGATGACATGGGATATTCTGTTCCTCATACCTGTGGCCTGGGTAAGCCCTGTCCTTGCACCAATAATCTGTTCCTTAACGATGATAGTTATGTCAGGTGTTATTGTGTGGCTACAGGGGAAAGGCTATGGAATAAAAATAAAATCGCTAGAATGGATATTACTAATTGGCGGGGCCTTTATAATTTTTTGCACCTTCATCCAGGATTTTTCTAGGATAATTATTAAGGGTGGATTTCTTTCAAGTTTTTTTACCCTTGTAAATAATCAGTGTTTTTGGGAAGTAGTTTCTCAGTATAAACCGAGTAATTTTAACTGGTGCCTCTTCTGTGTCGGGGAGTTTTTTATATTACTTACGCTCTTTATTGTGTTTAGGAGAGTAAAATCGGCTTCTTATAAGAATTAACTCTGAAGCATAGTTTTTGTAGTTAAGCATTTCCTTATGGTTTTCTGACAAATGCTGAAATAGGTAAAATTTTGTAAAGTCTAAAACGCTTACTATTCTAGCTTTTCGCCTTAGCGAAACTCCAACTGAAGATGGTAATTCTATGTCTAAAACGGTAATTTTTGCAGTTTGTAGCATGACTTAGCATTACTCCCTACGCTCACTTTGGGGTACTCCGTTTCTTGATAAGAGAATGCGTAGATTTTTGTAACTCTGCTATCTATTTAACTCAATGAAGAGGCACAAAGTACCTATGTAAGCGCCAGGATAGAAATTCTTGAAATTTTTTGGACAATGAAATATAATTGATTTTGCAGAGGTAAAAGTTGGAAGTAATCTAAGCTTCAGGGATCAAACATCTCAGGGGGAAAGGAGTGATATGCAGGGTGGTCGGGAACGTAAGGTCGAGAAGGGATTAGTGGAGGGCAGGCTTTCGAAGTCTATCTGGAGGCTTGTACTTCCAATGATGATTGGCGGTGCATTACAAGACCTTTTCTCTATGGTTGACCTATTTTTTGTGGGTCGGTTGGGACATACTGAAGTAGCTGCCCTTTCTATTGCAGGGACTGTTGTGTCGATACTGATGATGTTGGTGCAAGGCATTTCAGTTGGAACTATGGCGCTTATTTCCCATTTCACCGGTGAAAAGAATTATGAGATGTCAGATAAAATAGTTGGGCAGACCTTTGTTCTTGATATTATCGGCGCTATTATAATCCTTCCCGTCTCATTCTTCCTTATAGAACCCTTGTTGAAGTTATTCGGAGCAACAGGAAATGTTTTAGTTTATGCAGCGGAGTATCTTCGAATAAATTTTATTTATTCTATATTTATTTTTCTTTTTTCTGGTATCAGTATTGCTTTGCTGGGGTCAGGCGATGCAAAAACGCCTCTCTATGCATTGATAATAGCCAATATCCTTAATATTATTCTTGATCCCATACTTATTATGGGATACGGTCCGTTTCCCGCTATGGGTGTAGCTGGCTCTGCTGCGGCAACAGTTATAACTAGAGGAATTGGTACAATCTTTCTTTTATGTCACCTCCTCTTTGGTCATTCTACTATTCATTTTAAGTTAAAATGTTTAAAGCCTACGCCCTCTTTAATGAAAAGTATAGTAAGCATCGGCTCTTTTGCTTCGCTTCAGGTGTTTATAAGGGAAATATCCTTTCTTTTCTTAATGCGCCTCATTACCTCTTTTGGCGATGTAACCCTTGCTGCCTATGGAATTGGATCGAGAATTAGGATGTTTGTAATGGTCCCGGGGTTCGGGTTTGCCAGTGCTGCTGCCGTCCTCGTAGGTCAGAATCTCGGGGCTGGAAAACCAGAACGCGCGAAAAGGGCTGCGTGGAGATCGGTTTTATATTATGAAATAATTCTAATCCCCATAGTTGTATTGTTTTTAATCTTTGCTCCGAATATTGTTGCAATCTTTAATGACTACCCTGAGGTTATATCAATTGGTAGTTCCTTCATACGCTATCTTGGCGTTACTTTACCCTTTATTGCATTTTCAGTTGTGCTCGCACAGGCTATGAATGGTGCAGGGGATACTAAGACCCCCACTATTGTCAATGCTATTGGTCAACTTGGATTTCGAATACCTGCAGCATATTTCTTTGCCAGAACTATTGGGATGGGATACAAGGGCATCTGGCTGGGAATCAATGCTTCAGATATTGTACAGGGTATTGGAATGATATTTTTCTTTAGTACGGGTCGTTGGAAGGAAGTTTATGTAAAACACAAGATAAAATTGCGGAGTCAGGGTGAGCCAGTTGAAGTTACTGCGGAGTGAAGCATCGATCAGACGGTATGCATTTGAATCGGTTAGTATTTAATGGATTATGCATAATTTTACTTACAGCTATTGATGTAGCGTAAGATAGAATCTGCATGTTCTCCACAGAGCCATATTAGTTTAGAGGGTGTCTTAACAATTTGTGTTGATAATTTAGTGAAATTCTCTTGTGCAGAGTCGTATTGAAGGTATGGGGTTTGGGTAATTTTTTTCTTAAGAGCCGAATTAAACTTGACTTTTTGAACTTTTTGCCCTATTTTATATACTGATAAAATATTAGTGAATATTTAGACTTGAGTTTAAACAAATGATAGTAAAAGAAAAAATGCATAAAAAAGTTGAGAAATGTTTTCGTTCATATAATGTTGCATCTAAATTAGGTAAGGGTTATTTTAACCCTTCAGGGATTCTCAATGATAGGCATTGCGAAACGGCGGCACGGACCGTAGTTGATGTTGATATGCGTTTTCAAATCCAATCAAACCCTGGATTTACTATCGGTAGGGTAAATCCATGGGATTTGGTTGTGGATAATATTAAACAAAGCTACCGAAAAAGGAGGGAGGTATGGGCATTCTCTTAAAGATATTGGGAGTAATTGGAGTAATTGCCGGGATAGTTTTTGCTTTCATACCCGGGGGAACTTACAATTGGCACGTTATGATCGCTAACGGAATTGCATTGTTTGCCCTCGGCACGATCCATGATGATGTGAAAGAAATAAAAGGAAAGGCAAAACAATAAAAGATAAGTAAAAGAGATTGCAAGATTTGTTAGTCTGTGCTGCCGTTTCGCAAAATAAAAGAAAGGATCACGGGATTCGCGGGGTTTTTTAGTAACATCAGTGAATGTTTGAATAAATCATTTAGAAGAGAAGTATAAGTTTTGTTATGATCACATTAAGAAGGGCAACCCCTGGTGACGCAGTTGAATTTGTTGAACTTTTGTTGATTTCATCTCCGTACTTTCCTCTCTTGTTTGGGAGTGGTGTTAATGTAGCTCTGAAGGACCTTTTTAAGAGGCCTTCTAATCTTTTTAGCCACCAGCATGTCCAAATTGCTGAGGTTGCCGGAAGCGTTGCAGGGATGTCACTCGGATATGATTGGATAGTAAAAAGTCGGGAAAATCTTCGAACTGGTGTTCTATTTTCAAGGAATTTTGGTATATCTATGGTATTTAGAATTAAAGATTTGTTGAAATTTAATGCTACTGTTGGTAAATTTGATATCGGCGAGTACTATATAAGTAATATTGCCACTTACCCAGAGTTTCGAGGTAGAGGAGTTGGGGGATCCTTAATTGGTAATTTGGAAAGAGAGGCAAAGATTTTAGGTGCTCAAAAAATAGTTCTTGACGTTGAGAAAGAGAACACGGGGGCAATCAATTTTTACCTTCATCTTAGATTTTATGTAGTAAAAAAAATCATAATTCCTATTGATGGAGATAGGATTTTGGAGTTTTTAAGAATGTCAAAAGATCTTTAGAAATGTGCAGTATTTTGGTAATATGTTTGACCTTATTATGCTCTTAGTTTTGCGGGGAAAAACCTTCAGAGGCCTATGGGAATTACAATATTGTATATATTCAAAAGCTAAACGCTTTTATACGTGTTTTCCGTTCATATTTTTTGTTACGACTCGTAGTGTAGAGAATAGTATTGTCTTATGGCTCTGTTTTATGTGGGATACCTTAATTGAGAGGTTTTTCTCAAGAAAAAGAATTTTGATATACGGCTGACATAATTTGTTCTGAGGATGTGGGTTGCGCATGAATCTGATATTGCAGTAAAATGGCTGTTTTTAAAATATTGCCCCTTTTGCGAATATTATCACTTTGAGTTAAACTTGTTAAATATAGAACTGTTAACTCTGTTTTACTATACTAAGAAAGAACGGTATGAGAAGTTTTGTAGTATCCCTTTTAGCTTGAGTGAACGTTTGATGTAGAATATAAAAAACCCAGGAGGTAAGAATGGTAGGAGATTTGATATTGAAAAACCGAAGTTACAGAAGATATTATGAAGACCATACTGTAAGTCTAGATACGCTCCTTGATCTTGTTGATCTTGCGAGGCTTTCACCTTCCAGTATGAATCTGCAGCCGTTAAGATATATTCTAGTAAACACCCCTGAAAGATGTAATCTTATATTTCAGAACGTCACTTGGGCAGCCTATCTTAGGGATTGGGGCGGCCCTTCGGAAGGTGAGAGGCCTCCTGCCTATATAGTTATGCTTACAGAGAAGGATTTGTCACAAAATTATCTAATTGATGCAGGTATTGCTACCCAATCTATCCTGCTGGGGGCTGTCGAGAAGGGCCTTGGTGGATGTGTTATGGGATCTCTAAACAAAGATAGGATAAGAGTGCTCTTCAACATACCTGAACGTTACGAAGTTGTCTATGCCATTGCGATCGGTAAGCCGAAGGAGTCCGTGGTAATTGAAGAAATAGATGCTGATGGTGACATCAGATACTGGAGAGATGAGAAAGGGATACATCATGTTCCTAAGAGGAGAGTTAAAGATATCGTTTTAAATCTTTAACAGTATGAATATTGTAACATTGAATTTAGTGTAAAATTATCTATTACTTGACATACTCTAATGTTGTAATTATAATAATATTGTATCTCAAAAAGAGAGAAGGAGGATTGATGAAAGTACGAGATATGTTCTGTATGTTGGTGTGTGGCTTTCTATGTTTTGTGAAAGCTGAAAGTCCAATGGAGTTCACGGAAATGGTAGATGCACCGTGGCTCCACCTTGCTGGTTCTCAGACCCCAATCGAAGAGATGTACGAAATAAAAGCAGGGGTTCAGGATCTATCAATTGTGGACATTTCAGAGACGGTGCCTGTAAATTGTGAGCGTAAAGGCGAAGAAAACGAGGGTGGGGGTAATGGACGGATTTTGTGGGGGACAGATGTGCTAGTGAGTTCTGGAAGTTCCTCCGTTTATTGGATTTCACACGCTCATTCAGCAGATATGAGTTCGAAGCGTAATTATGCTGCTGTCTTGAGTCATTACAGCGGGAGTATATACGATACTGTTTCCCATTATCGATCAGATAATGGGCTTGGTTGGACTTTGTGGGCCCCAATTTATTACCCTTATGGTAACGAAGTCTGGCAGGTTGAGGTCCTTGTTGGGAGAGGAGCAAATCCGTGGATTTACACTTTCACGCGTTCAACCAACGCTGACACGCCTAATAGTGGTGCTTTAGGCTTGAGGAGAGTGCGTGATGACTTATCCGAAGTTAATTGGGCGCAGATTGCGTTACCAGGAGATTCTATCGGAAATTTCGCTGTTGATATGGATGAGGATGAAGTACTGTATATTATATATGAAAGGGAATTACCTTCGGGTGGTACAGGGATCTATGTAGCGAGTTCAACAGACCAAGGTTTAACTTGGGAAACACCTAATGCTGTGAGTCTCGGGGTGAGAAGGGATCCAGATATTGCCATAGGTAAGGATAACTATCTATACGTTGCTTATGTGGTGGATGACAGCATTGTCAGGGTTGGAAGGTGCGATAATGGAATATATGGCTCGTGGGTTTTTCAAGACATTGAGACTGACGGAGATGAAGAGTATAACCCGATTATAGCGGCATCGAGGATGCAGACCCCCCCCCTCTCAAACCGCATGGGTACTCTACAGGCACTTTCACTCTTCGTCATCAGTCTACGATGTGCATTACGGATACACAGTGGATGGTGGAGTATCCTGGATATACGGTGTATGGCCTCCGATGAATTATGCTTACGGTAACGTTAGGTATCCTCGCGTTGCCACTTCGATTGATTATCCATATGATTTGTGTGCTGCGCTCGGAACTTCCTTAGGTTCATACGATTCTGTTGTGACAGCCTGGGCTTATGCTTCAGACCCAACGTCCTGGCATAATCGGCAAGTAGTTAATGACTATGACGCTACAGGTTCATTTCCAAATAGTATTGATTTGAACTATGCAAGAGGCGGGTCTACAGTTTTATACAGACAGTATGGAAGTGGCAATGTATGGTTTGATTTCTGGTTCAACGTGGGAGTAAATGATGCCATACCACGAGATTTTTCGAACACGATTATCTCCAGCACGAATAAAGTGAGAGTAAAATTTTCTCTACCCAATGCAGGAAGTGTAGACTTGTCTCTCTATAATATTTCTGGTCAGAGACTGAATTCGATGGACATGTTGTGTAATGCAGGATGGAATTTCGTGGATCTGGACCTTCCCAGTAGTGGTGTTTTCTTCTTAACTGTGGGCGATAATACAATTCGGATTATCGTAGCTAGATAAATTAGTCGGGGTCGGGGAAAGGTATATTTGCCTTTCCCCGACCCCAAAACTGTTATTTATAAGATTTTCGATTATTTGTAAGGGTTTTTAGAAAGTGCATTAAAAGGTTCTATTTTATCAGAGATATCTCTTGAAATCCATGTAATATTACTAATAACTCAAAGGAAGAAATTTTCAGACTAACACAATCTTCAAAATCCCAACTAAGCGTAAATCTATTTTGGGTCGAAAGGGTGATTTTTTAGTTAAACCAGTACAGCATATAAATGTGCAATGCAAAATACAATAGTATCATGAATGATTCTATTGGTTTAGAATCTATATAAAGGTCTTTCTATTTCTACTCATTTTCCCGTCAGCAGAGTTTTTTTATCATTCTTTGAACTTTAGGCCTTATACAATAAAATTATAGTATGCGGTTTTTTCTAATTCTTGTTGTTGGATATAGGGTTGAGAGTGGGGAGATGCGGATCCTTAGGGAAGGAGAACGGGAGATTATAAATTTTTCTGGGGGTGTTGTTATCACGGACACTAATATACTCATTAATTCGCCTGCTGCTCTGTATTACCAGCAGGAGGGTTTTATGGAGCTTAGTGGCCCCGTCTCGGGGGTACAGGGCACGAGGAATCTAAAATGCAGATCAGCGCGACTTTATGAGAATGAGAAAATTTTTAAGGGGTACGGAGGTTGTGAGGTTTTTGGGGCTGGAGAATACTTAAGGTGTGATAGTGTTATCCTACATGAAAATGATGTTCAGGCTTTTGGAGAAGTTTTCTTGAAAAGTGATAAGGATTCTATAGAGGCTGGCGGACGGGAGTTAAATATTAAGGAGAATTACTTAAGTGCTGAAGGTGATGCTTTCCTAAAATACCCAGGTGATGATTCCCTTGTGCTCTTCTCTCAAAGCTATATTTATAAGGACTCCATACTAACTGCATGGTTTGGAGTAAAGGTGTACTCTCAAAGTTTTGAAGGGGAAGGAGACTCACTCGAATACAAGAGAAATTTAAGGTTTGCTATACTTATGGGGCATGCGAATGCAAAGAACAGCACTAATTTAATAAAGGGTGATACAATTTTTATGTTTCTTACTGAAGACAACAAAATGGATTCTTCTATTGTCATTTCGAAAGCTTCCATACTTAACTATGAGAATTCCAACGAGATGTTTCTTGAGGGGGATACATTGTATTTCTATACGGAGGGGACCGATAGTCTTAAATGGTTCAAAGCTTTCAATGTAGAGGGTTATTATAAAGAAGGGGTCCAAGATGGCAGTCCTCAGAACTAAAAACTTGCACAAATCTTTCGGGAAGAAAGAGGTTGTCAAGGGGGTAAATATCAGTGTCAAAAATGGAGAGATAGTTGGACTACTTGGACCTAACGGGGCAGGAAAAACGACTATTTTCTATATGATAATGGGAGAGATTGTTCCAGATAGTGGGAAGATCTTCATTGATGACCTGGAATTAACGCATCTACCTATGTATAAGAGGGCAAGGCTTGGGCTTTCTTATTTGCCACAAGAGCCTTCAATTTTCCAGAAATTATCAGTTTTTGATAATATTTATGCAATTCTCGAATATCGTGGTTTGCCAAGAGAAGAAGCTATGAGGCTCACCGAAGATCACTTAAAAATGATGGAGATATATCATCTTAAAGATCAACCCGCTTATACCCTTTCAGGAGGAGAAAGAAGGAGGCTTGAGATTGCCAGGGCTCTGGCCCTTAATCCGAAGATGTTACTCTTAGATGAACCTTTCACGGGTGTCGACCCTAAAACTCGTCAGGAAATCCAGGATATTATCTTAAACCTAAAAAAGATCGACATTGGAATTTTAATGACGGACCATAATGTGAGGGAGACCTTAGAAATTACAGATAGGGCGTATATTATCTATAATGGCGAAATATTAATTGAGGGCAACAGCCAGGAATTGATTGTAAACGAAGAGGCGAGAAAGATATATCTGGGTGAGAGGTTTAAATTATGATCCGTAAGCAGAGAATCGAACTCAGTCAAAGGCATGAATTAGTGCCTCTACCTCTGGTAATTCAAGAAGTTTCATTATTTGCAATGGACATGACGGAACTCCAGGAGACTGTCCTTGAGGAAATGGTTTCGAATCCAATGCTTGATATCGACGAGTTCACTGACCTTATGCTGCTAAAAGGTAAGTTTGATGATCTTTCTCAATTTACGGATAATGCAGAATTAAAAGAGGAGTGGTATAGCGGTGAAGAAGATGACACGAGGAGAGAAGAGCTTGTAACTACACGCCAGAGTCCCTGGGAGAAGTTGGAGGTTCAGGTTAATAGTTATTTTGAAGATACAAGAGAATTGAACATTGCAAAGAGTATTGTCGAAAACTTAGACCATTTTGGATATCTTGGAGTATCATTGAGCAATTTGGCTTTGAATCTCGGGGTAGAGGAGGAAGAAGTTGATAGAATTCGTAGAATTATAATGGAATTTGACCCCTTCGGTAGTGGCTCAGCGGACTTTAAAGAGTTCACTGTTCTTCAGATGAAGGAGCGAGGAGTTGACCTTGACCCTTCGGAAGTTTTTGATTTTCTGCAGAATAATATCGAATTTCGAAAAAAACTCATCCCCTACCCCTTTTTTCAAGAGGAGGAAGAGTTTGTTCGCTTTGTTATTCCCGAGATTATTTTTAAATATGAGGAAGGAGAGTTAAAGTTACATATTAACGAAAAAGCCTATCCGAGGATTAGAGTTTCAAAGGATTACTTGATGTTAATGGAAAGAGGAGTTACTGATGACAAAACGTTGAAGTATCTCAAGGAAAAGTACAGAAGAGTCGAGAAGCTATTAGAGACTATGAAAAAGAGGAAAGATTACCTTAGGAAGGTTGGCGAGCTGATCCTTGAACATCAGGCAGACTTCTTGACCGGTAAGACCAGCAAGCTTAAGCCTATGTCCCAGAGTGAGGGGAGCAGGGTACTGGGAATACCTATTTCTACTTTTAATAGGTTGTTGAGAAGTAAGTATGCGGACACGCCGAGAGGGATCTTTTCACTTAAATTTTTCTTCAAAAAACCTTATGGGAAGGGAACATCCATGTCCATTGGGATTGACGAGCTTGAAGAGAGACTTGTTAAGGTAATAAATTCTGAAGATAAAAAAAGACCGTACTCTGACGAGGAAATTGCGTCTATTCTTAGGTCTTCAGGTATCAAAATTTCGAGGAGAATGGTAACGAAGTTGAGAAATAAGCTGTCTATCTTGGATTCTCGAAACAGAAGGATTTAATGAACTTTTCGGGCCTGTACAGGTTTCTTACCTATGTCCCTTTGAGGTTGCTTTCTCCGCTCGCACTTTCTGAAGTACCTAAGGAAAAGGTGGATGTGTGGGTTCACTGTGCGTCGCTGGGTGAAGTGATGGCAGCTAAACCGATTGTGGATAAATTTTTAGAAAGGGGAATGAAGTTGTTGATTTCTGTATTTACGAAGTCAGGATTTCAGAAAGCACTCAAACTCTGGCCTTATGGAGCTACTGTGATCAGGTTTCCGATGGATTCCTATTACCATTTGAAACGTATTGTTGAGTCCACGAAACCAGACGTGTTTGTTAATCTTGAAACTGAGTTATGGCCAAACCTTATCTATGTGGTTGCGAAAAATAGAATTCCAGCCTATCTTATTAATGCGAGAATTTCAGAAAAGAACTTTAAACGTTCGAGACTCTTAAAGGGCACTTATAGTACCATGCTGAGGAGTTTTACAAAGATTTTTGCTCAATCTGAATGTGATGCTCAAAGGTTAGAGAGGCTCGGTGCCCCAAGGGAGATTATTCAGGTTGTGGGCAACATTAAAATTGATTCTGCTTGTGCCTACGAGACCGGACTTACAAGGGAAGATCTTGGGATTGCGCAAGAGAAATTCGTCATTCTATTTGCAAGTGTAAGGGAAAGAGAGGAAGATCTCATAATCAATCTAACCGAGAGGATAATAAGGGAGTTGTCCGGTTGTCAGGTAATTTTGGCTCCTCGTCACGTAGAGAGAGTTCCAGAGATTGCGAAAGAATTGAACAAGAGAAAGCTAGAATATACGCTTTGGAGCAAGTACGAAGGTGTATTTGAGAACATTGTCTTGATTGATACCCTTGGGGAGCTTCAGCGTTTTTATGGTGTTGTTGATGTAGTTATTATGGGTGGAACTTTCGCCTCTTATGGAGGACACAATATCCTTGAACCTTTGGCATTTGGTAAGACGGTGATCGTCGGTCCGTATATATACAATATAAAAGATGATGTAACTCAGCTACTGGATAAAGGCGGAATCCTTAGAGTACGCACCGCTAATGATATATTTGAACTAATTGAGAGGATTTCTAAGGATAGGTCAACACTTCAACTTATAGGCAACAGGGCGAGGGAGTGGCTCAATTCGAAACAGGGAATTTCAAAGAAGATCTTTGAGGAGATACTACTCAATTTCGAGAAACGTTGAAGGTACTAACTCTTGTCCGTAGTTTTCAATAAGTATCATTCTTTCAAAGATTCCAAAAACGGCATTCCCGGACCCGGACATAGAAACAATGTTTGCACCCATACTGTAAAGTAAATCCTTTTTCTGTAATACTTCTGGGTAATATTTCAGTATCACCTTCTCAAAGTCGTTCTCAATGATGGAAAGACCATTGAGATCGTTGTTTTCTAAGGCTTCTGCAATCGTTAGAACTTTCTTATACGCTTTAGATGATACGGAAAAACTACCAAGTTCGTCAAAGGCTTTATATGCCCATGACGTAAGTACCTGACAGGATGAAAAACTAACGATAAGAGGATAGTTAAAATTTGACTTTATAGGTTCTAAAATATCCCCTTTTCCTGTTGCAATAGCAGCATTCTCGTTTAATAAGAAAAAAGGTACATCGGCTCCAATTTGTGAGCCGAGCTTCACAAGCTCTGCTACTGAAAGTCCTAAATTTCTCTTATCGTTCAAATACTTTAGAAAATACGCTGCATTTGAACTGGCCCCTCCAAGACCGGAACCTACAGGTATATTTTTTCTTATTTCAACTCTGTAGTTAACGTTTATACCAAACCTTTTCTCGACCAGTTCTTTAACCTTTAATATGATATTATCCTTTGTGAAAGGCATACCCCATGCAACAATTTCAAACTCCGTGTGTGGCGTAACGCTTATTATGTCGTGTATACCAATTTTATGTAAAACGGTTACTATGTTGTGGTAATTATCTTCTCTCTTTTCAGTGACCCATAGCCCAAGGTTTATTTTTGCATAGGACTTTATGGTATCAACGTGAGTCATAATGTTTATTTATGAGTTTTTCGATATATTTTGCAACGATGTCAAATTCCAGGTTAACAATGCTCCCCTCTTTTTTATATCTCAGAGTAGTATGCTGGATAGTATACGGAATTACGGCAACTTTAAACGTACTTTCACCAATGTCAAAGCAGGTCAATGAGATGCCATTAATGGCAACGGAACCTTTTTCCACAAGGTATTTAACGTATTTACGTTCTTTTAACTTAAAAATGAATATGCCACCGTCGGAATTTAGTTCCCTGGAGTATATTTCTCCCGTGGAGTCGATATGTCCGAGCAGAAGATGTCCCCCCATGGGGGAAGATGGGGTTAGGGGTCTTTCAAGGTTTACTTTGAATCCTTCTCTCATGTTAAAAGAAAAGCTGGTTCGTGAAAGGGTCTCCTTGCTGAGAAATGCTGTGAAAACTCCATTTTGTAGATCTTCTATTGTGAGACACATCCCATCTACAGCGATGGAGTCCCCCAATATTAGATCGAGTTTTGTCTCTACTGATATACGTACACCAGCCCCGAGGTGAGATACTTTTTTTATCTCTCCTACATCCTCAATAATGCCTGTAAACATCTTATGAAGCCCAAAGTTTCATTTTTTCTCTGACGATTTCCATGGTGTTTTTAGCTTCTTCTGATGCTTTTTTAGATCCTTCATTTAAAATATCCACTACGGTATCCTTTATCTTCTCATATTCTTTTCTCTTTTCTCTGAGTGGTGTGAGGAAATCATTTGCTTTCCCAAATAGGTTTCTTTTGCATTCAACGCAGCCGAGTGCGCCGCTTTTGCAAGAAACCGCTATTTCTTCGGTATTTTCTTTATTGAATATTTGGTGGTAGGAAAATATGGGGCACGTCTCAGGATGCCCTGGGTCGTTTCTTCGAATTTTTCCAGGGTCAGTGTAAGAAGTCATAATCTTTTTTTCCAAAACCTCCGGTTCCTCGGAGATAAGAATGGTGTTGTTGTACGATTTTGACATTTTTCTGCCATCCGTCCCGAGAATTTTTGCGAACTCCGTGAGTAGGGGTTCTGGGACAGGGAATACTTCTCCATATGTGGCATTAAATTTCCTTGCCAGCTCCCTTGTTATCTCAAGATGGGGCAACTGATCCTGCCCGATTGGAACCACGTGGGCTCGGTAAACTAAAATATCAGCTGCCTGGAGCACAGGGTATCCCAGGTGCCCATAGGTAATTAGGTTGCCATAAGTGAGTTCTTCCTCTGAATCAACAATACCGTGGTGGTTTAGTTCTTCGAGAAAGATATCCTTCAATTTACTCTTTAAAAGAGCAATATGGTCATTTTTTTCTCTAGTTGATACTTCTGAAGAGATATCGGTGAATTTTGAAACTACCGCTTCTGAGAAACTATCAAAAGCCCTCTTCTTTGAAGTAATTTGAGATGCTTCTATATTTTGAAGGTATTCTTTGAGGGTGGGATTCCTGAGGAGTCTCGATGTGGTAATGAGCATTGATAGGAGTAAATGTAATTCAGCATGTTCTTTTACTGATGACTGAACAAAGAGAACGGACTTCTTAGGGTCTATTCCCACTACGAGCCAGTCTATTGCCATTTCAATTATGTTTTCTAATAAATCTGAGGTATCGGTTTTTGTTGTAATAACATGCCAGTCAGCAATTTCGTAAAAACATTCATATTGTTCTTGCAAATTCTTCCAGTTTTCAAGAACACCAAATAGATGTCCTATATGAAGTCTGCCAGTCGGTCTATTTCCTGATAGGATTCTCTTTCTCATATCCTCCTCCAAAGAAGATTGCAAAAAAGATAAAAGATGTAATTGACGTAATACTTCCCAGTATAAATGGCGCAGAGGGTGAGACCTTATCCCATAAAAGCCCAGCAATAAAGCTTGCTGGGAAAAGGCAAAGTCCAACTATCATATGATATACCCCGAACGCAAACCCGCGAGTTTCCTTCTTCGAAAGATCGGCGACAAAAGCCCTCAAGACGCCTTCGGTTAGAGCATAATATACACCATAAAGACCAAATAATAGCCATAAGTAGTGCACTCCAGAGGGTTTTAAGATGGCAAACCCGAGGTAAACCATTGAATAAGAAAAGAAGCCAATCATGATAGTTTTTACCCTGCCAATTCTGTCAGAGAGGGCGCCCAAGGGCGTAGAGAGGGCTGCATATATAATGTTAAATACCATGTAGAGCAAGGGTATCTTTGCCGGATCAAAACCGATGTTGGTGCTTCTTAAGATAAGGAATGTATCAGAAGAGTTCCCCATCGAGAAAATAAATATAATTAAGAGCAGTATCTTGAAGTTCTTTGATAGCCCTTTAATGCTTAAGGAAAGAGAAATACTCCCTTCCTCGGCTGAATCTTTTTGAACTTCCCTTACAGTGAAAATCAGAATCAGAATGGCAATTATGCCTGGGATGAGCGACAGAAAAAATATCGTTCGGAGGCTTGTCGCCGTGTCCCAGGATCTGCTGAACGCAGAAAGGAGCAAGTAAGCAACGAGGGGGCCTATTACTGCGCCGAGCGTATCCATAGCTCTATGAAATCCGAAACTCTTTCCTCTATCTTCCGGTGACGAAGAGTCGGCAATTAATGCGTCTCTTGGAGATGTTCTTATCCCTTTGCCGATCCTGTCTGTGAATCTTGCAAAAAGAACATGAATCCATTGGGATGAAAATCCAATGGCAGGTTTCGCGAGAGCTGATATGCCGTAGCCAATAATTACCAGTGGTTTTCTCTTTTTAATCTTATCTGAGATATAACCAGAAACGCTTTTGAGTAGGCTTGCAGTGGCTTCTGCAATTCCTTCAATTACGCCGAGGGCTGTTGCACCGGCTCCGATCACAGATGTAAGGAAGAGAGGTAGGAGGGGATAGATCATCTCACTCGAGATGTCAGTAAATAGGCTCGTTAAACCCATTGCAACAACATTTTTACTAAGGCCTTTGCTGGGTTCTTGACTCATAGGTATATTATAAACAATATTCTATGAATATTATCTAAGTAATTTTTTCTAACGTTGTCTTGAAAGCTGTGTTTCTACTTGAGATTCTTAATCCTTTTCTCTGCTTCGTCAGCAGTGATCTCACCCTTTTCCAGAAGGTCCAGAATACCCATTAGCTCATCTTGTGAGAATGTAGGTTCAATACCTACTTTTTTCAAGAATTCTTCAAATCTCAGCCTTGCTGTGGGGTATGATACGCCAAGACGTTTAGAAACTTCAGAAAGATTCCCCCTAGTTTTAAGGAATAGGAAAAGCATTTCCATGTCTTCATCGTCGAGATCACATAGTGGCTGAATATCGAAATTACCTTCTACACGAGTTTTGCATGATGTGCATTCAAGTGCCTTTATTCTAAGTTTGGAGCCGCAAGCCGGGCATCTTGTTGGTAGTTTCCCCATATCTATTTTTCTTCTCTAATTTTTTTTATGGCTTCTTCTGGACTGATTTTCCCTGATTCGAGATCAGAAATAACTCTGTGAACTTTTTTGTGGATTTTCTTTGACGATGAATTGCTTCTGGTTAATGGAGCAATGATGATCCATAAGCCGAGGATGATCAGAACCCAGGGCCAATCTCTTCCCCAATTTATGTAAGGAAGCAAACCCATGTTTCCGAGCCACAAGAGGATTCCGATGCCGAAGAGTAGAAGCCCAAATTTGAGCCCTCCTCTTATTGTTTTAAGACTTAAAAGGAGCAGAAATGCAAGCACGAATAGTGCTAATAATGCAATCCCTAAAATATCCATAGTTTATTCCTCCTCTCCTTCATTGTTTTCACGTTTTTTATATATGATGCGAAGCTTATCCTGTCCTTCAATGTGTGAAATTATAGATATGATTCCAATCAAGATTAAGATCCACGGCCAGTCTCTCCCCCACGACCACTTCCATATGCCTGTGTTGTTCAGCCATATGATTACCCCAATTGCGATTAATAAAATGCCTCCGCTTCTCATACTTCCCCTCCTTCACTCTATCCATATTTTTACAATTTCCCCATCTTCACTCTCTATGTTAACTATGGTTCCACTTGCCCCTTCCTGTATTATTGAAATGATTTCGTCTAAATCTATTTCTTTTTCATCGAGAACAGCTTTTGCATCCTTGGGCAAGAAGCTACCAAGCATCGTAAATAATCTAAGCGGGACTGCGATGTTTACCATTTCACTATCTTCGTCCTTAACAAGGACTTTGATGAATTTCCCCTTTTGAGGCACATTAGTCACCTCACCGATAGCCTCAAGGAGCCTGTATGCTTCTTCGGCTTTTATCTTGCCCTCTTCTACTAATTGCAATATCTTCATCACCTCTTCTTTCATTTTATTCCTCCCTAAAAACCAATTCAAAATCTCCGCCCAGTATCTTCAGATCAATATTTTTATACTCCCCTTCGCCAAATACAAAAAGGCCTTCTTCAATTTTGACGAATTCCGGTGGTAATTTGATATCTCCACCAATTTTTTTCACATTCATCCGGATAGGTTTCCTTGGAGTAGTAAACTTTACATCGCCTCCCATTATATTTAAATATATCTTGTTGAATCTTACATCAAGGTGTATGTCCCCTCCCTTTACCCTTAAATTCATGTCGCCATAGTCTCCGTTTATCTCTACATTCCCTCCAAGAACGGACACTTCTACATCAGAACCCCTGGACACCTTTATGACCCCTTTCGAGACGATTGTAAAATTTACTGAATTTTCACTTTCGCTATAGTTGCCCCAAAAGTTAGCTGAAATTAAAGGGTCGATATGGGATGAAATCTCCGCATCACCACCGAGAACTGTTGCCCTTATGGTCTTAACTGGTTTAAGTTGTAAGTTTTCGTACAAATGGTGAGTTTTCGCAACGTGTATTGCTGATTCGATTGACTCGCCGACCGCTTCGGTCACTGAAGTAAATACGTCTGAGACAACATTGCCCAATTTATGCTCGTGGGTGAATTGTATTTTTCTTGGCTTTTCTTCACCTGAAGTTGATTCTTTAATAGCTTTGATGAGTCTTTCAGCTTCTTGAGGGGAAATTTTCCCATCTTCCAAAAGTTTCAGTACCTTTTTTATAGTTTCTTCCATATATCCTCCATAAATTAAAAAAGTATCTTTTAAAATATAAAATAATTTTTACGAATTGTCAAATTTTTATTTATAATTTTAGTTGTAGTTTTTATCTTTTCCTTAGAATTTTAAATCATTGCGAAGTCGTATTGATTAAGTTGACTTTTTCAAAGGCACCCTGATTTGCGATAATAAAGATGTTCATCTTTTAAGTGATGAAGAGTGTGAAAAGTTTGTACTGATATTGAGCGGTGTAAATTAGGAAAAAGCTTTTGATATTGGGGAAAGGAGTCAGAGTGACTTTAGAACGATGTCTTTTTCAAATACTGGAAGGGGATTTTATATAAATGTATCTTTTGCATATAAAGAATATAACCCTGAGGAGGGACTCAGTGCCGAAGAGCTGTTTTATGATGTGGATTTAAGGCTCCTTGTGAAAAAGAAACTGGGAGGGAAAATTGGGAGTAAATAGTCTTAGAGTGAAAGTATTATCGGGACGGGTATTTTTCTTAAACACTTTATGGCAAATGGTTCGTTCACCAGAAGGTGGGGGTTGTTGCTTCTAAATATTCATTTATACTTACCTATCGCTTAGGTGTCATTGTAATAGTGATTTTAAGTGAGTGAATTTAGATTTTCATTGCCTAATGCGAAAAGTAAATAGCATTTTTTGGGGGTATTCTGACTATTTGACAATTTGAGGTAGAGCATTTATATTATACCACTAAATAATTAATAGGAGGGATTATGGGAAAGATAAAGAGGGAGGACCTACTACAACTATGGGTATCCGTTACGGATTTTGGAGAAACGTGGGTTGAGAAGATAAAAGAACTCCAGGAAAGGATTGACGAATTAAAGAAAGCAGAAGACTACGAAATAATCCGGGAAGACCTTGAGGATTTGATTGATGATTTAGATGACCTGAATGCGGAAATTGAGGAAGCGGTTAGTGATGCCATGGATGGTTCGCTTTCTTTAGAAGATCTTTCGGAACTTTTCAAAGATTATGCTGATAGACTCCTTATGTTAGAACAGGAGTTAATAGAGCTGGAGCTTGAACCTGAAGAATTTGGTGGAGAATATAAGGATGAAGAGGAGGAGGAGGAAGGTGAATATTAAATGACGTCCCTTCCTTCAAAATATAATCCTGCAGAAATAGAAGATAAAATTTACGCTTTCTGGCTTAAAGAAAGTTTTTTTAACGCAAATCCTTCATCTTCAAAGCCAAAATTTTCAATTGTCATCCCTCCTCCAAATATAACTGGTATGCTTACCCTTGGTCATGTATTAAATAATACTCTTCAGGATATCATAGTGCGTTTTAAGAGAATGCAGGGGTATGATGTCTTGTGGCAACCTGGGATAGATCATGCAGGCATTGCTACCCAAAATGTTGTAGAAAAGGCTCTCGCTAAAGAAGGGAAAACCCGCTTTGACTTAGGTCGAGAAGAGTTTATCAAAAGTGTCTGGAAATGGAAGGAAGAGTACGGGGGGACTATTCTCTTACAGCTTCGTAAACTCGGGGTTTCGTGTGATTGGTCAAGAGTAAAGTTTACCATGGATGAGGAACTCTCAAAAGCAGTGATCAAGGCATTTGTAAAGCTATATGAGGATGGGCTTATTTATAGAGGTACACGAATTATTAACTGGTGTCCAAGATGCGGAACGGCGTTGTCTGACGAAGAGGTTGAGTATGCTGAAAGAGATGGAAAATTGTACTTTTTGAAGTATCCTTTAGTAGGTGAAGACGGTTTTGTTGTAGTGGCGACTACAAGGCCTGAAACGTACCTTGGGGACACAGCAGTTGCGGTTAACCCTAATGATCCTCGATATGTGAGTCTAATAGGGAAGAAGGTTAAATTACCCTTAATTAGCTGGGAAAGAATGGATACGCATGGTAGACCTGTTCCGCCTGAAATCCCTATAATTGCGTCCTGGAGGGTGGAAAGTGAATTCGGTACCGGTGCGGTAAAGGTGACTCCTGCACACGACCCGGTGGATTTTGAAATTGGAGAAGAATATAACCTTGCTAAGGTGCAGATAATGGACACGTCCGTTGTGATGAATGATAATGCGGGTATTTTTGCTGGTTTAAATAGGGAAGATGCTCGCAAAAGAATTGTAGAAAAACTAGATGAAAATGGTTATGTCATTAAAGTTGAAGACTATCATCACAATGTTGGTACATGCTATCGTTGTAATACAGTCGTTGAGCCTTACCTTTCTCCACAGTGGTTTGTGAAAATAGGACCCCTTGCGGACAAGGCTTATAAAGCTGTTAAGGATGGTCACATTCGTATTATACCAGAGCAGTTTGAAAAGATATACTTCAACTGGCTGGAGAATGTAAAAGATTGGTGTATTTCGAGACAGATCTGGTGGGGACATAGAATACCAGTTTACATTTGTCAGGAATGTGATAATGTGATGGTTCAGGAGGTCGAGCCTCGTGTGTGTTCGAGATGTGGATCTACGAATATCACTCAGGATGAGGATGTTCTCGATACGTGGTTTTCCTCCTGGTTATGGCCCTTCTCGACTCTTGGATGGCCTGAAGATACTGAATATCTTCGAAAGTATTACCCTACCGACCTCTTAGTTACTGGGTGGGATATTCTCTTCTTTTGGGTTGCGAGAATGGTAATGGCAGGCTATTACTTCATGAATAAAGAACCTTTCAAAAGAGTCTATTTGCATGGTTTAATAAGGGATGAAAAACGCAGGAAGTTATCAAAAAGCCTTGGTAATTCACCCGATCCGCTGGAGCTGGTCGGAAAGTATGGTGCAGATGGGGTTAGGATGGGTCTTCTGTTGATAACTCCAGAAGGCCAGGATGTAATCTATTCAGAGAAAAAAATAGAACTTGGGAGGAACTTCTGCAATAAGCTCTGGAATGCCTGTCGACTCTTGCTCATGAACTGTACTGAAGGTAAAATTGACATTAAAGTTGAACCGATAAGGATTGAAGATCGGTGGATTTTGCATTTACTTGATAAAACCATCTCTGAAATCACGAGAGCCTTAGAAGAACAGGATTTTAATAGGGCTAGCTGGTTGATTTATGATTTTTTCTGGGGAAAGTACTGTGACTGGTACTTGGAAGCAATAAAACCAAGAATATTTAAGAGGGATCAATCTGCGTTTCAAAATGTGTTCTATGTCTTAAAGAACATCCTGCAGTTGTTACATCCCTTTATGCCGTTTATTACGGAGGAACTCTGGCAAAAGCTGCCTCTTAATGGGCTTGAGGAATCTATAATGATCTCTAAATGGCCTGAAAGCGGGAAATTTGAGTTTTACGAGGATTTTGAAGACTTTGAGACCCTTAAAACCCTGATTCAAAATGTGCGTCAAATCAAAGCGGAGGCATCTCTTGGTGATGAAATAGTGCTTGCGCTTGAATTTTCTGACAATAAAATGGAGAAGCTATTAAACGAGAATGCTGAGCTCCTTGAGTTCTTATGCGGGATAAAAGGATATAAAAAGGCAAGGGGAATACGAGGTATCCCATTAATTGTTGGTAATTTTCACTTTATTGTGCCCGTTGATAGCCGTGAAAAAATTGAAAAAATGGTGGGTAATTACAGGAATGAAATTGTTGAGCTGGAGAAGCATCTCACTGAAATTGTAAAGAAATTAGAAAATGAAGAGTTTTTAAAAAGGGCTCCGATTGAAGTAGTGGAAAAAGAAAAGGAGAAAAAACACGTTTTTGAGCTTAAAATTGAAAAGTTAAGAGAATATATAAAAGGGCTTGAAGGAGAAGCGGCTTGAGTTGTGGATTGTTCTTATATGTTGGTCAAGAAAAGCTTAAGTTCCAGGATATATATAATTTCCTAAAAGAATTAGAGACGCTTCAGGAACCCGAAGATTCATCGCCTCTTGGAGGGCATGGTGCCGGGTTTGTAATGTTGAGTGATAGTCTTGTACCTTACTATAAAAAGGTTGGGTATTTTGAAAATAGATCATCTGTGGATGCGTTATTTGATTCTGATGAGCTAAAGAATATTGCAAACTCAAATTTCTTTCTCGGCCATGTGAGGAGAGCGTCCGATGAATTTTCAAGTTTAGAAGAACTTGATGAACTTCATGCCCAACCATTTGTACATTCTGATGCGCATTGTAGGGTTTATTGTGCCCATAACGGTTTTTTGAAGAACTATGCAGATTTAAAGAATAGATTGGGTATTGAAGAATTCTACACAGATTCCGATGTGCTCTGTCAGCTGCTTTTGGCTTTACTTGAGCGTTTTGGAGAAATATCACGGGCGTGCGAGGAGCTTTTTTCAATGATTGATGGGGACAATACTGCGATTTTTTTTGTTGAAAAGAGGGAACAATTCTGGCTTGTTGTTCTCCATATCGGAAAGACAAGGGGGCTTGTCGTAAACGAGAATGAGATGGGCGAGATGGTAATCGCTTCACGAAGGGCTCCGTTGTATAAATACTTTGGTGAGCTTATAGAAAAAAAGGGATTCTTTGAGAGCCTTTATATCAAACCCAAAGAGCACCGGCTTTTTATCAATTGGTGGAAGTTAAAAGTTAATCCACCTTTTAGTTTGAGTGAATACTAATATTTTTGCCTTTACTTATGATTGTGCCAATCAAATTGCTTCCTACTTCATATACGAGATGCACAAAAGAATGAGCGTTCAAAATAAGAAAATCTGCATCCATTCCAATTCCTATATTACCTTTTGTATTTTCTAAGTTCAAAGCTTTTGCTGCATTCAGTGTAGTTGCTAAAAGAACTTCTTCTACACTCATATCGTAAAGAAAGACGGCTAAAGCCATTATCAGAGGCTGTGAATAAAAAGGCGAAGTGCCAGGGTTATGGTCCGTTCCAAGGGCTATTGGAAGTTTGAGCTCCCTCATGGCTTCGATACACGGCCTTCTTTTAGACTTCATAAAAAAATAAGTGCTGGGAAGAAGTACTGCTACAACATTCCTTTCCTTTAAAATTTCGAGGTCCTCAGGTGGTGTATATTCCATATGTTCTGCAGATACTATGCTAAATTCTGTAGCAAGTTTAGCTGCCCCTGTATATGAGAGTTCATCTATGTGCATTTTGATTTTGTATCCAGCGCTTTCAGCTTGTTTAAAGATTTCTCTTGCCTCATCTACGGTAAAAGCACCATCATCAATAAATATGTCGATAAATTCGGCAAGGTGTGTAAATTCTGGGATCATTTTATTCACGATGAGGTTAATATAAGATGTCCTATTGCTTGAAAATTCTGGTGGAATTGCGTGAGCCCCAAGGAAAGTGGGAACTATATCTATATCAGAGATCTTTCTTAACATATTTGCTATCTCAAGCATCTTTTTTTCATTTTCGAAATCGAGTCCATATCCTGACTTTATTTCTACTGTCAGTGTTCCAGTCATCTTGAGTTGATTCAGTCTCTTAAGCGTAAGCTTCATGAGATTTTCTTTACTCTCTCTCCTTGTAAGAGCTACAGTATAGTTAATCCCGCGTCCCTCTTTTAGAAGTTTAAGGTATTCTTCTCCCTTAAGTTTGGCTAAAAACTCTTCATGGCGGCATCCGGCATATATGAGGTGAGTATGTGGGTCCACAAAAGCAGGGATTACTGCATTGTTTTCAGCATCAATAATTGATGTTGTGTTGGAAATTTCAAAGGATTCTAGGACTTCATTTTCTGTTCCAAATGCCGCTATTTTTCCATCTTTCACTGCAATAGCAGCACCATTTATTGTTTCAAGATTAAAGTCTCTGAAATAGACTAGTTCCCCGATATTTTTTACTATAAGGTCAGCCCGCATAATAATACTTCTCAAGCAGCTCCTGTACCAGTAATGCCCTCATTTCAGCTTCTTTAGTAAGGTCATCTTCTTGTACGGCATAAAATACTCTGATGTGGTTCGGTAGTATTCTAAAGAATACTTTGTCGAAAAAGCTTGGGTGGATTTCCTTAATGTATCCCAGTTCGACACCAAGTCTTAAATTTGAAAGGTTTTCGAAGGCTTCTGCAATGTTTAAGAGTTTCGAATTTTGCAATATTGCATATGATTTGTAAATACGATCCTCGATCTCAATGGGCCTTTCCAGTGATATAATGTTTCTCATCTGATTTTCTAAATCTCTTATTTCGTCGAGTGCTGACTTCATCTTGTTCTTTACTTCTTCCACGGTATCAAGGAAAGAAGTGATTTTAAGTTGGACAAAGGCACCATATGTTTGGAGTGAGGAGTCCATAATACCTGCAAGGACAATCAGATACTTTTGTAGAATTTGTGAGAAAGCCTGTATTTGACCCAAAGCAAAAATGGCAGGGATGTGGCACATTGCAGAAAAGTTGAGTGCGTGTCCGAGGTACCTTGGTGAAGATGTAAGGTACCCGAGGCCTTCTTTATAAGCAAACCTCAGAATTTTATCTAAAATGCCTATGTAAATCTGTGATTCCTGAACCATTTCGTCAAGTTGGTTAAATTCTGAGTTGACTATAAACTTGAGATGATCCCTTTCACCAATTCTGAGTATAAAGCGCTCATCGTCACCAAAGATTAAAGTACTGTTTCGCGTCTGGATGGTTTCCTGTCCAGCAATTCCCCTTTCGTAAAGTATTAATAATAGCTCTTGTGGAGCTTGTTCCGATTCAATAATCTTGTAGTTATTTTCCCATAGTGGAAGTGATGTTACGTTGTTGAGTATTTTTTTCTTAATTTCTTTAAGGTCATCAGCTGATAATTTTGAAGTAAAATTAAGGCCTTCCAAGTTTCTGTAATACTTTATGCTTTGAAAAATAATGATATTATCTGCTGACTCGTTCATGTAGTCAGGTACAGATTCAATCAGTTTGAGGATATCCATTTTTTAATGCTCTCAAGTTTCCGAATCTTATCGCGTACCTTAATTGCTTCTTTAAATTCTTCTCGATCTTTTAGCTCCTTAAGTTTATCGTTTAATTTTAGGATTTCTGATTCGATATAAAGCAAAAATCTATCTGGATTGATCCTTTCTCCTGAAAATGAAGAGCGGTGAACGACACGACTGAGTACCTCTTTGAAAAAGGGTGAAAAATAATCATAACAGTTTGGGCATCCGAGCTGTAGGCTCATTCTAAATTCAACTAGGCTAAGTCCACATTTAGGGCATTTAGCTGTCTTATCGGCAGGCTCCATTTCTTCCTCTGGCATTTCTCTTACGCCATTGGCAGCCTCCTCTGCACAAATCCGGCATAGGTTTGTCGTTAATAGGATACCCTCTACATATTCTGTATAAAGGATCTCTGCTTCCCTTTGATTGCATTTCTGACAGATCATAAGATCTCCTGAAGGTATATTTTCATACTTTGATGAATACCTTCTTCATCCAGCATATAAATTTTTAGAATTTCTTCTCGGGAGCCTTGTTCAATAAAAACATCAGGTAAGCCAATATTGATTATCTTGGGCATTTTGTGTAGTCGCAAAAAGTGAGCATACTCAACCACAGCGGACCCAAACCCACCAGGAAGATTTCCTTCTTCAACAGTAAAAATGCATTTTGGATTGGAGTTGAATATCTCTGTTAGCATCTGAAGATCGAGAGGCTTTATGAATCTTGCGTTAACAAGGGATATATTAAAGCCTTCATTTGAAAGCCTTTTAGCTGCTTCAAGGGAAGGGTAAACCATGGAGCCTGTTGCAAGGATAACTACGTCACTTGAATCTTCTCCATACATTTTTTCCCATTTCCCAATAGGAATAATTTCTGGATTTTCTTTTATAGGTATGCCCAGTGCGGAGCCCTTTGGATATCTTACTGTAATAGGTCCATCGTTATATTCAAGCATTGTGTATAGCATATCAACAAGTTCATCTTCGTCCTTAGGAGCCATAACAACGTAATTTGGGATTATTCTGAGAAAGGAAAAATCAAAGACACCGTTATGCGTAGCGCCATCTTCTCCTACAACTCCTCCTCTGTCCATTACGATCTTCACAGGGATTTTTTGAATACCAACGTCATGAATAAGCTGGTCGAAAGACCTTTGAAGGAAAGTAGAATATATGCAAACATACGGTTTTAGTCCTTTCAGAGCAAGACCAGCAGCAAAAGTGACCGCATGCTGTTCCGCAATACCAACATCGAAGAACCTATCGGGGAATTTTTCTTTAAAGAGATCAAGCCCCGTTCCAAGGGGCATTGCAGCCGTTATTGCCACAACGTTTTTATCCATTTCTCCAATATCAACTATGGTTTTTCTGAAAATTGAGGTGTAGGAAGGAAGGTCATAAGTTTTAATTGGCTTACCAGTTTTTTTGTCAAAGGGCCCTATGCCGTGGAATAACTCAGGATTTTCTTCAGCAGGCAAGTATCCTTTTCCTTTTTTAGTAAGGACGTGGAGCAGAATTGGGCCGCCATTTACCCTATTTACTCTTGAGAAGGTTTCAATTAGTTGTTCTAAATCATGGCCATTTAAGGGCCCTGCGTACTCAATGCCTAGCTCTTCAAAGAGGATAGTGGGTACAGCTAAACTCTTTAGGTTTTCTTTTATCTTCTTTGCCAGTTCTCTTAGCCTCTTGGAAAGGAATTCAGAAGGTAATTTTTCTAAGAATTCCCACAGTTCTTCCTTTAAACGATGATATTTTGGAGACGTTACTAACATAGATAGGTAGTTCGAAATGGCACCCACATTCTCTGCAATCGACATTTCATTGTCATTTAACACTATTATAAGCTCTTTTTTGAGCTGTCCGATGTTGTTGAGCGCCTCTAATGCCATTCCGCCCGTGAGGGCGCCATCTCCGACGATGGCAACAACCTTGTATTTTTCGCGGTTTAAATCTCTCGCTGTAGCAATACCTAAAGCTGCAGAAAGGGCTGTAGATGCATGCCCAGCCCCGAAAATGTCATGTTCACTTTCTGTTCGTTTGAGAAAACCGCTTATTCCGTTCAGTTTTCTAAGGGTTTTAAGTGCTTCCCTCCTGCCAGTGATTATCTTATGAGGATAACCTTGATGCCCTACATCCCAGATGAGTTTGTCTCTTGGAGAATCAAAAACATAGTGGAGTGCAAGAGTTAGTTCTACAATGCCCAGATTTGGTGCAAGATGACCGCCATTCTGGGAAACTACGCTAACCATGTATTCACGTATTTCCTCAGAGAGTACTTTAAGTTCCTGAATAGAGAGCTTTTTAACGTCTTCGGGTCCGTTGATATTTTCTAAAAATGACATAGTTCTATTTTAAGCTTAGATCCTCGAAGCACGAAAGAGCTGCGATGGCGCCTTGAGCAGCGGCAACAATAATCTGTGCAACTCCGCCTGTAACATCGCCTGCAGCGTATACGAACGGGACAGAGGTCCTCATTTTATCATCTACCTTGATGTAACCTCCGTTGTTCAACTGGCATCCTATAGATTTGGCGAGTTCGCTTTGGGGACTTAAGCCGATATATATAAAGACTCCATCTGCTTTGAGCTCATATTCTTTGCCAATACTCTTATCTACATATCTTAATCCTCTAACGACATCATCACCAAAAATCTCTGTTACTTTGGCATTTTTAATGTATTCGAGGCCAAGTTCCTCGATTTTTTTTGTGTAGGCATTTTCACACATGGTGCGAGGCATACATTCGAGAATTGTTACTTTTTTAGCAAGTCCGCTCATATAAATCGCTGCGGCTGCTCCAGAATTGCCGCCGCCTATGATTATTACATCGTGGTCCTTAAAAAAAGGTCCGTCGCAGGTTACACAGTAAGAAATTCCTTTGCCAGAAAACTCTTTTTCCCCTTTTATGTTTAGATGTTTGTGTGTTGTACCTGTGGCAAAGATGATCGAAGAAACGGAAAAGTTGCCTTGATGAGATTCAATGAAAAACTTGCCTGTATCTTGTTTTTCAATTTTTGAAATGGGAGACATTTCAAAAATAGGAAGATAGTTTTTAGCATGTTCTTTCATCCTTGATGCTAGTTCTTGCCCTTTTATTCCAATAAATCCTGGGTAATTTTCGATGTAAGGTGCTTCTGCAGCGAGTCCACCTGCAGCGTTTTTCTCAACGATAACAGCTTGAAGCCCTGCTCTTGAGGAGTATATTCCAGCGGTAAGCCCTGCAGGCCCAGACCCAATAATTGCAAGGTCATATTCAAAAGTCTCTCCCCGTTTCCCAGCCCCCGGTATAATTAGCATAAAAACCTCCTACGCCTTCGAGGCTTTAAAATCAATGTATGGCAGACATCCAAAAATCTATTATAAATCTTTTAAAGAGGAATTCAAAGGGCCTTTCTTTTAACGCTCTTAGGGGGAAGCTGGGGATAAGGGGGCGTCAGGTCCAATTGCTTGAGAGAGAACTTGGCAGACTTTTAGAGGACGGTATCATTTACAGGTTAGATAATAAGTATCTACTCGCATCAGAAGAAACAGAAAGAGGTTATTTTCAGAAATTTGCAGGCGGTTTTGGCTTTTTATTAAGAGAAGGAAAGGAAGATGTTTTTATCCCACCCCATGCTACTCGAGGAGCAATGGATGGTGACTATGTTCTAGTTGCTGTACTCCGAGAAAAAGAAGGAAAGAAGCCCGAGGGCAGGATTTTAAAGGTTCTTAAGAAGGCTGATAAAAGGTACTCAGGAACTTTGAAAAAGAGGGGTAAGCATTTCATTGTGGTGCCTGATGATAAGACGCTCCCTTCCGAGTTGCTTTTAGAAAAATCCAGAAAAGGTAAGATGAAACTTTTAGAGGACATGAAAGTGGTCTTTAAGCTAAAGTTGAACAAGGCACAGATTATAGAGGCTATTGGTATGGAAAATGATCCTTCCATTGATTATAGATTGGTAGTTGCAAAGTATGGACTCAAAGAGGAATTTCCTAAAAAGGTTTTCGATGATATCAGAAGTATTAAGATATCAGGGAAGAGGGAAGACCTCAGAAACAAATATATAATTACCATAGATCCCAAAGATGCAAAGGACTTTGATGATGCAATTTCAGTTGAAAAAGATGGGAAGTTATATCTCGTCGGTGTCCATATTGCTGATGTATCATCTTATGTTGCAGAAGATAGCAAGCTTGACAAAGAGGCTATGGCAAGGGGTTGTAGCGTTTATCTTATTGATAAAGTAATTCCTATGTTGCCCGATGAATTGTCTTCAGATTTGTGTTCTCTTAAACCTGGTGAAGACAGATTTACTATGAGTGTATTTATGTGGATTGACGATCAAGGCAATGTTATAAAGAGGCGATTTTCAAGGAGTATAATCAATTCGAAAGCCAGGTTGTCTTATGAGGATGCTCAGCGGATTATAAATGGAGAAAACCTTGGAGAAGACAGCGTTTCTATATTTGTAGGTGATTCTTTTAAGCATATTAGGGAATTTTTGATTCTTGCAAGGGAAGTAGCAGAGGTTTTAGGGATAATGAGGCAAAAGAGGGGAAGCCTTGACTTTGACTTACCGGAGCCTGTTGTTCGGCTAACTGCACAGGGGCAAGTTATCTCAGTGAGCCCGTCTCTCAGGTTGGAGACGCATCGGATAATTGAAGAATTTATGGTAAAGGCTAATGAAACTGTTGCAGAGTATCTTGAGGAGAAGTCCTTGCCTTGTATCTTTAGAGTCCATGAAGCGCCCGAAGAAATCAAAGTGCGTGATTTTGTTCGTATTACTGAAGGTATTCTAGGTACGAAGTTTTCTTTTGATAAGATTGATAAGTATACCATTCAAGGAATTATTAAGAATGCTGAAGAAATGGGACATGGACCTGTAGTATCCTACCTATTACTTCGCTCAATGAAAAAAGCTAAGTATTCTGTCGAGAACATCGGTCACTTTGGACTTTCTTCTGAGAGTTATGTACATTTTACTTCTCCTATTAGAAGATATCCAGATCTTACAGTTCATAGGATTTTAAAGAAGGCTTTGGGCGCTAAGGCATGGATCCCTGGCGAAGAATACATAAATAAGCTCACTGAAATAGCAAAGCAGTCCACTCTTAGAGAGGATATTTCAGAAAAGGCGGAGTGGGAGCTCATAGATCTTAAGAAGTATGAATTTATGAAGCAGAAAGTGGGTCAGATCTTTGAAGGAGTGGTAACACATACTACTCCCAATGGTATTTTTGTTGAAATTGAAGAGTTTTTGACAGAGGGGTTCGTCTCCTGGGCTAAAGAATCTAGTATAGTTTCATTTAACGATGAAAACAAGGAAGTTTTTCTTGGTACGAAGAGAATCCGTTTGGGCGATAGGATAAAAGTAAGGGTCATCTCTGTAAATAAATGGGCGAGGAGCATGGAGCTTGAGCTTTATGAAATGGAATGAAGATTTTGTGTATAGCTACACGCACTTCCACACCTGTTGCTGAAATTCCCCTATGATAGTTTACCTGCTTGTGCATTATAGTAGGGAGCTTTTTTGTTGAGTTTGAGATTACAGTTGTTTTTTACTTTTTAAAGTTCTTAATGGTAATCAGAATAGAGTGAATCTGCGAAACTGCTAAAAAACTGTTCTCCGGTCATCCGATATAGATAATTTACGAGGTAGATATGATGAAGGTGGTACACAGGATCAACGTGTCTGTGTTTTAAGCAATAGTAACTTATGTTTCCAGGGTCACGGAACATGGGTAATTTGTCCTGCAGTGTAGTTAATGTAGCATCAATGTACATTTTTACTTCCGGATCCCTTTCAAGAAGCCAATACTCATAAATACCTAAAAGGGCGTGAATGCAACCATTTAGTACGTATCCGGGTTGTTCCATAGGATATTCTTCAATCCAGTAATAATCATCACTCTCTATAAATGAAACCCAGGGATAGTGATCTCTTGAGAGATTTTTAAAAGATTGAAAGACTTTATCAGCGGTGTTTAGGTAATTTGGGTTTCTTGTAACATTGTAAAGTCTTACGAGTAATTGAAGGACCTGCCCCTGAGCCATGCCCGAAAACCATGGGGCAAAGAGTGTATCCTCAAGGACACCGTGGGGCCTTACGTTAAACTGATATGGGAAGTAGATAGCCCCGTTGATCTCATACGATGTTTCCACTAGTTTGTTTACCCATCTCTCGACCCTGAGGAGATAACGAGTGTCGCCAGTTAGGACGTAGCTATTTAGATACTGCATACCTTTGATTGCAATGTTTACGGGATGGTAGTAATACTTACCATCATCCGGATTTAAAGAGAGAGGGATACCTTCGGGGTCGCAAGGATACATTTCGTTTAAGGGCACAGGTGTACTTGTAACAAGATGCAGGCTGTCGTAGGGAAGTACCTTGAGATTATAGGATCTGATTTTAAACCCGGGTCTGAAAAAAATGTCTTCAGGTTTCTTGCAGGCTGTAGAGAAGATCAGTAGAACCACTGGAATAAATATTGATATCCTCTTCACAGTGTCAAATATAATAAGAGAAGTAGGGGTAGTCAAGTTTGAATGTCGAAAGTCTTTTTAGAGCGATAAGGATAAAGGTGTTGTCGAGCGAGATTGATCAAATTGAGGGGTAACTTTAATATTTAGAATAGTTTTAAAGGAATATAGTATATGGAAGAATTAAAAAGATTTAAAGTGAGAGATAACAAGTTCTTAGTTGTTGTACAGGGTGATATTACCGAAGAAAATGTAGATGCTATTGTTAATGCTGCAAACTCGCGCTTAAAGCACGGTGGCGGGGTCGCTGGAGCTATTTTAAGGAAAGGTGGAAAGGTAATCCAGGATGAGAGCGATAAAATAGGCTATTGTCCGGTTGGAAAGGCTGTGGTTACATCTGGAGGCAATTTAAAAGCTAAGTATGTAATACATGCTGTTGGGCCTGTATGGGGCGAGGGGGATGAAGAAAATAAGTTGAAGAGCGCGGTACTTTCTGCACTTGAAATTGCAACAGAAAAGAATGTAAGGACTATATCCTTACCTGCAATAAGCACAGGAATTTTTGGCTATCCAAAAGGTCCAGGCACGAAGGTAATTTTCGATACCTGTATTAATTTTCTAAAGTACAACGAATCCTCCATAGGAGTAATTAGACTGTGCAACATTGATAAGGAGACGTGCGATTTTTATTTGCACTACATCGAAGAGCTGGAAGGTTCAGAAGGCTGAATCTCCACTTTGTCAGGCAGCGAGAAAAATGATATGGAAAGTACAACCCAACCTGCAAGCATTACAAAGATACCCACAACTATTATAGTAGTGATAGCGCCGTAAAACAGGAGATTTCCTGCAGTTTTGAATCCTGGAACCCCTGACTTTAATGATAGTTCCGAAAGACTTTCTTTGTAAAAGTATACGCCAGCAGCTACACATAGGTATAAAATTAAAAGCGGAATGAGGAGTGAAACTCCGAGGTTATAGAGAGTCCAGAATGGATATGGAAAATATCCATAAAGACTTGACTTTATAAAAGTACCAACACCCGCGAGTATAGCGGCTACTAATGCAACACCGATCCCGACGATATGTATGATAAAACCTGTTAGAAAATTTGAGAATATCTTTTTCAGTGCAAATTTTTGAGCGAGTTCATAGATAGATACAAGAAGCAGAATAGAACCTACTAACCTTAAGGCGAATCCTACATTAGGCAATGCACCTAAAACATAAAGTATTGCACCTACGCCCCCAATTACTTTCTGGCTTTTTAGATCGAGCATTTCCATAGGTTATAATTATACCGAATTTCTCGTCGTTATGCTAATTAGTTTTTTCTCCAGCTTATCAATTATAGCGTCCCATGAGAAATTTCCGATGATATGCTTTTGACCCTCGATAACGAGCTTCCTTCTGAGATTAGGGTCTTCGATAAGAAGATTTATTTTCACTGCAAGGTCTTCGTAATCCCCTGGTTCAAAGAGAAGTCCTGTTCTACCATCGATTATTATATCTGGAATTCCACCTATATTAGATCCAATTATTGGTACGCCGAAGGAGAGTGCTTCTATAAGGACCACTCCCAGTCCCTCGGTTTCGCCTTGCTCCGTTAAAATAGAAGGTAAAACCAGCATTGTTGCTCTTTGAAATGCCTCCTTCAAAGGTTCGCCAGTTAGAAATCCCGAGAAGGTAACCTTTTCACTGATACCAAGTTCCTGAGCCATTTCGACGAGCTGATTCATAAGAGGGCCATCTCCTACGATTTCAAGTCTTGCATCAGGGTGCTTTTTTAAGACTTCTACGAAGGCTTTAAGGAGGATAGGAACCCCCTTTACTTCTATGAGTCTACCAACAAAGAGTATGTTCGCCTCTTCTTTTTCAGAGTATGGATATAACGTTGATTCATGTGGATTTCCAAGGGGTAGTATTTCTATAGGAGATTTCACGTTTGCATTTTTTAGTCTTTTCATTGTGTAAGTTGAATTCGCAAATATAACATCAGAGTGGGACAGTAGCCCGACGAAGAAATTTCCTATGGGTCCCTTTAACCGGTATAGCAGTGCAAGTTCGGAGCCGTGAACGGAAGCTGCAATCTTCGCGTGTCCCAACAATTTAAAAGGAAGTGCAAAGATTATGTGAGGTACTGGCCAGTGTACGTGTACAACATCGAAACGCTCTTCTGATGCGAGAAGGACAGCCTTAACAAACCCCATCAAAAGATACGGGACTACGAGCAATTTAAAAGAAATTCCCTGTTTCATCCTTTCTGGGACCGCCATGTCGTGGGTGAGGGTCTCCCATTTTGCCGGTGCATATCTAAACCTATAGATTTCAATGGATTTAAAATGGCGTTGTTTTATTGCTTTATATGATGAAGTGAACACTTTTACAGTGTGTCCCCTTTCTTTTAATAATAAAAGTTCTTTCACAAGCCAGGGGCTTATTACGTCACGTTCATGTCTAGGGAATGCAGTTGTGACAACTAAAATCTTTAATGGTTTTTCCACACCGCAATTTTATGTTAGAGGACATGTAAAACAAAATTCTATGCAACAGGGCTAAGTTAATCCCACCGGGCTAAGGTTGTTTCTCTTCTTATTCTACGTATATTGGTGGAAATAATGCACTTTTGTATTTACGCAAATAGGTTTTGTTACGTTTACGAAACAGTTAGTTAGCCTCCATTCGTGTCCTTTTTCTTCGTTACCTTTCCCAGATTTATATGTGTGAAAGTGCAAAGACTATGTACTTGTGTGTGGCAGAAAAAGTATACTTCAGGAGACTTTGCCCGTAAGAGGTGTGCTTCTGTTATTTTTCTTTTTATTTAATTTCTTTAAGTATGTTATGGTAAATTTTTTTGTGTGGGGTGTTTCACAATTTGAACAATCCCAATAGCCATAATTGTTTCTAAAGCCGTGTTTCGAAAATATTTTGCATGCTCCGTAATGTTTTTTCTTTTCATCCCATTTGGCAAAATCATAAAATGGGCATCCGCAGAAGAAGCAACACAGTTCATTTTCATCTATATTGTGACATTTTTCGGATTTTTTATAAAGTGGGCAGAAGTCCTTCTCTTGTTCTTTCATATTTGAGTAAGAAAAGTAATCAGCAATCTCCTTTGGGTCTTTAAGCCCCATTCTCTTTACGATACTATCCCTTTTTTTCTCAAATTCTTCAAACCACTTTTCAAGGGGATTTTTTTTATCTTCTATATACTCCAATAGGACCAACCCCCTTTGCCTGACCTACAGGTATAGTGTGGATTATCTCACCACGTTCAGGATCGATGTAAAGTATGTAATTTAGGCTTGTGGCACTGAATAAAGACACCAGTGATCTGTTTCCGTCGAGAATAATTCGCGATGGTCCTATTGTGGCCATAATGGTGTCTATCTCTCCCTCTGGAGTTAGACTAAAAATTCCATTCACGAGGTCCGTAAAGAGAATTTTTCCATGGTATATGATAAAATCACTTGGATAAAGTTCTGCTGATATGGAGTCTTCTAATGTTAGAGTAGCCGGATCCATTCTATAGAATTTTCCTCCTGTATTGCCGTAATCACCGGTGCACATTATCCATATGCTACCATCTACTACTTTTACCATTTGGGGATTGGTGGAAACTTCTATTGAGTCTACTTTCGTAGGGCTTGTGTTTGTATCAATTACGTAAATGTGCCCCTGTCCGTAAGTATAGTTCTGGATGTCGAAACCTGTCGTGGCAACAAAAATTTTGTTTTCAAAGGCACAGATTCCTTCGGGCCATTTACCTACGGGAATTGAATCTACTGGTAAAAAATTCTCGCTTAATGCGTATACCTTGTTATAAGCCGACAGTGTCACGTAGTACCTATGGTTCAGGTAACATATAGAGTATGGGTTTGAGCCTGTGGGTAAGTATTTCCTCGAAATTAGGCTTCTTGATGGAAGGTCTATCATATCTAAAGTGGCCATTCCCTGAAATCCCGAGTTTACTATAATTCCAATATTTTCCAGCATAAATAGATCGTTCGGTGTTCGTCCAGTGGTTAAGAAGTCTTCAAATAGGGAATCCCTATCCAAGTCGTAAAAAGATAAGGTTTCTGAAATGGTGTTTACGATGATGATATAATTGTCTGCTTGTGGCAAAAGGTCGTCTTTAGTGCATGAAATGAACATGAGAGAGCATAGTAAACCTATTTTCAACGCTGTTTCTACTCTCTTACCTTGCATTTATTTTCTCCTTTTTAAAGTTAATTTCGATAAAAAGTTCCCTCCCTGGTTGAGGGTAGCCTCTGGTTAGTTCATAGTTTACATTGAGGATATTCTCCATGCCAATTCTAAAGATTGTAATGAATGACTTGATATTAACCTCTTTTTCAAGAGCGCCGTTTAGCAGCAAGAAGGGGGGAAGTTTCTTTGTGCTGTTAGGCCTTTCCTCACGAGAACCGAGGTAGAAAATTTCAAAACTTACAGGTCCACTCTTAATATAGGAATTTGCAGAGATATATGGCCGATAGAGGTAAGGCATACCATCTACCGTTGACTTTTGAAGGTTCAATGAGAGCTCCCAGTAAGCTGCGGATGAAAGCTGAATAGCGAAATTAATATCTGCCCCGAGGTGAACAACGTTTGAGAAGTTGGCTGGGTAGTACTTGCTCTCCTGTACCCACATTATTCCACTCTCAATATCTTTTAGGAAAATTGCTGCACTTATGAAATGTTTCTCATTTATATTTCTAATGCCCAGGTCAATGTTTTTAGAATGCTCAGGCTTTAAGTTGGGGTTTCCCTTAGAATAAGTATCTTCGGGCCAGTATAGTTCGTTGAAGGTAGGGTTCCTGTAGTTTCTTGAGAGGTTTAGAAATCCGAGGAGATTTCCTCTAAATTTGTATGAAAGGGCTAAGAGCAAAGAGGGAGTTAAACTGTTGGAGTTAAAATTGTAGTCAATGGAGAGGTTGGTACTTAATCCGAATTTATGAAAAGAAAAGTAAGGAGGGGTTAAGATTACGTATATCGAGGGTAGAATTTTTTCTCCAATTTTTGTTGAACTTGCGGCATACAGAGACAGCCCTGTCTCAATGTAATTTGTGGAGTAAGAGTTTCGAAGGAAAAGTGTCTTGTGTATATCGGTGCTGCTTGAGGTTTTGTAATACTGTGATGTATAGTAGTTAGAGATGGATACTTTCACATCTTTCCAATTTCGTTGTATGTTGCTTCCCTCGAGAAATTCGCTTCTTGATCCGCTACCAATACTCCCTAAAGGTGATGGCGCTCCACACTCTCTTTTGACGATCAGGAGTTGAGATCTTCCGTCACTGCTTTTCACTAAGAAGCCGGTTTTTTGATCATAGGTATTGGTGATCCAGATATCTTGTCCATCCATTGATACGCGGAACGAATCTGCAAACCCTTCAGCGAAAGCTAAAACGGAAAGGCTATGTATAGGATTAACTGTGAAATGGAGAGAGCGTCTATAATTTGACCACCCTAATGAGAATGGTGTTGATTTCGGTATGAAATTCACTGTGCCCCCGATTCCAGGGAGTGCGTTTAGAGAGCTTGAACTGTGTAACGTTTCGATGGCTCCAATGATGGAAATAGGTACTGCGCTTACGTCCTGATACCCAATCATAGGATTTACCATAGGGATTCCATCGAGCATCACGAGAGTTTCCTCTGGGGGGGTACCTCCAAGAACGGGTGAAGAAATATTCTGCCCATTTAGAAAAAGAAGTGTAGATAAGAATGGAGTTCTGGAATTCTGAACTCTTGCATACGAGTAGTGTAAAGGACTCCAGTAATCGTAGAGTTTGCTGTTCATTGATTCGAAACACACAATTGTATCATTTAACTGAAAAAGAGGGAGTTCTAAAGATAATAATAATACTAACAATTTAAACAAGATTCCTCCTTACCCCACACCCCGGGGGTATTTTACCTGCTCAGATTCGGGTCTCCCGACTTGTGGCACCTTCTCCCCTTCCCAGGGTTAGAGCTTTCACCCTATTCCCCAGTGGGTCCAATTGAGAAGGCCTTGAGCCACTCACGGTTGCGGGGGCAGTGTAGGATTTACACCCACTTCCCCTCACCTGAACGGTTAGAAAAGAACAGTATTATTATACTTTAAATTTTGCGGGTGTCAAAGTTATGGAGTTGAAACTTCAGTTGTGTAGAATCAAGATTCGCCGCAACCTGATTAATTAAAGTATGTAAGGCTTCAAAATAAATGGCGGCTATCTTATTCAACAGGAAACGTTTGCGACGGAAATAACGCCATATATCTGCTAAGTTCGCTAAATCTACATATGTTAATTAAAAATAAAAGCGCACCCATTTTTCACAAGATTTACGCTTTAAAGGAGGTTCAGTATGGAATTCTATCTTCCTTTTGAAGCCATTTATCAAAGGCTTTTTTGCCCTCTTCAGAGAGCAGTTTTTCCATCTTAATGCTTCTATCAGGTGGTCTTTTACAAACCTCTTCATAAAATTTCGAATCGTCAAACCCGGCTTCGCTAGCATCTTTGCGGTTGCAGGCATAATATATCTTGCTGATTCTTGCCCAGTATATAGCCCCAAGGCACATAGGGCATGGTTCACATGAAGTATATATCTCACAATCCTCTAAATGGAAGGTTTTAAGAGTTTTGCAGGCTCTTCTGATTGCTGTAATTTCAGCATGTGCTGAAGGATCGTTGGCTGAAGTCACCATGTTGGTGCCCTCAGCTATAATTTTTCCATTTTTAACGATGATTGCTGCAAAGGGACCGCCTTTTCCTTCTTCAACGTTTCGAATAGCCATTTCAATTACTTTTTGCATGAATTTGTGTTTTTCATTCTTCTCCACTTTGTTTGCTCCTTCAGATAACAGCGTAAAATGATAAAGTAGAATTCGTGGACGTTGTTTAGCTTATACCAATTCCACTATTCATTTTGAATGCACATGATTTATTTTTTATACTAACATTGTATGTGTTTAAATCTAAAGATTGCAATTGATGGCCCTGCTGGATCGGGTAAGACTACCACAGCAAAGCTTTTGGCGAAAGCTTTGGGACTTATGCATGTAGATACTGGTGCTATGTATAGGGCAGTAGCTCTGAAGATCCTTAAAGAGGGTGTGGACGCTCATGATGAAGCATCGGTGAGAAGGCTTTTGGGACATACGAAAATATGTCAAGAAGTTTCAAATGACGAAGTAAAAACATATCTGGATGGGGAGGATGTATCAGAAGAAATAAGAGCTCAAGAAGTAGATCGTGTCGTTTCTACAATTTCAGCTTATCCATTCGTACGGGAGAAAATGGTAGAAATTCAAAGGCAACTTGCTCAAAAGGGAGGGGTAGTAATTGAAGGCCGTGATATTGGTACAGTGGTTCTCCCTGATGCTGACCTGAAGGTTTTTATGAAAGCAACTCCAGAGGAGAGGGCAAGGAGACGCTTTAAAGAACTTTTAAGTAGAGGAGCAGATGCTGATTTTCGTGAGGTTCTCCAAGAAATAAAGATGAGGGATGAGATTGATTCGACGAGGAGCCACTCACCCTTGAAAGTTCCTGATGATGCATATATAATTGATACTACGAATTTATCGATTGAGGAACAGGTTGACCTGATTCTCAAGGAGGTAAGAAGGCGATTCTGCCGATAATTTAAATGGGTTTAAAGTGGTTTATTTCGAAAATTTTGCTCTTTGTACCATTCCGCTTGATATTTAGGTTGAGGGTGCTGAGTAGTCGTAATGTTCCGTCTAAAGGTCCATGTATTATTTGTGTTAACCATACCTCATTTTGGGATCCACCTTTCGTGGGTGTAGCAGCGCCGAGAGAGGTCTTTTATTTGGCAAAGAAGGAGTTATTCGAGAAAGTAAAAGCATTTGGGAAATTAATTTCTTTCTACAATGCTGTTCCCGTTGATAGGGATAGTCCTATTCTCGGAATTAAAAAAGCAATGGCAATATTGAAGGAAGGTAAAGCACTTGTAATTTTTCCTGAGGGAACGAGGAATAGAACTCAAGACAAACTGCTGCTCCCCCTTAAGGAGGGTACTGCCCTGGTGTCGTTAAGGTTGAAGGTACCTGTAGTTCCGGCATTTCTTTTTGAAAGTAAGGGAAATGTTCTTGACTGGATCACTGGTAAAAGGAAGTTAAAGATTAGATTTGGCAAACCTATTAGGCCCGAAATTTTTTTAAATGATGATAACCCCGTTTTTTACCTTACGAGGGAGATTGAGTGTAAAATGAGGGAATTGTATGCCAGAGGTTAAGCTTACAGAAGAATATGGTTTCTGTTTCGGGGTGAGACGCGCCCTTGAAATAGCTTTAACGAATCTTGAACAAGGCATCAGTTTTGATAGCCTTGGACCAATTATACATAATGAGTATGTAGTAGGTGAACTAAGAAGAAAAGGTGTAGAAGTAGTTGATAGTATAGAGCAGAGTAAAAAAAGCCATGTGCTGGTGAGAACTCATGGAGTACCTCCCGAGATATACGAAAGGGCGAAAGAATTTGGGAAAACTATTATTGATTGTACGTGTCCCTTTGTGGCAAAGGCGCAGTGGTGGGCGAAAAAATTTTATGAAGAGGGATATGTAGTCCTTGTGATTGGAACGAAGGACCATCCTGAGGTAATAGGGATTGTTGGGCAGACTGAAGGAAAAGCACTTGTAGTATCCTCACAAAAAGAACTGGATGTAAGTTTAATAAGAAATAAACGAGTTGGTGTTGTCGCTCAGACCACCTCGAGGTTGGATATGGTGGAGGACATTATGGGATTGCTTGTCAAGGAGGCTAATGAAGTTCGTTTTGCAAACACTAGGTGTAACACAACTCAAAGGAGACAGGATGAGGTCGAAGAGCTCTCAAGAGAAGTGGAAGTGATGGTTATCGTTGGAGGGAAAAATAGCTCTAATACGAGAAGATTATATGAAATTGCTTCTAGAAACTGCAAGAGAGCTTATCTAATCGAATTTCCTAATGAATTAATGGAGGAGTGGTTTTATAATGTAAGTACTGTAGGTGTTTCAGCTGGTGCTTCTACACCACCTGAAATAGTTGAAGAAGTGTATAAGAAAATTAATATACTTTTAAAAGGGGGAACTTATGGAGAAAGAAAAGTTGATGAGGGATAATGAGTTTGCAGAACTTCTGCAAAAAAGCATAGTGGTTCCGAGGGAGGGTGAAGTAGTAAGAGGGGTGGTGGTAAAAGTTACTCCTCAAGAGGTTTTTATAGATATAGGTACAAAGTCTGAGGGTGTCTGCCCAAGAGTAGAGTTTAAGGACCCAGATTTAAAACCCGGAAGTGAAGTGTACGTGTATGTGGATGTCATCGATGGTAAAGATGGAAGGACCATTGTTTCTAAGCATAAAGCAGATTTTCTTATGGTTTGGGATAAGATCAACGAAATATATAAGAATGATGAAATTGTTGAAGCAAAGGTGATTCGGCAGATAAAAGGCGGATTGATTGTGGAAATTTTTGGAGTAGACGCATTTTTACCAGGTTCTCAGATAGATGTTAAAAAGGTTAAAAGTATAAGCTCATTTGTCGGTAAAACAATAAAAGTTAAGGTGATTAAGCTTAATCGCCAGAGGAAAAATATCGTAGTATCTAGGAAAGAAGTAGTAGAAATGGAAATGGAAGCTCAGAGGATGAAACTAATGGCGTTAAAGGTAGGTGACGTTGTTGAGGGTGTGGTTAAGAACATTACCGATTTTGGTGTTTTCGTAGATATTGGAGGAGTGGATGGCCTTATACACATTTCGGATCTTTCCTGGACCAGAGTAGACGATATTCAGAGTATTCTCAAACCAGAAGAGCAGGTGAGAGTAAAAATTCTTGATATTGATCCTGAAAACAATAAGCTATCCCTTGGATACAAACAATTGCAGCCACATCCTTTCGAGCAGGTTGCAAAGAAATATCCCCTTGGTTCTGTTCACAGGGCTACGGTAAAGAAGATCCTTGATTTTGGGGTTATTGTTGAGCTTGAGCCCACCATTGAAGGTTTAATACATATAACTGAGATGCGGTGGGGAAAAACCCCGATTCATCCTTCAGAGATGGTGAAAGAGGGTGACAAAGTGGATGTGGTGGTTCTAAATGTTGAAGTGGAAAAGCAGCGGATTTCCCTTGGAATGAAACAAGCCACGCCCGATCCCTGGTCAATGATTGACGAGGAATATGCTGTCGGAACTATTGTGAAGGGGACAATAAAAGATTTTGATAATCAAGGTGCATACATAGAACTTGGCGATGGGATTCAAGGATATCTTCACGTTGGCGATATTTCTTGGACAAAGAAGTACAGATCACCCGAAGAAGCTTTGAGGAAAGGTCAGAAGCTGCGTTTCAAGGTGCTTTCGGCAGACAAAAAGGGCAGAATGGTAATGCTCAGTTTGAAACATACGCGCCCCAACCCCTGGGATGAGATTGAAAAGACTTTACTACCTGGTACCGAGATAAAAGCGACAGTTACAGAAATTAATGAACGTGGAATTTACGTGGAGATTCAGGGTGCACTGGAAGGGTTCGTGCCGGTAAGCCAGCTGCAGAAAAAAGGCGATCCTTCTGAAAACTATCATGTTGGGGAAGAGCTTAATTTAAAGGTCTTTAAGGTTGAACCTGTGAAGAAGAGAATTACGCTCTCTGAAAGAGAGTTTTATAAAGCTACTGCAAAGCCGGAACGGCGAAAAGAAGAAGAGACAGAAACTATTGCGACTTCCTTCAGATCCGAGCCTGTGAGACTTAACCTTGGGGAAATCTTGAGACAAGAATTACAGAAGCTTGAAGAGCTTAAGAACATAATGGAAGAACCAGAAGAGTAAGAACATTCGTCCATTGAAGTATTTCGTAAAGAGCTTCGGTTGCAGACTTAATCAATATTATGTAGATTATTTCTGTAATGCAGTATTAAAAAGTGGTCAGGAATTAGCTTCGAACTCATCAAATGCAGATGTTGTAGCTATTGCAAGTTGTATTGTAACACACCGCGCAGAAAGAGATACGAGAAGATACATCTCACAGGTGAGAAGGCTTAATCCCTCTGCAAAAATTGCAGTATTTGGGTGCTATCCGATGTTAAGGGCGATGGATGGAGTATTCTATGCAGGTAATCTTAAAGGCTTAATTAAGGAGCTCGATTTAGTCGATCCTGGGATATTAGACAAACCTTTCATGAGGATTAGAGTCAATATAAAGATTCAGGAAGGCTGTAATTTCCGATGCTCTTACTGTGTTGTACCACAGGTTAGAGGTTCTTCGCAATCGCGGGAAATGCAAGACATCATTCGTGAAGTCGAGAATTTATGGAGTAACGGCGTGATGGAAATCGTGCTGACCGGCATACAAACTGGTGAGTGGGGAAGGGAATGGGGCATGCGGCTTAGTGATTTGATTTATAGGTTACATGATTGTTTTTCTGGACTGCGGATAAGGTTGTCATCTATATCCCCTATTCATATAACTCGAGAAATTGTTGAACTTATGAAGTCAGGAGTTGTACTCCCTCACCTACACCTGCCACTTCAACATGGATCAGGCAGGATTCTAAAACTTATGAAGAGGCCATATAAGCTTGAGTACTATGTGGAACTTATTGAGATGCTTTACACTGAGGTGAACAATTTGGCTATTGGAAGCGACATAATAGTTGGCTATCCTGAAGAAACGGAAATGGATTTTGAAGAATCTTTCAAGCTGATAGAAAGTTTACCCTTCGCTTACCTTCATATTTTTGAGTTTTCTCCAAGGCCTGGCACGCAAGCAAGTTCTTTAAAGCCTTTGCCATCGTTTTTAGTGAAGAGAAGAAAGGAGAAATTACTTCAATTAGCGCGAGAAAAGAAAGAAGCTTATCTTGAGAGCTACATTGGAAAGGAGGTTCGAGGAGTGGTTGAAAGCCATGAAAGTGGTTTCTTTCGTATTACCACTGATAACTATATGAAACTGCTGATCCCTGAAAATCAGTACCTCCAGATTGGGAAGGTACACCGTTTCTACACCTTAGAAAGGCGGGATCTTGCACTATTAGCAAAGCCACTTTTCTGATATCGGAATTTTTTCTTTAGATATGATTTATAATTTTATTCATAAAATGGACTGGAGGTGGAGGAATTAAGACTGTTTTATATGTGTTTTTGCTAATATTTTTAGTGGCCCGTGTCAATGCTGGTAGAGTTCTTTTTGACAATACAAAGAATGAAACCGCCGGGAATGCCGACTGGGTGATCGATCATAACTATCCGTACCCACAACCGGTAAATCCTTCAGGGCCTACAGATTGGGATGGCGCCATATCCTCTTGGGGGTATGCTCTTTATTTACTTGGCTATGAGGTAGTTACATTGCTTCCTTCATATGGGATTACTTACGGGAACTCATCAAATCCTTTGGATTTATCAAATTTTGATGTGTTTGTTATGGTGGAGCCTCAAAATGTTTTAGCAGATGACGAAGTTGCTGCAATTTTAGGATTTATGGCTAATGGTGGAGGTTTTTTCATGGTTGCCGATCACAACTCCTCAGATCGGGATGGTGATGGATGGGATTCCCCCAGAGTTTTTAATCATGCTTTTGAAAGCTATCTTGGAGTTCATTTCAATGTTACAGGTGAGAGGCCCAATAGTTTTTCAGGCGCATCAACAAATGTTTTGCATGACGAGGGGAATTCTATTTATAATGGCTCTTTCGGGATGGTGCAGTCTCTCGGTTTTTGGAGTGGAACGTGCGCTACGCTTGACACTTCAATAAACTACAGCGCTTCTGGGCTAGTGTGGGTCCCTGGGGCGGAACAAGATTGTGATAGTATCATGTTTTTCTATGGATATTACGGAAATGGTCGTTTTGCTGGACTGGGTGACTCATCACCATGTGATGATGGGACTGGTGACCTTCAGGACAATCTTTATGATAACTGGTCTATGTATAGCGATTCTGTGATAATATTGAATGCAACTTTGTGGCTCATGGGTGGTGAGGCTGCTATTCCAGAAAGCGTGCATGAAGGAAAAGAGGCTAAGATAATCACTCTAAGCGCTGCGGACTTGATGCTGAGAGGCGGTATAAAATTTTATGACCTTGCGGGGCGTGAAGTTTTAAAGATTGTACCAGGGCTTTATTTTGTGAGAGATATTGATGGTTTGTTCAGTAAGGTGGTTGTAGAGTGAAGATTCTTCTCGCCACGTTATCATTACTTATTTCGTTTGCTACTGTTGCTTCTAACAGCTCAGGGCCTGGTTTCAATGGAGGTTCTGGAAGCTTCTGGACGACATACTTTGATTCTGACACACTTGACTATAAGTTAGCTAGATTTATTGCTGGAGCTGAGCATTCTCTTGATATTTGTTTTTATGAGATCTTTAGAGATACTGTAGCCAAAGCTATAATAACTGCTGGGAACCGAGGTGTAAAGGTGCGAGTTATAACGGATTCTAGTTATTACTTCAGAGCGTATATGGACAGTATGAGAGCCCATGGAATTCCAGTAATACATGAAGGAATGGGTCCAAACTCTACCGGCCACATAATGCACAACAAATTTGTTGTAAGGGACTATCGAGATGCTGATACTACAAATGATTACCTCTGGACGGGTAGTTATAACGCTTCGGAGTATACGAGGCTTAACGCAGAGAATGTAATTATCATTAATAGTCATGCCGTTGCTACTCCTTATTTTTTTGAATTCAATCAGATGTGGGGTGACACAGGGGATATTCCTGATACCCTTCTCTGCAGGACTGGAAGCAGAAAAATTGAGGTATATCCACAGCATCTTTTTGTTGTAAATGGTGACTCCATTTGGGTTTACTTTTCCCCTCAAAACAGGCCGATTCAGTTTTTAGTAGATTTTGTGAGTAATTCTGCAGACTCCATAGGGTACCTAATATATAGTTACACGAGACACGATCTGGCAGATGCAATGGCTGAAGCTTTTCAAAGGGGGGTGTTTATTGGCGGGGTGCACGATGCTTCAGATGTAGGTTCGCCAAGTTCGGTCTTTAGATTTTTAGCTGATACTGTTGGACTTCCAGTGTATAGGGATCGTTTGCCTTCTGATTATGGACTATTGCATCACAAGATGATGGTAATTGACAGAGAAATTGTGATTACAGGCTCTATGAACTGGAGTAACAATGGGAACGAAGAAAATGACGAGAATACAATTATCATTAAGAATAGAAACCTTGCAGAACTTTACTGGCAAGAGTTTAAAATGAGGTACAGTGAAGCGGTGGGTGTTAGAGAAGAAACTATAGCGCCATCACTGTTCATACTCTTTATAGGCAACAAGGTGGCTTTCGATTTCTACGGATATAGGGTTTATGATCTATCAGGTAGACTTATTACCGAAAGTGAGGACTCAAATGAGTGGAGAGGATTAGATTTACGAGGGGAAAAGTGTCCACAAGGGATATATATTGTTATCCCAAAAGAAAGTAACATTTGGATAAAAATATTGAAAGTTAATTGAGTCTAAAGCAGGTCTTGTGGGTCTACATCGATGGAAAATGTTATGTTTCGTGGTAACTTTATGTCTTTGAGAAAATTAAGTTTTAGGGGGAAGTTTCTGTCAAGGTATTTTAGGATTAACCGCACGAAGTAGTTTCCTCCCTTTTTTGCCACGGGTGAAGGAACAGGACCCAGAACTTCAAGTCCAGAAGGGTTTATATCCAAGAGTCTCTTTCTTATTGATTCTGCATGTTTTACAAGATCTTCTGTATTTTGTCCGGAAAATTCAAGTAGTGTTAAATTGTAAAAAGGTGGGTATGCAAATTGTTCTCTTTCTTTTAGTTCACTCTCTGCGAATGACTCGTAATCCATGGCGCTGGCGTACTTTATTGCCCTGGATTCTGGGTTGTAAGTTTGGATCAATACCTTTCCTCCGGTTCTAATCCTTCCCGCAATTTGTAAAATAAGCTGAAAAACTTTTTCTTCTGCGCGGAAATCGGGGAGACCGAGCCCGATATCTGCGTTTATAACACCAACAAGCCCTAAACCAGGGAAATCAAATCCCTTGCCCACCATCTTGGTTCCCACGAGGAGTTTTAACTTCCCTTGGAAGAAATCTTTGAAAGCTTTCTCATTAAGCCCTTCTTTTAGAAAGGCATCGAGATCAAATCTTGCCATCTCAACGTCGGGAAAATAGTTCTTCACTGCTTCTTCAACTTTCTGCGTTCCTGTGCCCCTAAGTTTTAGTTTCATGGATCCACAGTTGGGACATATTTCTGGTATTTGGTAAGTATAATTACAAATGTGGCAATGGAGTCTGTGATCCAGTTTGTGAAAAACAAGGTTTACTGAACAGTGAGGACACTGGAAAATGTTGCCACACTCAGTGCACATAAGAAATGTAGAATGTCCCCTCCTATTCAAAAAGAGTATTACCTGCTTATTTTCGTTTAGGTTCTTCTGAATCTCGTTCAAGAGTTCGATGGAAATAAGGTATTCTCCTCTCCTTTTTCTGAGGTCGATGATTCCGATCTCCGGTGACCGGTACTGGGGCACTCTTTCAGTTAACTTGTACATATGGTATTCCCCAGTAGAAGTCTTGTAGTAGGATTCAAGTGAAGGGCTGGCACTGCCTAAGATGATGGGAATTTTGAGGATTTCTCCAAGTTTGATAGCTACATCCCTTGCATGATAAGCTGGATTCTTTTCTATCTCTTTATACGATGAGTCATGCTCTTCATCGATAACTATAATACCCAGATTCTTGATAGGGAGAAATAGGCTGGATCTTGGGCCTATTACGATTTTTTTGTTACCCTCCCTGACTTCTTTGAAGATCCATCTCCTTTCCGACTGAGATAAGCGGGAATGGTAATATACAACCTGGCCTTTGAAAATATGGTTAAAATAGTTGAAAACTTGTGGGGTTAGAGCAATTTCAGGTACCATAACGAGGGCAGATTTACCTTCTTCCAAAATTTTTTCAATCATCCAAGAGTACACTCTTGTTTTTCCACTTCCTGTTATGCCAAAAATAAGTGAGACCGAAGGCCTGTCTTTAAAGAATTCCTGGATTAGTTTGTTTTGCTCTGGAGTAGGCTCTTCTGGTATGTGTATAGGCATTACTGATGTGAAATCGAGTTTGCGGTATTTCTTTATCTTAACTTTGTCAGCAAGGATTACAACCCCTTCTGCTTGTAGTTCGCTAAGGATCTTAGTCACACCGGAACCGAAAAGCTTCTGAAGAGTTTTCAAGGAAGCTCCTCTGGGGTAGATTTTAGACAAATATTCAAGCAAAGGGATTTTGCTTTCAATATTCTTTTTTGCGAGTTTGTATATGTACGAGCCTCTCTCAACTATTCCGGGTGGAAAGAATAAAGGAATTACTTCAGAAAGACTGGCAACATAGTAGTCGCTGATCCACTTAGCGAGCTCAATGTATTCTGAAGACGTTGAGAACTCAGGGGTCATTATTGCTTCTACCAGTTTTACCTTTTCCTCAGGTAAGTCAGATTTTTCTGAAAGCTCATAGATGACACCCTTCGAGTGGGTCTTCATAAAAGGCACAACAACCACACTTCCCACAGCTGCAGTGTCCATAAGCTGGCGAGGGACTTTATAGGTAAAATAATCCAGTCTCGTATGAGGTATGACTACCTTCGCGAAGTTTTTAGAACTCATAAAGATATTCAATGCCAATTTGGAACATCTGGCTTTTATTCCTCTCAACAAAAACGCCGAAATTTTTTTCCAGTTTATAGCGAATCTGAAACATATCCTTTGTAATGTCAAAGATGTCGTGGGAATACCAAAAATAGAGACTGGGGGTTAGGTATAATCCGATAAGGAGAGACGGATTTTCCATACTGCCACCGTTACTTTCAAGTCTAAATTCCTGAAGCCCGACCGCTCGACGTAGATTCTGAGAAATAACGGTGCTCGCAAGGCTAAAAGCCCTGTTCTTTATGTCCTGAAGTTCCGAAGCCTGCATCGAAACTCCATTGTAGTAAACCCTTCCAAAAGTGAGGAGATACAGAATATTGAGTTCATCCAGCGGAGGTTCTGAATAGAGCGAAATTTGAGGATTATTGAATGTCCCAGATAGATTCATTGTTATATTGAATGTATCCACCTTCGAGCTTGCTTTTATCGACAGATTTGGCTCCAAGGTTTCGGTTGAAGTGAAATTAACAACCCCTGATTCGACATTGAAGACCCTATCAAGGTAGAGGAAGTATCCTTTCACAGCTTCCGCACTTCCATCGAGAAACGTCTTCCCTTCAGCCATATGAAAGACCAGATCTCCTTTTATTTCAATATCTGCAATTTCGTTAACGAGGAATGCATTTCCTTCACTTGTTATGTTTAGAATTATGTTTAAGTTTCGTGGTGGTGGGCTTGATGATGATGCGGGTGTTGCTCGAAGGCTCTGGAAGATTGTGGCTTCCTTCACAGTCACATCACCTCTTACGAAAAGCTCGTTTTCTTTGGCATTGAAGTTAATATTTCCATCACCAGATATGAATATGTTGTATGCTGGGTATAAGGATGCATTAGAAGCCCTGATTAGAAGGTTAATTTCCCTTGATACATCAAATATATTTTTGCCATACCCAGAGACACTTATAGTACCCTGGGTTGTGGAGATTACTCCTTTCTTTATATCGAATTGATCACCTGTAAGCTCTGCTAAAATATCCGCCTTGCTGATTTCAAGTTGAATTGGAACATAAAGCCCTGAGAGGTCGTAAACCCTCAAATACCCGTTTAGGAAAGGTTTTTCATCTATCTTTCCATGGACAACTACGTCACCCTTAAGGTCAATTTTGTTTAGGAGAAGCTGGTTCTTTGAAAGTTCAGTTATCAATTCGGGTGGTATGTCATATACATGTGCTCTTAGTGTGTATTCATCATCTTTTCTCAGAGTGAACTCCATGGGCTCTATGGAGAATTTCGACGGAACGAATCCACTTAAGATGATATTCGTATTTTGTCCAGAAACTGTAGCACTATCGAGGATAATGCCATTCTGGTTTACCCTTGCTTGGGCTTCGAGTTGGATCTCTGGGGAGCCACCATATTTAAATTTTTCGCCTTTTATCGAAAAAGTACAAACAGGATTATCCAGGGTACCGTTCAAATAAAGTTCACCGCTCAGGATACCAGATATGTTAAAAGCCTCTCTAATAGGAATGGAGGCCAATTTCATCATTACATTTATGTTTTGTGTTTCACCATCGACATAACCAAAGAAATAGAGAGGAGCACCGTTAATTAGGATCACTGAAGAATCTACAGCAGAAATCCCCGTTTTATTTCTCGTAATCTTTATAGGACCTGAGGTCTCAAGGGTGTCTCTTACAAAAAATATGTGAACATCACTTGCGGTAAATGCCGTTTCTTTCTCTCCGACGTACAAAGAGGCATTGCCTTCAAATTTTGTTTTTTCAGAGTTGCCTTTAAGGTTGAAAACTATATTATTGAGTGTATCTATTACAGCAACTGCTGAAAGAGTGTCCATCTTAATTCCCTTCAATAGGGCTTCTTCTATAGTTATGTGTACTACATCGGTTTCGCCTCGTGATTCTGCCGAAGCATAAAGGTGCTTACAGCTAATGCCATAACCCTCCAGATCTATCCCTTTTAAAACTGCGTATCCGTTACGCTTTGTGTCCGAGATTTCGTATTTTGCGTCTATTTCAACATTCCCATTCAAATCGCTCATTATGTCGGATGGGTATAGATTACCTGCAAGTTGCACGGCATATAATTTGTGCCTATAGATAACCTTTGCTTGTAGATTTGTGTACGTTGAAGTCATATTGTGTATAGTTAGAGCCAATGTGCTGTTTGAGTATGCAAAATCGGCAGATATTTTGAATGGGCTCGATTTCATGTAAGTGAGTTGTTCTATAGTTACAACGCCATTTATTTTTTCGGGTGTAGCGACGATTGAAGCATAAGCCACACCTTTAAATCCTGACTCATTTAGTGAGAGATTTGCATTGGAAATAGAGAGTTTCTTCTCTTTTAAAAGGTACACACCTTCTCCAACAATTCTATTATTTCTATAAATAAAAGAAGCTGATTTTACTATTATAGCATTGGGAAGATCGAAAGTGAAGCTGCCACTTACGCTTTTTAGGATCTGTTCCTGTAATTTTAGAGTTTCGCAGGCGAGGTTGCCAGCTTTTGAATTTAGATTGTATGATGCAGAAACATCATTTGCAGAATAATCTAAGTAATTAATCGATTCTAGATTTATTGTTATTGAGTCTTGAAGGGCAATTACTCCAGAGACGCCAGAAGCTGAGATTTTATCGTTTTGTAACTCAAAAGCTTTTATTGTGATACGGCTTCTTTGTATGATTACGTCAGCATAAATACAAAAGTTCTCCTCCTGAAAAGCGAGATCGTTAATATATGCTTTAACACTGTAAGCTTGTCCCAACTTTTTGCCATTTAAAAAGAGATTGTCAAAGTAAAGGTTTGTAGAGTCAATCATGATATGTCCGCTTCCTATTTTGAATTCATTGATGGAGATTGGAATACTTATCTCAGTAAGCCCATGAGAAGGTCCTTCTCCTTTCCTAAATGTGAGTTCCTTGGGTCTTAGGGTGAGGCTCCCAACGGAAATGGAGGAAATCGTTCTCTTAAAGAGTAGAGATGGTGCGTTGTATTTTACAACGAAGTCATTTATTTCAAGTGCATCACCAAGTGTAAGGCTCTGAAAGGCAAGCTTACCGAATATGTTAAATCTATAACCCGATAGTGTAGCATGGATCCCCGTATTCTCTTTTAAAAAATTCAGTATGACTGCCCTTGACGCGTAATTGAGTGCAACTAATGTTGCTCCCACTACTGCTGCTACTATGAGGACAATTATTCCGATTTTCTTAATTTTTTGTAGCACTTTGAACAGACTCTGGCTGTGACTAACTCACCTTCTACCTCGAACTCAACCCTTCTCAGGTTAGGTAGCCATCGTCTTGGGCTTTTTTTGTTGGCATGAGATACTTTGTTGCCAGATAAAGGACCCTTTCCGCAAATAGCGCACCTTTTTGCCATTTTAGACCTCCTCCGTGTAAGTATAATTTTAGTAGAGGAGTAATGGAAAATCAAAATAGGTTTAGTCCTTCTGATGCCATTAGTTCAATTAAAACTATTTAGCAGTTAATGATCAAGAATTTGGGTTGATTAGACACATTTTACGCAGGTAAAATAGGCTTTCTGGTACAGGCTATTAAATTGACTATCCATGTTTGATGCTATAAATTATATAAACTTTAGCGTTATTTATAAATTGTTGCTGGTGTAGCTCAGTCGGTAGAGCAGGTGATTTGTAATCACCAGGTCGGGGGTTCAAATCCCTCCGCCAGCTTGTATTATACTCCTAATGAAAGTGTGCGTTGGAGGGGTACCCAAGTGGCCAACGGGGGCAGACTGTAAATCTGCTGGCTTGACGCCTTCGGTGGTTCGAATCCACCCCCCTCCACCATTAGGCGGGAGTGGCTCAATGGTAGAGCATCGGCCTTCCAAGCCGATGGTTGCGGGTTCGAGTCCCGTCTCCCGCTTTGTTTTAACTAGGATGTTAAAGTTTGCTATAATTTAAGGAGGTAGCTTTTATATGGCTTTTAGTAAAGAAGAGAAAGCGAAGATTGTTGAGGAATGGGCAGGGCATGAAAATGATACGGGTTCAGTTGAAGTTCAGATTGCTCTAATTACGAAGAGAATCAGCGATCTGACCGAACACTTGAAGATTCATAAGAAAGATGTACACTCACGGTATGGACTTGTGAAAATGGTGGGGCGGAGGAAACGTTTGTTATCCTATCTTAAGAGAACTAATTTCAAGCGATATACTGAACTTACGGATAAATTGGGTATCAGAGGATGATTTTTACTTTAGAACATGAACTTGCTGGTCATAAGTTAAAGGTCGAAATTGGAAGGGTGGCAAATCAGGCTACATCTTCCCTGTTAATTTCATACGGAGATACCGTTTTACTTGTTACAGCTGTTATTCAGGAATCTACTGAGAAGAGGGATTTTCTTCCCCTTTTAGTTGAGTACCGTGAACAATCTTATGCTGCAGGGAAAATTCCAGGTGGTTACTTTAAAAGAGAAGGCAAGCCTACCGAGAGAGAGATCTTACATGGAAGGGCTATAGATAGAGCCATAAGACCACGTTTTCCTAAAGATATGGTGAGTGATATTGAGGTAACTACTTTTTTGTTGTCTTACGATCTTGAAAATGATAGTAACTTTTTAGGTATTGTCGGAGCCTCCGCTTGCTTACACGTTTCGGAGATTGAGTTCGATGGGCCAATTGCTGCATGCAGAGTTGGAAGGATTGGTGGTAAATTCGTTATAAATCCTACAAATTCTGAGATAGAAAAGAGTGATTTTGATATGTTATTAGCTGGATCGTCGGGTGAAATCAATATGATTGAGTTTGGAGGCAAAGAGGTTCCTGAAGATATTGTCCTTTCAGCTATTGAATTTGCACTTCCTTACCTAAAGGAAATCGAGGATTTTCAGAATGAGCTTCGTGAAAAGGTGGGGAAAACTAAAGCCCCGTACCAAAAGCTTGAAATATCTGAAGAGTTCTCACGGAAGATAGAGGAATTCGCCTTTCAGGATATTTTTGATGCTATGCACATTACAGACAGGAGGGTTCGGAATGAAGCCCTTAAGGAAGTAAGAAATTCTTTGGAGGCATATATTAAGAGCGAATACCCTCAAGAGGATTTTACCAGTGAGCTAGACCAAACACTGTACGAGCTGGAAAAAAGAATTCTTCGAGAGATGGTCCTGAAAGAAAAGAGAAGAGTTGATGGTAGGAGATATGAGGATATAAGGCCAATTACATGTGAAGTAGGAGTTCTTCCGAGGACTCATGGTTCTGCTATTTTTAGGAGGGGTGAGACTCAGACCTTAGTGGTTACGACCCTTGGAACTGGAGAAGATGTTCAGAAACTATCAGAATTAGAGCCAGAAGAGGAAAAGAGGTTTATGCTTCACTACAATTTTCCTCCTTTTTCAACAGGCGAGGTCAAGCCTTTAAGGGGTGTCTCGAGACGCGAAGTTGGGCATGGGAATCTCGCTGAAAAGGCTCTTGCTCCGCTTATTCCACAAGAAGATGTTTTCCCCTACACTATAAGAGTGGTTTCCGATGTACTGGAATCAAATGGCTCGACTTCAATGGCAACGGTGTGCGGTGGTTCGCTTTCTCTTATGGATGCTGGTGTGCCTATTAAATCGGCTTGTGCGGGGATTTCCACAGGTTTAGTAAAGGATGGTGATGAATATGTTTTACTTACCGATATTGTTGGTGCTGAAGACCACTATGGCGACATGGACTTTAAAGTGGCTGGGACTGAGAAGGGTATAACTGCAATCCAGCTGGATCTTAAAATACGTGGTCTTACAATGGGAATTATCGGTGAAACATTCCAGCGTGCAAAGGAGGCGAGGGTTTTCATTTTAGAGATCATGAATACTACGCTAAACAAACCTCGAGAGAGTATTTCTGTTTTTGCTCCTAAAGTTTCGTCTATTACCGTGCCTATTGAGAAGATTGGTTTGATAATCGGCCCAGGTGGAAGGAATATAAAAAAGATCACGGAACAAACAGGTACCAAAATAGAGATTGAGGATGGGAGTGGAAGAGTTTTGATTTCTGGTTATAGTCAAGAGAATGTCGAAGAAGCAAAAGAAATTATCAGTGGAATGGTTCAGGAAGTAGAACTTGGGAAGATCTATATGGGAGTGGTAAAAAGAGTCGTCCCATTTGGAGCCTTTGTGGAGGTACTCCCTGGCAAGGAGGGCCTGCTTCACATTTCCGAGATTGCAGATACTCGTATCAATAAAGTCGAAGATGTTCTAAAGGTTGGGGATAAAGTTTTGGTGAAGGTTATTGGAATTGATGAAAATGGAAAGTTTAAACTCTCACGGAAACAAGCTATGAAGGCTGGAATGGGAACGTCTGAAGAAGATGGTACCGAATAGTAATGTTGGTAAACCCTTCAAAATTCCCCTTTTCGAAACATACTTCGATGATGAAGACATAGAATCCGTTGTAGGAGTTCTAAGGAGTGGTTGGATTTCTACTGGCCCCAAAACAGAGGAGCTGGAGAGAGCTTTCGCAGAATATTATGGCGTCCATTATGCTCTTTTTGTCTCGTCAGGAACTGCGTCTTTACACCTTGCATACCTTGCGGCAGGTATTAATAAGAACTCTACAGTTGTTTTGCCATCGTTCACGTATATCTCCACGTTGACCCCGTTAATGTGGATTGGGTGCAGATTTAGGTTTGCCGATATACAGTCCATTGAGAAACCTGTAGTGGCACCAGATACCATTAATGAGGCTTTAAAGGATGGCGCAGAATACGTCATCTATCTTCCCTATGCGGGCTTTTTAGATGGGATAGATCATATTAAGAAATTTTGTGATGATAAAGGTGTAAAACTTCTTGAGGATGCATCGCATTGTCATGGATCTTGTTGGAATGGCATAAGAGCTGGCAATCTTGGGATTGCGGCTGGTATGTCCTTGTATGCGAATAAAAATATTACGACGGGTGAAGGTGGTGTTCTTCTTACCAACGATGAACTCATTTATAGTAGGGCAAAGCTCTTAAGATCACAGTGTATCACAAGTACGTCTTTTGAAAGATATCAAGGGCTAGAGATGGATTATGATATTGTAGAGATCGGGTATACTTATAGAGCTACTGAGATCCAGGCGGCGCTTGGACTTTCACAACTCAAAAAACTTGAATGGACTACCGAAAGGCGGCGTGAGCTTGTGGGACTTTACCGAAGGCTTCTCGAGGATGTAGAGGAAATAGTAATTCCTTTTGAAGATTACAGGTTTTCGGGGAATTATATATTCTCGATTTTTTCTAAAGTGGACAGAGATGCCCTAAGGGGCTATTTATTTGAAAAGGGAATCCAGACAAGCATTCATTATAAGCCTCTGCATCTTTTTAAAGCTGTAGGTAGGGAGGTGGGACCTTTGAGGTTGCCCGTGACTGAGAAAGCATACAAGATGCAGATCACACTTCCCTTATTTCCGACCATGAGAGAGGAATGGGTTGAGTATATAGTGGGGGCCATAAAGGATGGAGTTGTTAAGATCAAGCATTCTGGAAAATAAGAAGTTTGACGATAGATATTTCCTTCTAAAGGTTGAAAATAAGTGGGGCTCATATTTAAAGCCTGGCCAGTTCTTTCAAATTCGGGTGAAGGATGGTATTGAACCTTTTTTATCGAGGCCATTCAGTATCTTTAATGTTGATAATCAGAGTGTGTGGTTTCTAATATTGTTAGTGGGTAAGGGGACGACGCTTTTGTCTCAAAAACAGCCGGGCGAGTTGCTCGACATGTTGGGTCCTTTAGGTAATAGTTTCCCCGAGTTTGAGGATGCAACTTTAGTAGCTGGCGGGTCCGGGTTAGCTCCTCTCTATTTTTTTGCCCAAAAATCGAAGTTCAAAAGATTTATCTGGGGAGTTAAAGTATCCCCGCCTCGTGAACTGTGCGAAATGATAAAACCTTTTAATGTAACGATAGTTACCGAAGATGGTTCTAGTGGCTTAAAGGGTCTTGCAACCGAATACATAGACCCTGCACTTGATAAAGTGGTTTTTGCTTGTGGCCCTGAATCTATGCTTAACGTTCTTAAAAAGTATACTTCTATTGATAGCTGGGCTTCGGTGGAATCCGTGATGGCTTGTGGGTTTGGTATTTGTTTTGGTTGCGCTGTAAGAAAGGCAGGCGGAGACGGATTTTACAGGGTATGCGCTGATGGCCCAGTTTTTAAGCTTGAAGATATAGAATTCTGAATTAACTTACTGGAGTCTTTTTTCTATTTCAGATTCCAAATGGTGTATAAGTTTTTCCTTATCCTTAGCTAGGTCAAACCACACAACATTTTCAAAGGTTTTGAAGAATCGCATCTGTCTGCGTGCGTAAATCTTTGTATTTCTTATAATTTTGTTTATGCACGTCTCATTGTCCCACTCACCTTTTAGGCATTTTATGGCTTCTTTGTATCCGATGGTATTCATAGATGGTAGGTTTTCGTTGTACCCCATTTTTAGGAGATTTTCGGTCTCTTCAAGCAATTTTCCTTCAAACATTTTCTTTGTCCGTTCTTCAATTTTAGCGTAGAGGATCTCGGTCGGAAGGGCGAGTCCAATGTATTGAGGTTCAAAAATCCGTTCCCTTTTCATTTTCTTTCTTGCTTCACTAGCAGGTATTCCTAAAGTATATATTATCTCGAGGCTCCTTGTGATTCTTATCCAGTCGTTGGGATGAAGTTTCGCTGCTGACTCTGGATCCTTTTCCTTTAGTTCTTCATAAAGTTTTTCGAGCCCAAAATTTTTCATTTTATCCAGAATGTATTTCCTAATTGCAGGATCCTTATTTGGTTCTTCAAAGAATTCGGAGAAAAGGGCTTTATAGTATAAGGGAGTACCCCCTATAATGACAGGTACTACACCGCTGTAAATAAGATCTTTCGCAAATCTCTCAGCATCTCTCACAAAATCACCCGCGCTATAGATTTTATCAGGATCTCTTATATCTATTAGCAAAAAGTAATGTCTTATTTCAGGTGGGGGCTTTGCAGTTCCAATATCCATGTGGCGATAAACTTTTCTTGAGTCGCAAGAGATAAACCTGAGGTTTTGTCCGAATGTATTAATGAGGTGCAGTGCGATTTCCTTTTTACCGCACGCTGTGGGCCCTATGATAGAGATAATCTCCATCAGTCGACTGTAAGGGTTTTTGAAATATTTTTGGGGAAATCCGGATCAATACCCTTGTGAATACTCATATAATAGGCAATGATTTGCATAGGGATTACAGCCAAAATTGGTGTTAAAAACTCATTTTCATTGGGGATTGCGAGAAATATATGGCTCTCTTTTCTGAGTTCGTGGTCTTCAGGGGCAATAGTGATGATCTTTCCACCACGACATTTAACTTCATTCATGTGAGATAAGATCATGGATTTATCTTTTTTTGTTGCTATAAAGATCACCGGGTATTCCTCCTCTACTATTGAGAGTGGACCGTGTTTGAACTCAGCTGAATACATACCTTCTGCGTGTACGTATACAACTTCTTTAATTTTAAGGGCTCCTTCGAGAGCTGTCGGATATGTAAGGCCAAAACCGAGCACGTAGAAATCATGCCATGGGATGAGAGCTTTTATGATTTCAGTTTTATGTTCTTCAGAAGCCTGTAAGGTTTTTTGAATTAATGATGGAATTTCACTGAAATTGATCTCTGGGTGAGGTATCCCCTTATGCTTTGCCAGTTCCATAGAGAGGTAAAGGAGGGCAATTACTTGATTTACGAAGGTTTTTGTGGCTGGTACACTAATTTCAAGGTCAGAAAGTACCGGAATTAAGTGATTACACCTTAGGGCGATACTTGACCCAAGCACGTTGATTAGACCTATAGTCTTGCCATATCCATCAAAAATGTCTACAGCATTTTTTACATCTTTAGTTTCACCGCTCTGGGTTACAACAAAGAGAAGATCGCCTCGCTCCAGCGTGGTGCCGTATCTTTCACCAAATTCTGAAGCTGCAACTGGGATAAATAGCTCTTTAGCAATGTTACCTAAGTAAAAACTACCAAGAATTGCTGCATTTAGAGAAGTTCCACTACCGGTGATAAACTTCTTATTTGCGTTAAGAATATCCTTGATGATACTGCTCATCTCAACAAAGTCCGGAAGGAAGTTCACCACATTACGCGCCTTTTCCGGGATTTCATAAATTTCTTTAATCATAAAATGTGGAAATTCACCCTTTTCGGCATCTCTGATGTTCAGATCGGTAAATATTGGTTCCCTGTAAACATTCTCACAGTTTGGCAACTTGTATATTTTATATCCTCTATCGTCAAATTCTACCATTTCACCATCTTGTAGGTTTACTACATTTTTAGTTAAATCTAAGAGTGCCACGAGATCACTGGATACTGCTATAAAATCTTCTCCTACTCCAAGGAAAAGGGAGGATCCCTTTTTGACTGCGTAATACTTATTTTCCGCAACATCGGTGATAGAAAATGCGTAGTCACCCTTCAGAATTTTATAAGCTCCAGCGATTGAAGCTTTTAAATCTCCCGATCCGAGATAAAGGTCTTCAACTACATGTACCAAGGTTTCGCCGTCGTTCTCACCCACAAACTTATGTCCCTTTGATATGAGTTTTTCCATGAGGAATGGAGAATTGACGATGTTACCATTGTGGGCTCCAATGAGTTTTCTTTTGCAGTCGAAGTGGGGTTGAGCGTTTTCATAGGAGGGAGGTCCATAAGTAGCCCAGCGAAGTTGGATCGTTCCTCTCATTCCCTTTATTTCCTCAAAGCCGAGATCTTCATACACTTTGTGAATCTTTCCTGGAGCCTTTCTTATCTCATAATAGCCATCTTCTCTAATGTATCCTATACCTACGGTGTCGTACCCACGGTATGCTAACCTGAAGCCCGCCCTTGTCAGTATGCTACCTAATTGTTCGTTATCTTTCTTGAAAACGATACTGAAAAATCCACACATGGCTACACCTCCAATTTTAATAATGTTAGAATTGAAGCCATTTCCGTGAGAAGATGGCTCCCTCCAAAAGATAAGAACGGTAAAGGGATTCCTACTACCGGTAATAGTGAGAGGTTTGAAAGTATATTAAAGGTAAAGTGGATGAAGAAGTATGCAAATATTCCACTAACTATTAGCTTTTCATTCCCCTCCTTCAATTCTAAGGTTCTCAAGATTGTCCTAAAGAATATGATGAAAGTGAAGAGTATCACGATTAGTCCTAATAATCCGAATTCTTCTCCAAAGCTGGAGAAGATAAAATCGGTGTGAGCTGCAGGTAGGAACGCAAGACCTTTCTGGGTCCCCTTCCCTGGTCCTTTGCCGATTATTCCTCCTGACCCCATTGCGATTTTTGCCTGATAGATTTGCCATCCCTCCTTGTTTAAGCTCTTTTCAGGGTTTAAAAAGGCTGTAAGTCTATCTCTTTGGTAAGGCTTTAACATTTTCTGCCAAACGATGGGTGTTGATAAGCTCGTTAAGGTGAGAATCCCAATGGTTAGGATCTTCTTGTAAATTGGTTCTTTCAAAATTATAAGGAGTGACAGTAACATAATATAGAAGATTATTGTAGAGACAATATGAGCAGAAGTCAACATAGCTATAGGAATTAGAATTGCAAGCCTTATTAGCATGGGATCTACCCCATAAACCCAGATTGTGATAAATGCAATAATGAGTAGCGTAAGTGCTGTGCCCAAGTCTGGCTGTAGCATCACCAGTATAAACGGGATTAACGTATAGATAAGGGCTTTTGTTAATTTGGTTTTAATAGTTTTTTTTGTGTCAGATAATGTTTTACCAAGTACGAATATGAGCCCGAGTTTTGTGAGTTCTGATGGCTGGAATGTGAGTGCTCCAACACCGATCCACCTACTTACACCTCCTTTTCCAAAGAGTAGTGTTGCTATGAGAAGTGGTATGGAAATATAATAGATTATTGGACCGTAGTTTAAAATGTACGGTTTTTTTATCAAAAAATAAAATCCCGCAAGGAGCAATGAATATATGATAACTTTGGAAAGTTGCGACAAAAATAGCCCCCTGTTAATAAAAAATAGCTCTACAAGTCCTAAACTGATGAGAATAAGTGGTGGGATTATTAATCCATTTCTAATTCTTTTCACCTACGAACCTCCGTACCAGCTGGAAGGCAATGGGTGCGGCAGCTTCGCTACCATGCCCTGCATTTTCTACAAGTACTGTTATGACATATTCAGGGTTATTGTTAGGGAAGAAGCACGTGAACCATGAATGTTCCCTACCATGTGGATTTTGAGCAGTGCCCGTTTTTGCAGAGATTTTTAACTGTGGGTCATATAGGTAACCTGCAGTGCCATTTCTACTTTCGACTACTCGCCTCATGCCCTCTTTAACTACATTATAGAACTCATCTGGTAAGTTTAGGTTAAAGTGTTTCTCCTGTTCATCCTTTGTGATCTTTGGTAATGTGCATTTACCGTTTCCAGCTATAATACCAGTGATAAGTGATAACCACGCAGGTGTTACCTGAATTTCTCCTTGGCCAATAGACCAGTTTATCACTGAACTTGGCAGTATATACCTCCCTTTCAAAAGGTCTTCTAAGGGAATTAGAACCTTAGCCTCTCCTGGTATTGGTATCTCAGTTTTGAGGGGGAGCTTGAATTTCTCAAGTATTTCCATGAAGTTGTCAGTACCTACGTGTGCACCAACGTTGTTGAAATATACGTTGCAGGATTGAGCGATTGCATCTATCAACCCCAGTGTCCCATGGCCTTCAGGTTTCCAACAGAGCCAAATTCTGTTTCCAAATGCAAATCCTCCAGAACAGTAATATGCTGTATTTTCACTGAGAGTTTGTGAGTATAGTCCTACGAGGGCTGTCAGCAGTTTGAACGTTGAACCAGGGGGATATAGACCTTGTGTGCATCGGTTTATGAGAGGTTTTTCAGGATTATTTATATATTCTTTCCAACTACTTGTAATATTTGTTGGGTCAAAGTAAGGTTTTGAATATAATATTATCACTTCACCAGTTTTTATGTTAAACCCGAACACGGCTCCCCTTTGGTAATTCTGAAATAGGGAATCTGCAAATTTTTGAAGTCCAATGTCAATTGTAAGGGAAATGTCTTTCCCCTGTTTGGGCTCAATCGGAGGTCTGGGGTTATCATCTATGAGATTACCCTTGGAATCTAGAGCCATGAACTTTGCCCCAGGGGTGCCCCTAAGCAAGGTGTCCAGTGACCTTTCACAACCAGCTTTTCCTATAAAATCTCCGTATTCTAATTGAAATTTTTCTATCTCTTCTTGAGAAGCCTCACTAACATAACCAATAAGGTGTGAGGCATATTTCGCATCTTGGGAGTAAGTCCTTACAGGCTCTGCATCGATTACCAGACTTTTTATCTCCGGCGCCTCTTCAAGAAATTTTACAACTTCTTCGAAGGTAAGCATGCTCTTGAGTTGAACATAGTTTCCCTTCTGGTGCAAGGTATCGAGGTTTATAGTGAGTTCTCCAAAGAGGGTTTTAATCGAGTTAATATCTTCTTGTGAAAGAAATTTTGGGATAGCCATGATTCTGAAAGTGGGCTTCCAGGTTGCAAGAGTAATTCCATTTCTGTCGTAAATGTTACCCCGAGGGGCGGGAATTTTGTATTCCTTAAGATAGTTATAAGTTGCCAGTATTTCGAGCTTTTTGTGTTCCAAAACCTGATATTGAAATAGCCTAACGATTATTATACCTACAATAATCCAGAGTAAAATGCGAAGGGTTCTTTCCGGTTTCATGGAATCAATGTAACAACTACAGAAAGGGCAAGTGTCCACAATCCCTTTGACAGGAGTTCTAATGGTTTTATAGAAAGAAATACAGCATAAGCACTAAAAGAGATAATCAGTGCTAAAATACAAGACAATAACTTTACTCCAAAGTATTTAATGTTGAAATTTTCCTTTACGAAATTCATACCAAGGAATATTAAAGGGAAAAGGATGGGTGAAATCCAGACTACGTTGGGTTGAAATCCATCGTGTAGAAGACCCGCAACAAGAAGCCATATTATAGTGTCCAGTGATTCGTATTTTAGCGATAGATAAATTACGAAAACCACTGATAGATCGGGGAACGAGGGTGGATATATTACAGTACTTGCTGCAGATAGCAACAGAAGGGCTATGAAGAGTGCTTTATTCTTGTTCGCTGGTTCCATATACTATAAGTTTTCTTGAAGTAAATGGCTTGAATATGGGCTCAATTTCGAGTTTTAAAAAAATGGGGTTGGATTCATCCTTGTGGATTTCTGTAACTATCCCTACCGGGATTCCAGGAGTCGCAAGGGCAGAGAGTGAAGATGTGTATAAAGTATCCCCTGGTTTAACCTTTGCGTCGTAGGGAACATACAGAACCTCTGGTTGGGTACCACCGGTATAAACTCCTGTATAGTAATTTCCACTACTTTCGACTCCGACTTTGAATTCTTTATCATATATTGTCTTCAAAGTCATATAGCCCCCTCTAACTTGAACAATTTTTCCAGCAAGGGCACCTGAGAGGTCAGTTGCAATTTTACCTTTAAATGGCTCTGTGGAATTGAAGTTTGTTTTTATGATTATTTCATGAGGTATTCCAAGAGGAGAATATTCAACGATATCACCAGTTATAAATTCTTGAGGTAGGGGTAGAGTTGTAGTATCTTTGCCCACTTGTAATAAAAGCTGCCTAAGGTGTTGATTTGTAGCCTGTACCGTGATAGCCTTTTCTTCTGTGTGCAATAAAAGGATTATCAGATTTCTTGAATAAATAAACGGTGCATAAACAGTGCTTATGAGGAAATGCGAAACATACGTTTTGACGCGGGTTAGGTTAAAGAAGATTGTAACAAGTAGTGATAAAAACAGGATTTTCCGCTGCATTCGATCAATCGATGAACTCTGTTCTCTTTACCATAGTTTTTGAAGATGCTATGAGAATTTGATTGTACTTGTCAAGGTTTTCCAGTATTTTACCTGCACCTAATACAACGCAGTTCCTCGGATGTTCTGTTGTTTTTATTAAAATATTTATTTCCTCCATTAGTAAATCTGCTAATCCTTTCAACATAGAGCCTCCTCCAGTTAAGTAAATTCCACGGTCAATGATGTCGGAAAGGAGTTCTGGCGGAGTCTGTTCCAAGGCTTTCTTCAATGTAAAGACAATTTCATTGAGAACTCCCCTAAGCGCATTTCTAACTTCGGTACTTGAGATTTCAATGGTTTTGGGTGTTCCGCTCACGAGGTCTCTTCCCCTTACCTCTATTTTTTCTTCTGGAAATGTAGGGAATGCGTTGCCAAGGTTTATTTTTATCTCTTCCGCTGTTTGCTCTCCAATTGCGACTCTGTACTTTTCACGTATGTAAGAGGATATAGCCTCATCCATCTCATCCCCGGCGATTCTAATAGACTTGTTTACAACGATACCCGATAGGGAGATGACTGCAATTTCAGTAGTACCGCCTCCTATATCTATTACCATGTTTCCAACAGGTTCTTCGATTGGAAGTCCCAGGCCAACCGCTGAGGCTACAGGTTCTGCTACCATATGAACTTTCTGCACACCCGCAAGAATTGCAGCGTCTCTTACAGCTCGTCTTTCGACATCTGTTATACCAGAAGGAACAGCTATGAGTACTACAGGTCTAACAAAGAGATTCTTTTCAAGTACTTTGTTTAATAAATAAATTATCATTTCTTGTACCATCTCAAAATCAGCAATAACTCCATCTTTCATTGGCCTTTTTGCTACGACGGTTTCGGGGGTTTTGCCAAGCATTCTCTTTGCCTCAGCACCGCAAGAAATTGTTTTACCTGTATAGAGATCTACGGAAACAACAGAAGGTTCGTCTATGACAATTCCTTTCCCTTTGACATAAATGAGGGTGGAGGATGTACCGAGGTCAATGGCTATTTCATTTTTCAGGAGACTACCAAAACCTTTCAAGAATTTGAACATCTATTCACATCCCCTTTGAGTTTGTAAAGTAAGTTTAAAGCTTCTCGCGGGCTTATTCCATCTACATTGAGTGTTTTTAGAAAACTGCAGACCTCACAAGGTGCCCCTTCCTTCGTTTCTTCAAAGAAACTTAGCTGATTCAGGTTTTTTCTTATTTTTTTGGTCATCTCATTCTCTTTACTTTCTATCTGAGATGCAATTTCTGTTGCTCTTTTTATAATTTCAGCAGGTATGCCTGATAAAGATGCTACATGTATACCATAGCTTTTATTTGCAACACCTTCTGTAAGCTTCCGCATGAAAATGACATTTCCCTCCCACTCGGTAACTTTCATATGATAATTCTTTATTTGCGTGTAAATCCTTGAAAGTTCTGAGAGTTCGTGGTAGTGAGTTGCAAAGAGAGTCTTTGCCTTAAGTTTTGTGATTATGTATTCGGCACAAGCCCACGCTATGGCTATTCCATCTGTAGTAGAGGTTCCGCGACCAATTTCATCGAGGATCAGGAGGGAATTCTCTGTTGCATTTCTCACAATTTCGCTGGTTTCGAGCATTTCTGCCATGAAGGTAGATACACCTCTGGTAACGTCATCAGAAGCACCTATACGGGTAAAAATTCTATCAGTAAGTGGAATTTCAGCGTATGAGGCTGGAACAAAACAGCCCATATGAGCCATCAATACAATGATTGCTACTTGCCTTAAATATGTTGATTTTCCAGACATATTAGGCCCGGTGATGATATACATCAGGGTTTCATCTGCATCAAGGCAGGTGTCATTTGGTACAAACTCATTCTTCAGAGTTCTTTCGACAACGGGGTGTCTGCCTTCTTTAATGATGATTTTTTTGCCCTCATGTATTATGGGTTTTGTATATTTGTACCTCTTTGAAATCTCTGCAAAACATTGTACTAAGTCGAGCTCCTTTATAAAAGCTGAAAGGGCGCAAAGTTCAGCCCCTAATGATATTGTTTTCGTTCTCAGTTCCTCAACGATTTCCCTTTCGAGACTTTTAATCTTTTCCTCAGCTGAAATGAGCTTTTCTTCGAGATCTTTTAGTTCATTGGTGTAAAATCTCTCGGCCCCCTGAAGGGTTTGTTTTCTTATGAAATAAGATGGTACTTTGTCAAGCTGAGATTTCGTAACTTCAAAATAGTATCCAAATACCTGATTGAACCCAATCCTTAAGTTATTTATCCCTGTTTTCTCTTTCTCTTTTCTCTCCATTTCAAGCATTTTTTCTTTCGAATGGAAAAGCAGAAACTTTAGTTCATCGAGTTCCGGATTTACACCCTTCTTTGTCCAGCCAGGAGGTTCAGCGGGCGGGTCCCTCTCGATAGAGTTTTCTATATAAGACTTTACTGCCACAAGTTCCTCATAAATTTCTGGAGGTTCAAAAATGGATATGTCATTCAGTGTATCTCTAATTTTTTGTATTGCGTCAAGGCTTTCTGAGAGACGTAAAAAGTCCCTTATGTGGAACTTTTGCGTTGATAATCTAGTAATAATTCTCTCCAGATCAGCAATTCTTCTGAGCTCATTTCTCACCTTGAGGGCTAATTCCGGATTATCTAACAGAAACTCGACTTTCAAGAGTCTCTTGTTAATTTCGTTAAAATCCTTTTTTGGTGTAAGGAGATTTTCTTTGAGGTACCTTACACCTTGTGGAGTGATAGTTTCTCTGAGGTGATGAAGGAGGGTATCTCCATCATTGCCGAACGGTTTTTCGACAAGCTCTAAGTGTTTTGCTGTTTTCGAGTCTATTATCAAAGACTTTTCACTTTCTACTCTTCGCACAGTCCTAAGATGAGTGAGCATTCCAGGTTTTTTATCTTCTAAATAAGCAATCAGGTTGAAGACAGCTCTAATTTCCAATGGATCCTCATTGATGTTGATAACCTTTAAATCGGGTGCGTTAAAGAATTCCATAAGTTTCGAAATCATGGAGCTTTGGTTTAAAAGGGGTGCAGGTACCTTTGCTAGCGGAAGGTCTGTTTCTCCCTTGAGGTTGTAAAATGTATCCTCTTCAGTGAGGACTTCCCTGACACCATAAACTTCAAGCCTATTGAGACAACCTTCCATGTTTCCCCTTTCAATGAACACTTCACCAGTTCCAATGTCAGCAATTGCTATGCATGCTTTGTCGTCCATTTCTGAAATTGAAGAAATGAATACATGCTCCTTTTCATCGGAAAAGTCTGGATGATAAAATGTACCCGGGGTGAGGACTTCAACGATTTCTCGCTCCATCAATTTTTTCCCTTCTCCCGTCTGTTCACATATGGCAACTTTAAAGCCGTTTCTTATGAGTTTCTCAAAATACTGCCACGCGGCTTTTGCAGGGATTCCAGCAAGTGGTGCTCTATGGTTTTTGTAAAGAGGTTTTGATGTTAAGGTAATTCCAAGGATGCGCGAGGCAATCTGGGCGTCATCATACAAGAATTCATAAAAATCGCCGATTCGGAACGCCAGAAGGGTATCTACGTTTTTCTCCTTTAAGGATTTATATTGTGAAAGGAGAGGTGTCTCGGCCATTCGTAAATTTTAAGTTCTAAAACCTATATTTTCAAAGAGTTGCAATTATATTGAAGGGGATTTTAAGTGGAGTCTGGGTGTTTTTTGTACGATTTTGCGATATTGTTTAACTTAGTCTCAAGTTCGTTAAAGTAATCCTACAAGCTAAACTTTATTCCTCGTAGAAATTTGCTTTTTGATATAAGTCACTCTTAGATTTTTTGGCTTGGTTTTCATGCACAGCTACTCCTTGAAATTTGGATTTATTTAAATTATACTTAGTTACGCACGGAACATTGGAGGTGATAAAATGTCAGGACATTCTAAGTGGGCTCAGATTAAACACAAGAAAGCGAAAGTTGATGCGCAGCGCGGCAAGCTTTTTACTAAGGTGATTAGAGAAATTACCATTGCAGCGCGCATGGGCGGGGGTGACCCTGATCACAATCCCCGTCTAAGAATTGCGATAGATAAGGCGAAGGAAACGAATATGCCTTGGGAAAATATAGAAAGAGCAATAAAGAGGGGTACAGGAGAACTCGAAGGTGTTGACTACGTGGAGACAGTTTTTGAGGGCTTTGGGCCTGAAGGTATAGCTTTACTAATAAAAGTACTTACTGATAATAAAAACAGGACAGCAGGAGAAATAAGACATATCTTAACAAGATACGGTGGTCATTTAGGTGCACCTGGAAGTGTAGCATGGCAATTTGAAGAGAAAGGAATTATCTATTTGAGTAAGGATAAGGTTAGCGAGGATACGGTACTGGAAGTTGCGCTTCAAAAGGGCGCTGAAGACATCAGAGATGAAGGAGACACCTTTGCTTTATATTGTACTCCTAAAGATTTTGCAGAGTTAAAAAATGCATTCCAAGAGCGGGGGATCGAGATTTTGGATGCTGATATCACAATGATACCTCAATCCTCGATTAGAATCGAAGATGAAAGAACCGCTGAAAGGATCTTAAGGCTTGTAGATGCTCTTGAAGAAAATGATGATGTTCAGAAGGTTTACGCAAATTTTGATATTCCAGACGAGGTCCTGCAAGCTATCGCAGCCAGGTCTTAATGTAATGTTAGTTATTGGCATTGATCCGGGTCTTGCAGCCAGTGGAATAGTGGTTTTGGATGATCAAATTGAAGTAAAATTTGCCTTAACCCTGTACACCAGACCAGGAGCACTCAGTGATCGTTTGAATTACATTTATGGGGAGTTTTCCCAAATTCTGAGTGAATGGAAGCCGGACATAGGAGTTCTTGAAAGTACAATATACCACAAAAACGTTCGGACCGCGCTTAACCTGGGTGCTGTTAGGGGTGTCTTCCTAGTAACTATGGCACAACATGGCGTACCAGTTATGGAAATTTCTCCAACAAGGGTAAAACTGGGCCTTACGGGGCAGGGTAGAGCCCGCAAAAATCAGGTAGCTTATATGGTCCAAAGGTTGGTACATGTGGATAAAGAACTTACTGAACATGAATATGATGCTGCAGGGCTTTGCCTTGCATGCTTGAAGGATATCGGTAATGCTATACGCCTTAGAAGGTAAAGTTTTTGACAAGCAGAATGTTTTCATTTCCATAGAAGTTAACGGTGTAGTTTTCAGCTTGATAGTGAGCCCTAAGTTTGCAGAAGAGCTTGAAGTTGGTGTGCACTCGAAGATTTTTGTGAATATGATATTAACTGAGGAAGAAGCGGTTCTTTACGGTTTCAAAACCCCTGAAGAGCGGGAAGCCTTTCGGAGGCTTATTAAACTGCAGGGAGTTGGGCCGAACCTTGTGTTTAGAATTATGTCTGCAATGGATCTCGAAGAACTCTTATCATGTTTGGAAAAAGGCGACGTTAAGAGGCTTTCACAAGTTAAGGGAGTAGGTCCGAAGAGGGCTGAACGAATTATCTTCGAGTCTCAAGGGCTTATGGGTGCCTTGAAGGTGCACCCCATTCAGGAGAGTACGAAAGTAAAGGCAATCGCCGCTCTGGTTTCCCTTGGCCTTAAGGAAACGGAGTCTGCAGTGCTTGTAGATAAGGCAATGAAAAAGCTTAATAAATCTGCTGAAGTCGATGAGATTATACGGCTAGCCCTTGGAGGCGATGTTGAGAATAACTGATCCAAAGGGTATTTTTGAGGAGGATAGAGAGCTTGATAAAGCTTTGAGGCCTATCTCATTTGCAGAGTTTATTGGACAGGCGAAGATTAAAGAAAACTTAATGGTTTTTGTTGAAGCTGCACTAAAGAGAAAGGAGCAGCTGGATCACGTGCTGCTACTTGGTCCACCCGGGCTCGGGAAAACAACCCTTGCATACATCATCGCAAATGAGATGAAAGTTAATATAAAAACTACATCTGGTCCTATCCTTGAAAGGCCTGTAGATCTCATAGGAATTCTCACTTCCCTTAGAGAAATGGACGTTTTATTTATTGATGAAATTCACCGATTGCCAAAATCGGTAGAGGAATATCTTTATTCTGCGATGGAAGATTTTAGGATTGACATTATTCTCGATAAAGGACCACGCGCTGAATCCGTGAGAATTGATATCGCACCCTTCACTCTAATTGGTGCCACTACAAGGGTTGGACTTTTAACATCTCCATTAATTTCAAGATTTGGTATGTCGTTTCGATTGGACTACTATGATGTTGAAGATCTATACAAGATAGTTCTTAGATCCTCATCGATTTTGAAAGTTAAAATCGATGAGGATGGAGCTCGTGAAATAGCAAAAAGGTCGAGGGGGACACCAAGGGTCGCAAACCGGCTATTAAGAAGGGTAAGGGATTATGCAGAGATCAAGTCTAATGGTGTAGTTGACATTGAGATTACAAATTATGCTCTTAACAATCTTGATGTAGATGAGAAGGGTCTCGATGAAATGGATAAGAAAATTTTGAAGACAATAATTGAGAAATTTTCGGGAGGGCCCGTGGGTGTCAAAACTCTTTCCCATGCAGTTTCAGAGGACCCAGGCACCATTGAAGAGGTATATGAGCCCTTTTTACTCAGGGAGGGTTTTTTGAAACGGACAACACGTGGGCGTGTTGCGACGCCGCTGGCGTATAAGCATTTGGGTTATGAAGTAAAGGGTCTTGCTGAAGATATTTTCTCTGGAATGGAGGATAGATCATGAAAATCAGAATTAGAAATAAAGACACTTTGGTAGTTGTTGATGTGCAGAAGGATTTTTGCCCTGGTGGGGCTCTGGAAGTGCCTCAGGGTGATGAGATAATTCCGATTTTGAACAAATATATTGAGATATTTGCCTCACATGCTGCCCCCATTGTTGTGACGAGGGATTGGCATCCTGAGAATCACTCGTCGTTTAAAGACTATGGAGGTGTATGGCCTCGTCATTGTGTAAGAGATACCGAAGGTGCAGCTTTTCACGCAGGTTTAAATTTACCGAAGGATACAATCGTTGTATCTAAAGCCACAGAGCCTGAAAAGGATGCATACTCTGGTTTTGATGGTACTAATTTGGAAAAGGCACTTAAAGGGCAAGGAATCACCCGCATTTTTGTGGGAGGTCTTGCAACAGATTATTGTGTGAAGGCTACGGTTCTTGATGCCCTTAGGTTGGGATTTTGTACATTTGTTCTACTTGATGCTATTAAAGGAGTTAATATAGTTGCGGATGATTCTGAGCGTGCTATTATCGATATGCTTGAGAAAGGCGCTATAGGAATCACTTTTCAAGACCTTTAGTCCCTAAGCTATTTATGGCGTTGAAGGTTCTGGTTCTGATGAGTGGGGGTGTTGATTCATCTGTTGCCGCTGCGATTCTGAGGGAGCAGGGGTGTAATGTTGCAGGATTAACCTTTAATTTATTGGGTTATGGAATTGTATCTAAAGACATAGATGATGCTAAGGAAGTCACCAGTAGATTAGGGATTAAGCATACTGTATCGGATCTCTCTTCCTATTTTCACAAAACCATAGTTAAGTACTTCCTTGATGAATATAAGTTTGGTAGGACTCCTAACCCATGTGTCTTTTGTAACAAGATTATTAAGGTGAAGATGGGTTTACAACTGGCTGATGAGATGGGATTTGATTACATCGCAACAGGTCACTATGCGAGGATTTTAAGAGACGAGGAGGGCTTACATTTGATGAAAGCAAAGTGGCAAGAAAAGTCTCAAGAGTACTACCTAGCTCTTGTAGAATCTTCAGATTTAGAAAGATTGATGCTTCCCCTGGGTGAGTTTTCGAAAGATGAAGTGAGGCGTATAGCGAGAAAAATGGGGTTTAATATCTCCACGAAAGAAGAAAGTCAGGAAATCTGCTTTGTAAAAAAGGATTATAGGGAGTTTTTAAAAAGTAATGGATTTAATGAAATGAGTGGGAAAATCAAGGATTCTTCAGGTAATGTGTTGGGGAATCACCCAGGCTATTACTTTTATACCGTTGGGCAGAGAAGGGGTCTTGGGGTCGCAACTGGAAGAAAGTTGTATGTGAAGGAAATTAGGCCTAAGGAGAATGAAATAATTGTTGCTGATATTAGAGATCTTTACGGATACCGTTTTTTTGTAGAAAGACCTAATTTTTTTGAGGATGTGGGTGAAGAATTTAATGCTACGGTGAGAGTTAGGTACAGAGGTGATGAAGCCGAGGCTTTTGTCAAAAGGGAAGGAGAGGTATATAAAGTAGAACTAAAAGAGCGGCTCTTTGCTATTACACCGGGTCAGATTGCAGTATTTTACAACGGTGATAAAGTGCTTGGAGGGGGAGTAATAAGTGACTTCTCAAGTTAGAGCGGTTGCGCTCCTTTCAGGTGGGCTTGATTCTACTCTATCGGCCCTTCTCTTAAAGGGAAAGGGTATAGAAATTTATGGATTAATGTTTGTTACTCCATTTTTGTCAAAGTCGAGTGTTGAAGAATTCAGTGAGAAAATGAAACACTATTACAAATCCTTAGGAATCCCAATAGAAGTTAGGATCCTTACCGATGAGTATTTTCCCATCGTTATAGCCCCAGCTCATGGTTACGGGAAATGTTTAAACCCCTGCATTGATTGTAGAACCCTGTTCTTAACTTTAGCGAAGAGATACATGGAGGAAATTGATGCCGATTTTTTGGTTACCGGGGAGGTTGTAGACCAAAGGCCAATGTCTCAAACCCTTAAGTCTATAGAACTCATCGAACGTGAATCGGGTATGAAGGGAATGGTTGTAAGACCTCTTTCTGGTGCTTTCCTTACGCCTTCTGAACCTGAGATCAAAGGAATCGTAAAGAGGGAATGGTTCCTTGACTTACGTGGTAAGAGGAGGTTAAATCAGCTAAAACTCGCGGAAAAACTTGGACTCAAAAATTTCCCACAACCGGCTGGTGGATGTCTTCTTACTAACTGTGGTTTTTCAAGGAAAGTTAGAGATCTTATAAATTATAATGAATTAAATGCCTTCACTGCAGAGGTCGTGAAAGTCGGTAGACATTTTAGGGTAGATGGTGTAAAGGTAGTTGTGGGCAGGAATGAGGAAGAGGACCTTTATATAAGTAGAAACTGTAAAGGCTTAGGTTATATCATTGAGCCCCTCGCAGTCGCGGGCCCTGCGGGTTTCATTATGACTAAAGGATATTTGAACGATAGTTTGTTAGAGACGACTCTCAAAATAATAGGTAGGTACTGCGATGAGAAGCACAATATTCTTTTTTCGGTTTTTAGTCCTACAGGTACGATCTTCGAAGTCAAATTAAAAGAAGCCTTTGAAAAGCATGAGTCTGATGCGTATATGGTATGAACTATATTATTTCTCTTCTTTTTCTTAGCATATACAACTTTTTTCTCTGAGAGTTAAAGAATTCGAGAGCCACTTTGCTCTTATAGTCAGGATAAGTCCAGGGGAGGGGAGTAAAACCCACAGGATTGTTATAGTAAAGCGTAACTTCAGAATATATTCCGCTCCCAATATAGATGCGGTGATAATAATTCTTAGTAGTAAATAGGATTACATTAGATAAAGAAACGTATCCAGGGTCTATATTGATAGTTCTCAATCCCTTTTCAGCATGTTCCTCTTCGATCCTGTTTGATATAACTTTTACCATGTGAAGATTTTCAGGGCTTCTAACCCCCTGAAAGCTGATCCATAATCTCTTAAGATTTGGTCCCATCTCCTTTTCATAGTACCGGCTAAACTCATCAAAGCTTAAAATTTCACTTCGGTCCTCTAACATTCCGAGGGGAGACAAAATATCTTCTAATTTTAAGAGTTTTTCCTCTCTACCAATGATACCTGCAAAGAGTAAAACGGGTTCGGGTGTTTTGACTCTTCCCATAGCTAAATTATAATGTGAAGTTGCAGGGAATAGATTTTATAATTCTAATTATGACTGAAGATGAGAAAAATATGAAATTTGTACTGGAACTCGCCCTTCTGGGTCTAGGGTTTACTTCGCCTAATCCTTGTGTTGGGGCTGTAATTGTGAAAAACAGCCGGATAGTTGGCATTGGTTACCATAAAAAAAGGGGGGATAAACACGCTGAAATAATAGCTATCGAAGATGCACGTGGTCACCTTGAAGATGCTACTCTTTATGTCAATCTGGAACCTTGTACTATCTTTGGCGCCACACCACCTTGTGCTCCTGTAATAAAAGATGCTGGTATTAAGCGTGTGGTGATTTCAAATCGGGATCCAAACCCTAAAGTAAATGGGAGGGGCATCGCATATCTTAAAGAGAATGGAATAGATGTTATCGAAGGGGTCTTAGAGAATGAAGGAGCATTTTTGAATAGGTTCTTTTTTTATTATATGAAGCATCAAAGACCTTATTTGATTGGCAAAATTGCAGTAAGTCTTGATGGCTTTATAGCCGATAAAAGTGGAAACTCCCGGTGGATTTCGGGTGATGAGTCAAGAAGATATGTACACAAGGTGCGTGGTGAAGTGGATGGGATCATGGTTGGGAAGGGTACTGTGGAGAAGGACGATCCCTCTCTTCTGCCAGTCTCGTTTTACTCACCTAAGATACCAGCGAGAATTCTGGTAGCGATGACCCCCTTTACTAATTTTGCATACAAGATTTTTACTAATCCAGGTAGAATCTTTATTGTTACTTCTGAGGAAGCAAATTGGTGCGTTCCAAAAGAGCTATCTTCGAAGGTTACTTTGGTAAGAGTAAAGGTATCAAATGGTTCCCTTAATATGCATGAAGCATTAGAACAACTTGGTTCCTATGGTATCCAGTCTATATTATGCGAGGGTGGGAGTTATCTCATGGGTGAGCTCCTAAGACATCAGTTATTAAACGAAATTATGATCTTTTATTCTCCCATCATACTCGGCGATGGAATCAAGGTCTTCGGAGGTATTTCTCTTGATATTAATTCTGCTATTAAACAATTTAAAGTTCATGAGCGGATTGAGTTCGAGCAAGACACGATGTTGAGGCTGATAAGGTATGACTGAAAAAATAATCGAATTCTTTTCGAGTCTAATAAAGAATGAAGAGTTTCTAGTTTTCGTAGTTTCAATGCTGCCTATAGTAGAACTAAGAGGTGCTATTCCCCTTGCTGTTTTTCAGTTTAAATTTAATATGTTGAAGGCTTTTCTCATCTCCGTAACAGGTAATGTTCTTATTGTTGTGCCTCTTGTTTTTTTATTGGGGTTTGCTGAGGAGCACTTTCGCAAATACGCATTTCTTGATCGTTTGATAACTAACGCCATTAAAAGAGCAAAAAAAAGGACGGGTATGGTCGAGAAGTATAAGTCTTTAGGTTTGTTTCTTTTTGTCGCTGTGCCACTACCTGGAACAGGTGCATGGACTGGGGCGCTTGTGGCATATCTACTTTCTATGGATAGAAAAGTTGCGTTTCTCTCTATTTCACTCGGTGTACTGATGGCAGGTTTTTTAGTTACCTTTTTCACAACTTTTGGTTTTTGGAAAGGTTTGTTGCTCGCGGTTGTTACTTTATTTATTTTAGACAGAGTTTTAATCACAGTTTTAGATAAATTTTATAAAAGGGCTTAAAATATATTTATAAACAGGAGGTGGTAAATGAGAGCTGTGTTAAGTTATAGCTTCCGTGATGTCTGGAACTCCATAAAGTACGGCTTCAGCTTCAAGAAGTTATGGACCCAGCTTATAGGTCTCGTGTTAGGTACAATTTGTTACTCCATCTTTGCTTATCTGGCACTTCTAGCATCAGGTCTTTCTTTTGGAGAAATCTGGTACTACTGGAAATTTATCCCTATTCCAGTGGGTGAGGCTTTATCTATAGGAGGGAGTATTCTTCTTGCTATCGGAATACTGGGTTTTGTGATATGTAACTATATATTTGCTGTTGCTGTTGCGAAGATTACAATTGAACAACTGAGAGGCGACGAGTTCTTCGAAGTAAAGGACGCCATAAAATTTGCTCGCAAAAAAGGCTGGTCTGTGATTACAACTCCGCTGTGTGTTGTCTTTGTTATTGCTTTCATTCTTTTAGGAGGATTAATTCTGGGACTTTTAGGAAAGATACCTTATGCTGGTGAAATTATAATTTTGATTTTTGCAATACCTGCAATTGCGATGTGTATCTTTATTATATATCTCTTATTTGCACTTATATTTTCAGCCTTCCTAGGGCCTTCAGTAGTTGCATCTTCTGAATCTGATACGTTTGATACGCTTTTTGAGATATTCTCAACCCTGAATGAGCAGCCTTTCAGGTTTATTCTCTACCAGTTTTTCACCTTTTTGCTTACCATTTTTACTTCTTCTCTTTTAGCGTGGGCTCTGGGGCGAGCAGTCTCCATTATGGACTGGGTATGGAGTGCTTCTTGGCTCATGGGGGCAAAATTTAAAGCCATAGAGGAAGCTGCCCTCTACTTCTTTACGAGTTCTCCTGTTCTTTCTTCTTTATTTCCCTATCTTAGGTTCCTTGGCGTTGATGCTATATTAAATGTCCCCTTGACGCTTCCTGCGCAGGGTTTCCTTATAAACTTCGTAGGCTTTTTCTTCGGAATTGGATTATACATAATGGTGTTTATTGTAATAGCCCAAGCAATTAACTCATTAAATGTTGGAACGTTAATGTCGTATCTTGTAATTGCAAAGAAGAAGGATGATCTGGATTTACTTGAGGTCAAAAAGGAAGAAGAAAAAGAGGAGAAAAAGGTGGAAGAAGGAGAAGAACCTGGTAATTGATTGGGATTGAGTTAGACTTTGAAAGGTGCCGTCTTGTAAGAAGGGAAAGGGCGCGAATTTTAGAATTTGACGAAGGTTCTCCAAGTAGTATTAATAGATTCAAAGGAGAGGATATTTATATTTGCTTTTCTGCTCCAGCAGTCGTTGGAAAGTTGTATTCCGGCGGCGTTTCTAAAAAGATTTTTGAAGAGGAGTTTGGAACAGCTTTTGAATTTAGAAAAGCGGGATTCACTAAAGATAAGAGTAAGTATACCTTTGCTGGAGGAGTTGAGAAAAAAGTGTACCACTCGGTCATTGATTTCTTAAAGTCGCTCAAGATTTCAAGAATTAAAAGACTGGACTTTTCACCCTTTGTTTTCCATGATCTGATTTATACGTTCAATTTTGCCGCGAAGTATAAAGATTTTCTTGCCCTATCCTTTAATAATAAATATGTTTACTATATGGTTTGCAAGGGCGGACTGGTATGGTTGACCTCATCAATGGAGTCGGAAGATGCTATGGAGGCTGTCCCTGAACTTGTGAAGACCTTTTTTGAAGAAGGGATAAATACTTTTTTAATTACCGGTGATTACTCAAAAGATCTCCCAAATGAGTTGAGGCAACTGGGTGATGATGCGGAAATTGAAATTTTAAATCCATTCTCAGAGTTTACCATCATCACTCCAAAAGAAGTAAGGCAAGCTACCTTTTCCTTAGCCCTCGGAGTAACTTTATGATTCTGAGGTTCAATTTCTATCCCAAGAAGTCTCCTATGGTCCCTTTCTTGGTTATATTGATATGTTTAGTGGTTTTTGGAAGTTTACTTTTTTCTAATAAGGGTTTTATCAGTACGGAAAAGCATTTACGAAGGTCCAACTACGCTCGTAAAGCTAATTCTGAGAATGTGTTAAAGTCAAAAACGCTTGAAGATAAAACGAAGCTTGTCCTCTATGGTATCATTCAAGTTGGCGCGGAAAACTATGTTTACTTGAAGACTCCTAACAATGAAGAGTATATTCTCAAGGAAGGTGCCAGCGCGGGGGATTTTGAGGTGGACGTGATAACAATGGATTCAGTTATAATTACAAGATCTGGTAACATAAGGGAAACTATAAAATGGTGAAAGTTGTTTTCTTAGCGCTCTATGTCTCTATAAATGTCACTGCAACTCAGCAAATCGATTTGATAGAGATAAAAATAGAGGGGAAATTCAATAGCTATGAGGTAACGGATTTTCCGTATGAAGGCGTTCTTGTTGTGGATGTTTCGGGTGATATTAGTGGGTTTTCAGGGACAGAATGGTACGAGAATTCATTTTTAAGAAGTGCAGAGTATAGGAAGATGGGTTCAAATACTGGAAGGATTATATTTAAGTTCTCAGCACCATGCGAAGTTCAAAGCCATTCTTACTCTGGAAATGTAATTTTTCTTGTTGTAGAAGCGAAGGGAGCGAGGGTTCAACTCAGCCCCTTGAGCCCGAAGGTTTCTAGTCTGTCTCCACACGCTTCGGAAAAGATAGTGACGCTCAGGGAGACGGTATTTGTGAATAATTCGTTACCTGTAAGGTTCAGATTCAGAAATCTAAATAGCTCCGAGATAGCTAAATTTGTGAAGATTGCAATTGGAAGGGAAACAATAGTGCCCAAAGATGCACTCATGAGTGGATTTGTCGAGGCGAGTTCCATTGAGGAATTTGTCAAAAAAATTCAGCATTTGCCAGAATATGCCAAATAGTGGTACTTTATATGTAGTCTCGACTCCAATAGGTAATCTTGAAGATATTACCATAAGAGCTCTTCGGGTTCTAAAAGAATCGGATGTGATCCTATGTGAAGATACGAGAATGTGCCTCAAGCTGCTCGCTCATTTTAATATTGAAAAAAAAAGACTCGTTCGATACGACGAACATGTAGAAGAAAAGCGAATTCCTGAGGTAAAAGAGATGTTGGAACAAGGGCTCAAAGTATCCCTTGTGAGTAATGCAGGTACCCCTACAATTCAAGATCCAGGGTACAGGTTAGTAAGATCTTTGAGAATGGAAGGTTATAAAGTGCTGCCAGTGCCTGGTGCTTCAGCACTTGTTGCTGCTCTCTCGGTGTCAGGTTGTGCTACCGATAGCTTTGTTTTTGTAGGATTTTTACCGAGGAAAGTGGGGAAGAGGAAGAAACTTATGGAGAGTTGGATACATGAAGAAAGAACTGTAATCTTTTATGAGTCTCCGGAGCGAATATTGAGAACTTTGCAAGAGCTAAAAGGTTTTGAAAAACTTGGTGATAGGTATATATTTATAGGCAGGGAAATGACAAAGACGTATGAAGAGTATATCTTTTGTAAAGTTAGGGGAGTGTTAGAGAATCGTATCTTAGAAAAGGGTGAATTTGTCTTGGTATTAGAGGGCAGCCATGAGTGAGAGTGTAAAGAATTTCGGACGGAAAATTCTTGCCCCATTTGTTAATGTATTTATAAAGCTTAAGATTACTCCAAATATGGTTACAATAGCGGGCTTTTTGATTACATTAATTGCATCTTATCTGTTTGCGAAGGGATTATTTCGATGGGCTGGAGTCATAATGGCATTGGGGGGTCTTTGTGATGCCGTAGATGGGGAGGTCGCTAGGAAAGGTAATAGGGTTTCTAAATTTGGAGCCTTCTTCGATTCGACTATAGATAGATTTGAAGAATTTCTGATTTTTGGTGGCATTTTGTATTATTACTGTTTTAGGGCGAAAGACCCGGGTCTTTCTCTTGTCATGTATTTCATACTCCTTGGTGCCATAATGACAAGCTATATAAGGGCAAGGGCTGAGGGAATAGGTTATTCACCGGTCGCAGGCCCTATGGATAGGTCTCACCGCTATATCTTCCTGGTTGTAGTTTCACTTATAGGAGGTAAGGTATTTCATTATTCGATGTATGTTTTATTGATATTAGTTTATATCACGGTCATAAACAGGTTTAGAGAATTTTATATCTTGATCAATAGGGAGGAAAAACATGGGTGAAATCCGAGTTGCTATTGTTGGAGTGGGCAACTGTGCTTCAAGCCTTGTTCAAGGAGTATATTATTATAGAAACGCTAAACCGGGTGACTTTATCCCTGGTTTAATGCACGTAGAACTGGGTGGATATCATGTGAGTGATATTAAGTTTGTTGCTGGGGTAGACATTAATATAACTAAAGTAGGGAAAGACCTTTCGCAAGCGATATTTGCTGAACCAAACTGTACGTATAAGTTTACTGATGTTCCTAAACTTAACGCAAAAGTCTACCGAGGAATGACCCACGATGGGATTGGAAAATATCTTGAGAATATTATTATAAAAGCACCAGGGCCAACCGATGACCTCGTAAAGATTTTTAAAGACCTTGGAGTGGATGTAGTAGTGAATTTCTTGCCCGTTGGGTCGGAAGAGGCAACAAAATGGTATGTGGAACAAACTATTCAGGCTGGAGCTGCCTTTGTAAATGGGATTCCTGTTTTTATTGCTAGTTCTCCTTATTGGCAGAAAAGATTCGAGGAAGCAGGATTACCCGTTTTAGGAGATGATATAAAATCTCAAGTAGGAGCGACTATAGTTCATAGGGTCCTCACGCAATTATTCGTAGATAGAGGTGTGAAGGTGGAAAGGACATCACAGTTGAATGTTGGAGGGAACACAGATTTCCTTAATATGCTTGAAAGAGAAAGGCTTGCCTCTAAAAGGATTTCAAAGACCAATGCCGTAACTTCTTTGCTTCCGTATGATGTTGGAGATGAAAATGTGTATATTGGCCCATCTGACTATGTTGCGTGGCTTAAGGATAGGAAATGGGCTTATATGAGACTTGAAGGAAAGACTTTTGGTGACGTACCACTAAATTTGGAGTTAAAGCTTGAGGTTTGGGATTCACCCAACTCAGCAGGTGTAATGGTAGATGCAATAAGATGCGCGAAGATCGCGAAGGACAATGGGCTTAAAGGAGCTATTGTAGAACCCTCTTCTTATTTCTTTAAAACACCCCCGAAGCAGTTTCCTGACTGGAAATGTAAAGAACTAGCTGAGGAGTGGATAAGAAAATATGGTAATTCTGGAGATCAGGCAAGTTAATGGGGAAATGGGGTTTTTTTATATCTATTGAAGGCCCTGAGGGTAGCGGAAAGAGCACTTTAACGAGCGGTATACACGAGCATTTAGTGCGAATGGGATTTCAGGTTGTCTATACGAGGGAGCCAGGCGGTACACCACCCGGGGAAGAAATTAGAGAGATTCTTCTCGCTGGTAGCGGGAATATCGATGCGATGACAGAAGTTTTTCTATTTATGGCAGCTAGGAGAGAAAATGTGGTGAGAAATATTCTCCCAGGTTTAAGGGAAGGGAAAGTTGTAATATGTGATCGATATACTGATTCTACAATAGCATACCAAGGGTATGGAAGAGGTCTGCCCATCAAATTACTTAGAAGACTTAATAAACTTGCGACCCTTGGTGTTAAGCCTGACTTAACACTCGTAGTAGATGTAGATCCTCAAAAAGGTTTGGAAAGGATACGAGGTAAAGAGTTCGATAGGATTGAGAAGGAAGATTTGGAATTTCACTTAAGAGTTCGTGAGGGGTACAACAAGATCGCAAAAATTTCTGGTAGAAGGGTGAAGCTGCTCAACGGGAGTCAGTCCCCTGATGAGCTTCTCAACAAAGCAATTTCATTGATTATAGATAAAATGTCTCAAAAAGAAAAGGTGAGAGGTGGGAGAAGATGAAAGTAAAAAGAGGAATCATAATTTCAATTATAGTAGTACTGTCAATTTTCTTAGGATATAGTACGGGGGTATGCAAGGAGAAGGCATCGCTGAGAAGTTTGATGCAAATGTATTCAGCAGTTTTGACATACATTGAGACCTATTATGTTGATACAAGGGATCCTGTGGATCTTGTTGAAAGTAGCATAAAGGGGATGGTGGAAGATCTAGATCCCTTCTCTGAATTTCTAAACCCGGAAGAGAGTGCAGAATTTGCTATTGCAACTACAGGCAGGTTTGGAGGTATAGGTGCCCAGATAGGAGTTAGAGACAACTGGATTACTATAATTGCTCCTATTGAGGGGACTCCTGCGTACAGGGCTGGGCTTATCGCAGGCGACCGAATAGTTAAGATTGAAGGAAAGTCGACGGAAGGAATGCGAGTCAACGATGCAGTAAACATGCTAAGGGGTGAACCTGGAACGAAAGTCAAGATAGATATTTTTAGGCCTGTAACCCAGAAGGAATTTGCAGTAGAAATTGTAAGGGATATAATTTTCATCAACCCTATCCCGTATTATGGCATTCTTGATGGTAACGTTGGTTACGTCAGAATTTCTGATTTTCAGCATGGCTTGCTAAGTGAATTCACTGCGGTTTTGGATACTTTAACAAAGAAAGGGGCAAAGAGTTTTGTATTAGACCTTAGGGGTAACCCCGGAGGTTTGCTAAACGAGTCTGTAGAGCTACTCGGTTTATTTTTGGACCCCGGAACGCTCGTTGTATATACGAGAGGAAGAACCCCTGACAACAATTTTGACTATAAGACGCAGGGTAGCGGAAGATTTAGGAATTACCCTGTGGTTGTTCTTGTTGATAAAGGATCTGCTAGTGCAAGTGAAATCGTTGCGGGAGCCTTACAGGATTGGGATAGGGCTGTAATTCTTGGGGATACTACCTTTGGTAAGGGCTCAGTTCAACGAGTCTTTAAATTGGATGAGGGATATGAACTAAAACTTACTACTGCCAAGTATTATACTCCTTCGGGAAGGTGCATTCACAGGCCCGAGAAGAAGGACACTTTGCTACAAGACACTTTAACTTACAGCACGAAAATACTTAAGAAACCCGTACATGCCATGGGAGGAATTGCACCTCATATTGTTGTAAAGCAGGAATTGATTTCACAGTTTGTTCAGGAAATCTATCCTCACTTCTTTGGATTTGCGGTGGAGTATAAGTCGAAACATGATACGTACGCAGGTTTGGATAATAGAGTATTAAATCAGTTTAGGGAGTACTTACGGGTGAACAATGTAAAATTTTCTGATTCTGATTTTGAAAAGGATATTGCACAGATAAGGAGACTGCTTGATGCAGAAATTTCGGAAAAGTATTATGGTTCAAAAGGAAGATATAATAGTATACTGAAAGACGACAGTACGGTTCAAAGAGCTCTGGGAATTATGAAAAATATTGAAAACCTGGAAGATTTAAGGAAATATATCTCTAAAATATGAAACGATCGTCGCTCCATGAGTAAAAACTTTGTACACTTACATATGCATTCAGAGTATAGTGTGCTTGATGGTATTCTTTTTTTAGATGAAATAATCGATAAAGCAGTAGAATATAACATGCCGGCTGTCGCCCTTACCGATCACGGTAATCTTTTTGGTGTTGTAGAATTTTACAAGAAGGCTAAAGAGAGGGGTGTGAAGCCCATCATTGGCATGGAGACTTATCTTTCTCCTGAACCCATGGAGTCTAGGAACAAGGGCTCTGAAATCTATCACCTCACTTTGCTGGCAGAGAATATGGAAGGCTATGAAAATTTGCTTCGAATCTCCACGGAATCATATTTGAAAGGATTTTATTATAAACCGCGGGTGGACAAAGGATTTTTGAAAAAATATGCAAAAGGGTTAATTGCTTTATCGGGCTGCCTTCAAGGAGAGTTATCGAGGAAAATCTTACTGGGATACTCAGATGATGATTTAAATAAAGTAATTGAGTCATACCTTGAAATTTTTGGTAAAGACAGTTTTTATTTAGAATTGCAGGACGTTGGTTTTCAAGAGAACAGGATCGTAAATCGAAAATTGCTTGAGTTGGCAAGCAGATTTGGTCTTGGGACAGTTGCTACGAACGATGTTCATTTCCTGAAGCCGGAAGATAGAGTTCTACAGGAAGTAATGTTGTGTATACAGACGGGTACAAGGATGGACGATCCGAAAAGGATGAAAATTGAGACAGATCAGATCTATTTTAAAAGTAGTGAAGAGATGTGGGCTCTTTTTGGCGAATTTGAAGAACCTTTGCTAAATACGCTTGCAATTGCTGAACGGATTAATGTAGAATTAGATCTTAATCCTACAAAAATCCACCTTCCTCATTTTGAAATTCCAGAGCAGTATGAGGATGCTCATCAAATGTTAGCTCACCTTGCATGGCAGGGCTTAAAGCGGAGAATCGGTGAGAATATTCCTGATGAGTACAAGGAAAGGCTCGATCAAGAGTTGAAAGTTATTAGAGAACTAAATTTTTCAATGTATTTTTTGATTATTTGGGACCTTGTTGCTGAGGCAAAGCGAAGGAAGATACCAGTGGGACCTGGCCGAGGATCTGCGGTGGGTTCTTTAGCGCTTTATGCTTTAGGAGTGACTGAAGTTGATCCCCTTCGCTATAATCTTATATTTGAGAGATTTTTAAATCCTGAGAGGGTATCTCCTCCTGATGTAGATATAGATTTTTCCGACAATAGAAGGGACGAAATGATTAAATATTTGCGGGAAAAATACGGCGAAAATAATGTAGCGCAGATAATTAGTTTCGGTCGTGCCAAGGCAAAGCAAGCAATTAAAGATGTTGCGAGAGTACTCGGTTTACCTTATAGTGATAGCGACAGAATTGCTAAAACTATAACGGAGAACACAACTCTGCCCGAACTCTATGAAACCAATGCGACCTTTAGGGATATGATTAATTCAAACTCTAAATATAAAGATATCTTTTCTCTTGCAATTCGAATAGAGGGAAGGGTGAGAAACATTTCCACACATGCAGCTGGAGTTGTAGTTGCCCCTGTAGAGATTTATAAAATTGCTCCTCTTTACCGATCCGAGGGTGAAGAGGCAGTTACGGTGCAATTTGATATGAAATCTCTCGAGCTACTGGGATTGCTAAAAATTGACCTGCTTGGTCTGCGTACACTTACAATAATTCAGGATACTGTTGAAATGATAAGGCAGAAGGACCCTTCCTTTTCGCTGGAGAAAATTTCTCTGGACGATTCTGCAACATATGAAATGTTGTCCAGAGGTGATACTACGGGAGTATTTCAGCTGGAGTCGGAAGGTTTTAGAGCTACTTTAAGAAGGCTTAAGCCAAGTAAAATGGAGGATCTTGTTGCTGCACTTGCATTATACAGGCCTGGACCAATGCGTAGTGGGATGTTGGAGAGTTTTATTCGGAGGAAAAATGGTGAAGAACGGGTGGAGTATGTTCACGATAAGTTGAAGGATCTTTTGAGCGAAACGTATGGTGTTATAGCTTACCAAGAGCAGGTAATGCTTCTCGCTTCTTCCCTTGCAGGATTTTCTTTGGGTGAGGCTGACCTCCTCCGAAAGGCCATGGGAAAGAAACAAAGGGATGTAATGGAAGAAATCATGTCTCGCTTTGTTGATGGATGTGTGAGAAACGGAATTGAAAAGTCCAAAGCTGAGGTTATCTTCAATAATATAGCACCTTTTGCAGAGTATGGTTTTAACAAGTCCCATGCCGCTGGTTATGGAATACTTGCGTACTATACTGCGTTTCTAAAAGCTCACTATCCGCTGGAATTCATAGTAGCCAATCTAAATGCTGAGATGAACACACAGGATTCGCAGGAAAAAATTTATAAGTTTCTTCAAGAGGCAAAGAAAGATGGTTTTAAAATTTTACCAGCTTCAATTAATAAAAGTGCTTACAAATTCAAGATAATTAACGATGACACTATACTCATTGGTCTTGGTTCCATAAAGAATGTTGGTAGAGCTGCGGTCGATGAAATTATTAAGGTGCGTTCTAAATTAGGTGGGTTCAAAAGCATAAATCAGTTTCTCGAGTCTGTTGATACTAGGAAAGTGAACAAGAAGACTCTCGAAAGCCTTGTTAAGGCTGGTGCATTTGATGAATTTCACTCTAATCGTAAGTCTGTGTTGGCTTCAATAAATGACTTCTTGCAAGGAGATCGTGGAAAGGGTAACGGTATAGGTAACTTATTTGGTGATTTTGGCCTTCGAGAATCGGAACTAATGTTAAAGGAATTACCATACAGTATTGATGATCGAGTTTACTATGAGCGTGAGTCTTTTGGATTCTACCTGACTGCTCACCCTCTTGAGAAGTTCCCCTTTCTCGCTGCTCAACCGTTTAATACGGTGAAGGTAAGAGAAGAACTTTTAGACGGAGATGACGTAGTGATTGTGGGAGTTATAGTTGAAGTTCACAAGAGAAAATCTAGAAATAACGAGATCTACGCAAACGTCAAATTATGGGATCTTGAAGGTGAAGTTAGGTGTACGCTATTTCCGCAACTATTTAAGGAAAAGGGAGAACTTATAAAAGAAGATTCTGTCGTAATAATAACTGGGAAAGTATCTGAAAATGGTAATGACAAAGAAATAAGGGTGGAAGACATTGCGCCTTTTGATGGAGTTGAAGAAATAGAGATAAACTTAACGGGATTTGCGACAAAAGAGATCATTGACATACTAGCCGAAATTCTGAGGGCAGACGCGGGAGGGAAGGTTAGTGTTAAAATAATATTTAATGAGGAAAAGTTTACTTCAGAGTACAAAATACGAGAGGAAAAGCATTTTTTAGATAAATTTTATGAGATTCTCCCATCTGATAGACTAAAAGCTATTATATCTTAAGTTTCAGAGTATCAATGACTTATTAGTTCAGTGTCCCATTTTTTGTTGATTATGGCTAAAAAACTCTTGACAAAATGTATAGTATGCTTTATTTTCTAATATATTTGCAGAGATACTGCAGATTACAAGGAGGTAGGAGATGAATAAGCAAGAAGTAATAACAAAAGTAGCGGAGAAAGCTGGTGTTACAAAAAAAGACGCCACGCTGGTGGTAAATGCATTCGTGGATGTAGTCAAAGAATCTCTGGCCAAAAAGAACCCTGTCAGATTGATCGGGTTCGGAACCTTTGACGTGAGGAAGAGAGCGGAAAGGAAGGGGAGGAATCCAAGAAGCAAGCAAGAAATCAGGATTCCTGCTAGAATTGTCCCTGTGTTTAGAGCTTCCTCAACTCTAAAGGAATTAGTGAATAAGAAGTAACCTTAGGAGAGTGTAGTAAACAAAAAGGGGCCCGTACGGGCCCCTTTTTGTTTACTACATAAAAAATATAGATATCTTAATACATACGCCTGAAGAGTTTTATTATTATAGCCTTTTCCGAGTGGAGTCGGTTTTCAGCCTGGTCAAGTACTATAGAGTGAGGGCCATCTAGAACCTCATCGGTAATTTCCTCTCCCCTGTGCGCAGGTAAACAATGAAGTACTCCTACATGGGATGGCGCTAATTTTAAGAGTGCGGAGTCAACTTTATATGTTTTAAAGACCTGTCTTCTTTTTTCAGCTTCCTCTTCTTGCCCCATGGATGCCCATACATCTGTGTAAATGAAGTCAGCGTCTATCACAGCTTCTTTTGGGTCCCTGATTATTTTTATCTGTGCACCCGTCTTTTCTGCAAGTTCCTGAGCTGCAAGATATAGGTTCTTTTCAGGTTCGTACCCTTCGGGACATGCAATAGTGAATTTACCTCCGAGAAGTGCTGTCATTAGCATGATGGAGTTAGCTACATTGTTGCCATCTCCTATGAAAGCCAGATTTATCTTGGTTTTCCCACTTTTTTCCATCATAGTGAGGAAATCACCCACGATCTGGCATGGATGCTCTAAATCTGACAGCGCATTGATTACGGGAATTTTAACATTCTTCGACATTTCGATTAGGGTAGCATGGGAGAACACTCTCGCAACAATTCCATCCACCCATTTTTCTAAATTTCTTGATACATCTCTTACTGATTCTCTCTGGCCAAGTTTGATGTCATTATTTGATAGGTAAATAGGCTTACCGCCAAGGTCGTAAACGGCTCTTTCGAAGGTGACGCGAGTCCTCAGCGATGGTTTCTCGAATATGAGAGCCACAACCTTGCCTTCGAGTACTCTATCATTAACTTTTCCTTTCTTTACTTTAAGTGAGAAGTCCAATAGTTCTAATGCTTCCTCTTGAGTGAGGTCCAATATAGATAGAAAATCCTTTTTCACTCCTACTTTCCTCCGTTATTACCTTTGATTTCCTGTATTTTTTTAATGGTTTCATTCAGTTCTTTGGTCATTTTTAGTTGATTATATATTAAAGCTTTGAAACTATAAGCCTCTTCATAATCTGGCTTAATAGAAATTGCCTTATCAAAAGCATTTAGTGCTTCCTGCATCTTGTTCTGGTTATAAAGACAAGCCCCAAGGGTGAACCATATGTTGTATTCATCCGGTTGTTTTTCGAGATATTCCCTGAAATACTTTTCTGCATCTTCATATTTTGACATTCTATAATATGATAGTGCTGTGTTTAACAGGGCATCAATGTTTTCTGAGTCCAAGTTGTACGCTTTCTCAAATAATTGGCCAGCTTTTTCAAAGTCCTGCATGTCAAATGCTAATACGCCAAGATCGAAGTAAGCCTTTGAGAAAGTACTATCCATTTTGATAACTTCCTGAAGATCCTTCACGGCTTCTTCAGTTTTTCCCACCTGAGAGTAGAATTTTGCCCTGTAATAACGCGCCTGTACATCTTGGGGGTTTAACTCAACAGCTTTTGTTGCATTGCGTATTGCATCATCATATTTCCCTTGTTTGTTTTCAATAATAGCAATTGCCAGGTACGCTCTTTCATCCTTTGGATTTAGCTTAATAGCATAGTTAAAGAACTTAAGTGCACCCTCATCATCACCCTGCTGAAACAAGGTCTTCCCTGCAGTGAGTAGAGTGTTTATTTCGTTTTCCCCGAATTCACTTTTGTACTTGCCTGAGTCTGCATCAAGTTCGTAAGCTTTTACAAATTCATCTGCAGCTTTTAGATAGTCTCTTTCTCCAATGTACGCTCTACCAAGCCAGATGTGGGCTTCAGGATTTGCTGGATTCTCTTGAACCCATGCTTGGAATTCAACCCTTGCCTTGTTATAGAGGCCCTGCTGCATATATATGAGCCCAGATGATTTGTGGGGCGTTGTAGCACAAGCAGCAAAAATGATTAGTCCAGCTACCGCCAATACCTTCTTCATTATAACCCCCTTTTGTTTTTAAGTATTATAAATTAACCTGCTCAAACTCTCAACGGGAAAGGTTGCATATATATAAGAGATGTTATTTTTGCTTTTTCCTGAAGGCTAAGGTACAATATTTAACGAAGTGAAGATACTTGGAAACATCGCAAATCAATTGAGTATTTTAAGAATTTTTCTTGTTGTTCCACTCTATTTTCTTGTGAAGGATTACCATATTTTTGGATCCAGTATTTTACTCATTTTAATTGTTCTATCTGATGTGTTGGATGGATACTTTGCAAGAAAGCTCAATTCTCAGGGTCTTTTTGGGAAAGTTCTGGATCATGGTGTAGATAAAGTTGTTTCTATTTTTATTTCTTTCATGCTGTATCGTTATTTTGGGTTGCCTTCTTGGGCTTTTTATTTTTTTGTAGGTAGGGACCTCTTGATTTTACTTTTTGGGGCGGGCATTTTGTTTGGGTTTAAGGTTGCTTTTGGGTCTCTGTGGATTGGAAAGGTTGCTGGTGGATTTTATTTTGCTATGGCTTTTGCTTATCTACTTAACTTTTCAGAAGTTGCAAATGTACTTATGATTATCTCCGTAGCTTTGTTCTTGGTGGTGTTACTTGTTTACACTGTAAAATTTTTCCCTACTTTAAAGGAGAGCATAATGCGAAAGGAGGAGTCATAAAGTGTCTTGTAGCTATTACCTTTTTGAGGATCAGAAAGTAGAGAACTTTTTACCCCTGGTCTGGTTGCATCCCTTTGTGGAATTGAGGCTTGGGATATCGACAATTTTTGATAAATGGGTATTGTCTCTCGGATTTGTGAATGGCCTATATGTGAGGAGTTTTCTTAAAGAATACACATCATTAATTTTTCCGAAAATTCAGATAAATTCTGTATCTACCAGTAAAAATATTATTTTTTTAAATGCTCGCTTAAATCCTTATCACGATTCTATTAAAGAGATTGTGAAAGTCCCTTTGGGTGGCGGCTTTCTGGATAAAGAGGGTAATGTATTGAGTTTTTGTTTATCCTTTAAAGAAGGTGATAAACTGAGTGCAGATTTTAATGAACTTTTAAGTGGTGTAAAAGCATGGAATAGATTTGAGGGCGTTGAACTTATAAGTGGTTTGCAGGATCTGATAGGGTTGAATGGCAGATTTATAATAGATGATTTTACGAAGTTATACCCGGATTACAGTGTAAGAATTCCACAGGATATAAGAATAATTGGTGATACTGTCGTTATTCACGATGACGCAGACATATCACCTTATGTCGTGATAGATGCCACTCAGGGGCCTGTGGTCGTGGATAAGAATGCAAAAGTATGTCCTTTTGTCTATATCCAAGGTCCTGCCTTTATTGGCGAAGGAAGTATTGTAAAACCTTTTGCAAAGATCCTTGAAAACAGTGTAATCGGTCCTGTATGTAAGATTGGTGGCGAAGTCGAGGCATCTATAATTCAGTCTTACTCAAATAAACAACATGATGGTTTTTTGGGACATTCTTTTGTTGGTTCCTGGGTAAACCTTGGTGCTGATACTGTTACGAGTGATTTGAAGAACAATTATTCAAATATTAGGCTAAAATATTGTCAGAAAGAGTGGGATTCTGATTCTATGTTCATCGGTACTTTTTTTGGTGATCATGTGAAGACCGGAATTAATACAATGCTTAATTCTGGCACTATAATTGGGGTTTTTACAAATGTTTTTGGTGAAGGTTTTCCTCCAAAATTTATACCTTCTTTTATGTGGGGCGGCCATGAGGGCAAAAATGTATACGAAGTAGAAAGAGCTCTTGAAACGGCTGAAAGGATGATGGCGAGAAGGAACGTGGCCTTGCAAGATCAGTATAGAAGTTTAATTTTTAAGGTATTTGAACTTTCTGAAGTTGAAAGGAAATGTTTTTCTGAGTAAAATGTAGGGTTGCGGGTTTCTTTTTACTATTGGATTTGCGTGCAACGGGATCTCATAGTGCTAACCGTATGTTGTACGGAGTTAAAGTTGTTTAGGCATTAGAATTATGGTGTATTCTAAAAAGTAATTTGATCAATTCTCTCTATACACCACTTTTGAGAATCTAAAAATCTAAAACAACTATAAAAAAGAAAGCAGTCTATGCTTAAATTTTCAGTTAATACTTGATAGATCTACTGTTTCATATGGATGTCAAATAGCAGGAGGTCTTCCATCGGAATGCTCGATCCATGTGATTCGTCGAGGATCACAATTTCTGTGAGTCCTTCATGGTGTGCTTTTTTCAAGAGGAGTAACAATAACAAATCTCTGGCATCTGTTTTCACATCTCTATAAAAGTCCCATATAAATAGAAGATAAAGCCGCCCTTCATATTCTAAACTTACGGAGCCCGCAATTTCCCAGTTCTCTGCACTTAACGTTGCATAGTAGAGTTTGAAGTTGGATAACTTTAACTGAAATAGAATAGCACTTATAATGCTCCTCACCAGCATTGGAATGTTAGAGCTTTTCGCAAATGAAATCTCGATTTCCCTTTGAAAGTTCAAAGGATCATCTATTGTTGATAGTACAAGAGGATCTCGGGAGAGAGTTTTTAGGAGCTTTTCAAATTTTTCCTGATTACGTGGCTTGACTCTGTATAACCAACGGTCAAAGTCATCAGGGACCTGCAGCTTATGCATGGTAGAAACACCTACCAGCGTTCTTTGGGAAGAGTTTGAGAGAGTGTCAGCTTTTTGCTTATTTATCAAAACTCTTGGAATAAAGATTTCATTGAATTTGGAGAGGATGCTTGAAACAACCATTGCAGTATTATTCGATGTGATTGAGAATGTATTGAAATGTGGTACTTCAACTGGAATGGCGGTTCTAAAACTTTCTCCGTGTGAATTTTTTAGAACGATAAAGTCTTGAGGCTCGTCATTGTTAAATATGATATTCAGGTATGCTTCTTCACAGCCAGTAGTTTCAAGGCACGAATAGAGAAATTTTAGATCATCAAATGGATTTATTACACTGTTTCTCTTTCTGATAGTTTCTAATGTTGGAGCATAATTGAAAATATCTGATGAGTCTTCAAGTGGGTAGGTTATTACCTTTATGGCCATGCAATTACCTCAATTCTTACTCTTACTACTCCCTTGACGACCATGTCCAACATTTCAGCTGCTTTCAGTGACAGGTCAATTATTCTCTTTTTCTTAAAAGGTCCTCGATCATTTATCCGCACTACGACACTTCTTCCATTTTCAAGATTTGTAACTTTTACATAGGTGTTGAATGGCAAAGTCGGGTGCGCTGCGGTCAGTTTTTGTGGATCGTAAATTTCGCCCGAAGCAGTTCTTTTGTCCCTAAATTCGTTGCCGTAGTATGAAGCGTACCCTTCTTGCACGAATGTCTTTTTTGATACCCTGGGTGCACACGATATATAAAAAGCAATTCCAATGAAAAAAAGTAGTGAAGCTCTTTTTAAAAGAGGCATTACTGTACAATATTACAATATGGAGCCTGGTCTGTCAAACAGGCATTAGTTTGCTTAACCTTTGATATGTATGTATAATTGTCAAAATGAAAAAACTGGGTTGGGTTTTCTTTGTTACTACCCTGTGCCTCTTAGCTTATTTGATTCATTTTTACTATTTTCGTTATCTTCCTATTAGAAACAACTTCGAAGTTTTAGAAAAGGAACATAAGGTCATTAAGGACAGCCTCCTTCCTCTTATAAGTAAAATACCAACGGAAAAGCGTCAAGGCAAGGAACCGGCTGTCCAATTACCCTACGATTTAAAATACTCAGTTAAGGAGTTTTTTACAGGCAACTCTGCAGAATTAAGCACGAGGGGGATAGAGGTTTTAAACAACCTTTTTACTGCTGTTAAGAGTTTACCTTTCGATTCTCTTACAATTTTGCTCAAATCTGGTGGCGATTTGCAGGTTAATAGAGCTTTAAAGATTAAGGCATACCTTGTGTCTCTTGGGCTTGATGAAAAGAGAGTCTTTGCAAGGGTAAGCAAATCTGGCGAAAAAGACTTTGTCATTATAAGGGTCAAATGATTGCGGTGATTGTAAACCCGGTTGCGGGGCGAGGGAAAGCAATTGCAAAATTCCCTGATGTCAGAAAAATTTTGGAACATTTCTCGCTAAAATATGAAGTGTTTCAAACGAGGGGCCCATATGATGCTACGGATATTGCACAACGTATAAGGGATTCTGGGGATTTTGAAAAAATCCTCATAGTTGGAGGTGATGGTACCATTAATGAGGTAATTCAATCCCTCGTGGGTTCACGCATCCCAATTTTACCTGTACCTCTTGGGACCGGTAACGATTTTGCAAAGTATCTTTATCCCCATAAGAAATTTGATTCGATTCTATACAACTATCTTCTCTTAGATAAAGCGGTAGATATTGATGTTGGGGTAGTAACATTAACTGGTTCTGAAAGGTATTTTATCAACGGTATGGGTATAGGTTTTGATTCGGAAGTTCTAAAAAATATGGAGAAAATGAGGATCCTTAAGGGTGATTTCCTTTATACTGCTTCCGCTATATTGACTTTCTTGAGTTTTGGTGGCGCTGATTTGCGGATTAGTATTAATAATGGTGAACAATCTTTTGACGGGAGGTTGTTACTTTTTAATGTTGGTAATGGCCAATACCTTGGAGGCGGCTTTAGGCTGTTTCCGAAGGCGAGCCTTAGAGATGGTTTATTAGATATTTCTATGATTAGTCCGATGGGGCCTAAGAGGTTTTTCACGAATTTTTATAAGGCTTTTAAGGGGAAGCATCTCCATATCCCTGAGGTAACTTATCTTAAGGCTTCGCAGATTGCGGTAAGCTCCCAGAACCCTTTTTGTCTACAACTTGATGGCGAGTTAATGAAAGGATTATCGGAAATTGAAGTTCATGTTTTGAGGAAATCGTTGAGTGTTATACTATGAAAATTGTTATTCTTGGCGCAGGGTCTGTTGGAGGGCTCCTTGTATCTAAGTTTGTTTTAGCTGGAAATGTTGTTGAGGTCATTGTTAATAAAAGATCTAGTAAGAGGCACATCGAAACTGAGGGCATTGAGTATTTCTACTTGGAAAAAAGGTATGTGATAAAGGTACCCTGTTATGTTTATGAAGATTTAAAAGATATTGAGGCAGATTACCTTATAATTGCTACTAAAAGTTACGATGCTATTAGGATTATCAAGGAGATTGGGGATAAGCATTTTTCTTTTAATTATCTTGTTACAGTTCAGAATGGGATCGAGCCGCATTTAGCTGCTACAGAGATATTCCGAGAAGATCATCTTATTCTTTCTCTTAGAGAAGGTGTTTACTCCTTTGATGTGCACAAAATCCGCCATACAAGGTCGGATTTTACACAGAATATTGTAACTTCTTTTGAGGCCTCCAGGGAGTCAATGGAGCAATTCGCTGAAATTTTAAATACGGCTGACATACGTTCAGTAGTATCCTATGACGGATGGCAAATCCTTTATGAAAAGCTTGCATTAAACAGTGTTATAAACCCTCTGGCTACAATATTGAGAGTTAAAAATGGGTTTTTAATTAAGCTTTTAAATTCACCTACCGTGACAAACTTAATTACAGAAGCTGTGAAAGTAATTTCTCTCGAAGGAGTCCATTTGAATATTCAAGAGGTGAAAGAAAACTTGAGATCTCTTATCCAGGCAACTTACGATAATAGGTGCTCTATGCTCCAGGATATTGAGCAGAAAAAGAAAACAGAAATAGAGTTTATAAATGGATACCTCTTAAAATTAGCCCAAAAGTATAACATGGGGCTTCCTTCCCATCAGCTAGTATATGACTTGGTTACAAGCCTCGAAGAGCTTTATGGAACGCATTGAAAGGCTAAGGCAGTTAATGAGATATAAATCTCTCGATTATGTTTTCTTGATGAAACCACTGTCTATTTTCTATTTTTCAGGTGACTATGTCACAGGTGTATTATATATTTCCTATGAAGATTGTATTTTATTCGTGCGAAGACCAAAAGAAAGAGTCCTATTGACGGAGCTGAAAGTAGAGTATATGGATTCCTTTCGCGACCTTAAATCCTGCTTAGGAAGTCTCCACGGGAAGGCTGGTTTAGAGCTGGATTCCATTCCTTATAGCCTTGTGATGAAGCTTACGGAGGCTCTTGAACTTCACGAATTTGAAAATATATCACATGAGATAAGATTAGTTAGAATGGTAAAAGATCCTTTAGAAGTGGAAAAAATTAGGCAGGCAGGTGCAATTGCGGCAAGCACCTTTTTACATGTTGAGAGTATTTTTGCTGAAGGAATGAGCGAACAGGACCTTCTCATTGAGCTTGACTATTTTGCGAAGAAGTTGGGAAATTTGGGGATATACCGCATGCATTCGTACGGTAACGAGGCTTCATTTTCACATATATTACAGGGTGAAGATGCGCTGTTCTCCTCATATTTTGATGCTCCAACGGGTGGTCCTGGTATATCTGCTGCCTTTCCTCAAGGTGCATCTAAGAAAGTAATTGAGAAATCAAAACCCTTTACAGTCGATATTACTATAAACTATGATGGCTACATAAGTGACGCAACTAGGACCTTCATTTTTGGGAAGTCTGACGAGCATTTTATGAAAGTATGGGCTGGACTTGAGTCGGTTTTTGCATACCTTTGCGAACTTATGGTCCCTGGCGCAATCCCAGAAGAAATATACTTAAAAGTAATCAAGTATGTGGACTCACTTGGATTTTCTAATGTATTTATGGGTCGCGGTAGAGATAGAGTAAAATTTATAGGCCATGGGACTGGTTTAGAAGTGGATGAATACCCGTTTATCGCAAAAGGATTTAATCTACCCATTGAAGAAAACTCTATCCTCGCTATTGAGCCAAAATTTATTTCTGAGGAGTTTGGTATAGCTGGTATTGAAGATACTTTTCTCGTTACTAAAAATGGCCCTATTTCCCTTATTCCCTTAGGGTCTCACCTTGTAGAATTATGAAGGTATTAATAGGTTATCTTCAATATTTTCCAGAAAAAGGTAATCTAAGAAGTAATATTGAAAAAGTAAATGAGCTTACGAAAAATAACGAATTCCAGATCCTCGTACTCCCAGAATTAGCATTTTCAGGTTATTTTTATACTTCTGTTCAAGAAATTAGGCCTTTCATAGATATCGGATTTGAGAGCCCTCCTGCAGTTTTCCTTAAAAAACTTTCAAAGTCGAAGAATGCTTTGATCCTTTCTGGTTTTCCAGAGGGCGCGAGGGGCCATATTTATAATAGTCAGTATGCTTTTTTCCCAAATGGAGAAGTTCGGGTGTATAGAAAAAGTCACCTTTTTTACAAAGAAAAACTCGTTTTTGCAAAAGGGGACAGCGGCCCCGTTCTTGTAAATTATATGGGAGTAAATGTCGGTATGATGGTTTGCTTTGACTGGTTTTTCCCTGAGTTTGCAAGGGTTTTAGCTCTTAAAGGGGCGCACGTACTTGCGTTATCTGCAAATTTGGTGCTTCCAGGGTTGGGGCAAAAGGGAATGGTGGTTCGTTCGATAGAAAACAGAGTTTTTTCGGTTCTTTCGAATAGGACAGGGATGGAAGCTTCTTCCTCCGGAGAAAGATTAACTTTTACAGGTATGAGTCAAATTACGAATGAGAGGGGTGACATTATTACCCAAAGTGACGAATCTGTTGAGGAAGTGAAAATTGCAGAGATTGAAACCGACGAAGCCGAAAACAAATGGGTTACGCCGCTAAATAATATAATCGAAGATAGACGTGTGGACTTCTACCGTGAGATCTTAGATGGTTAAACTTATTCTACTGTTATCGATGACGATGAGTACCGATCCCTGGTGGGCAAAGGATAAAGTAAAACACTTTGCAACTGCATTTGTATTAACGGAATCCTTTAAACAAGCAAGTGTTAACACTACTCATTCAGTTTGTATAGTTGCTAGCTTATCGTTCTCGAAAGAAGTTTATGACAAGAAAGTGAAAAAGAGTATATTCAGCTACAAGGATCTCCTGTACGATGCTGCGGGCATTATCTTAGGGATTTTTCTATGAAAACCATAAGAGCGACATTGTTGTATATTACAAGGGAAGACAGGATTTTACTGGTTTACAAGAAGCGTGGGCATGGCGAAGGAAAATGGAATGGAATCGGGGGTAAGATTGAAGACGAATCTCCTCTTAGATGTGCAATACGTGAGGCAGAAGAGGAAGCAGGTGTTCGTGTTAGGGATGCAGAACTCTGTGGTATTATATATTTCTATAGCATCTACGGGCAAGACTGGGAGGTGTATGTTTTTAGGTCTTCAGAATTTACTGGAGAGCCTTCAGAAAGTGATGAGGTATCTCCAAAGTGGTTTCCACTGAATGAAATTCCCTACGACGCCATGTGGGAAGATGATAGAGAATGGCTTCCTATGCTTATAAGGGGAGATTATTTCATAGGGAGATATCTTTTCAATGGCGATAAGCTTATTTCTTCATCACTCCAGATAGTACCGAAGCAGAAGTTACAATGTGAATATAGAACAACTCTAAGGAATGCCGTGTAAAAGTTCTGTACAGAATTAATTTACGTTCTGAAGCTCAAAAGCGGAGATGTGAATTGGGTTGTCCTCAACAATATAAGCTTTTATCAGTATCCTATCTTTAACGCCCCTCAGGTCTTCCCCAATTGTAGGAGATTTATATACTTTACAGGGAGTCTCGCTGATGATGGATAAAACCTCTTCTGGGCTAGAAGAGACACCGCGGTTCCGTGTGTATTTCCTAATATAACCATCGAGAATATACCCTTTAAGGAGTTTCTTTTCGAATTTTTGATAGATAGAATTTGCACCAAATATATCCGCTCCAATAAATTCATCGTTGATAAAAGAGATAAATCCCACAGCATCTGGAATTGTATTAAAATCCTCGAAGAGCTCTTCGATTGTAGTATTCAAAGATTTATATATATCATGAAATGAGTTTGTCATACTCGATATTTTTGTTGCTTTAAGAGTTTTGTCGATTTGGGTCCATATCAGTGCTTGATTGCCAATATATCCCATGCGTTTGTCAAGGGATTCATTGATTGTCACTGCTAAAGTGCTTCTCAAAGATGGTGTCACAGTAAATCCCCCTTCCTGGAACAGAAGGCTTCCAGACCAGCGATGCTGTTCGATGCATGTCACGGGTACAGTGTATTCTCTCTGTGGTTCAACGTAAATATCGGTATTGAGTATCCTGTTTTGCCTTGCTCCAATCAGTTCTTCTCCATCAATGGCAATGACAGGGTCTGACCCGAGGTTATGTATGGCGACCTCGTTTACTCCATGGATATCCTGAATTAGAAGTGTACCGCTTCGAATTCCTTCCTCGATGACGCTGAAGCCATTATGACCTATCTCACCTTTTATAGGGTATATCTTCAGGTTGTGAACGAAAAAAGGATTATCAGTTTTGACAGAGTTCAAATCAATTTTTGTCTTTATTTGCATAAGATTAATATAATTATGAACTGAGGTTTAGTCAATTATGAAATGTGCTCAGCCCAATGGTTTACTTTGGAGTTTTTCAAGGATTTTTTCAAGCCTCAATGCCTCTTGTCCATATCCGCAGTCTTTTGCCTTAGAGGTGAGCTTAGATATAGTTTTAAATGCACCTTTAACTTTTCCTATGTAAAAGAGGAGTTTTGCGAAGTATTCAGAATAAAAATCTTTTTGAATTGTTGATAGCTGATTTTTCATTACACTCAGCTTTCTCACAGTTTCGCGGAAACTATCAAGATCCATACATTTATGTTCAGAGATAGCTTTAAATACAAGATACTGGATAGTGAGTTCCGTATCTTTTTCTTGTAAGAATAGGTTGTTGTATTTCTTTAATATTTCAAGTGTTTCGGCAAAGCATCCTGAACATATTAAAGATTCTGCGATGCTTAAGACTGCTGCTGAAATTTCGCTTCTTGCAGAAATTTTGTCGAGCAGTGGTTCTAGTTTCTCTTGAATCTTACGAGCCATTTCATAGTTAGGCATATAGCAGGCGTAAAGTTTTATCATATTCTCGTAAGTGTATATGAGAGGCATATCTTCCTGGAGTTCCAATGCAATTTCCTCAGCTTCCTTCAGCATTTTTTCTGCTTCATCAAGGGCACCGGTTTTAAAAAGAATATCAACACAGCTGTTGATAGATATGACCGTAGCACTCAGCGCCCCAATCTGGCGAGAGATGTTGATAGCATTTTTTACACTTTCAATTGCATCTTCATATTGTTTTAGGCAATTTAGGGAATTACCAATATTATTTAGTGCGGAAAACATTCCCCTTTTATCTCCTACGTAGCTATAAGAAGATAGGGCTTCCTTATACTCTTTCAGCGCCTTCTCACATTTGCCTTCAGACATAAAGAGAACGCCGAGGTTGAGGTGCACTCCAGCAACCCCTTTGTGGTCCCCGAGCTTCTCTCTGATTTCTAAGGCTTTTCTGAAATAAACTTCAGATTGATCATACTCTTCTTTGTCTTTTAAAAGAAGTGCAAGGCAGTTATAGTAATATGCCTTTTCATGTTCTGTCAGTTCTTCTTCTCTATTATAAAACTCTCTGAGTATTATCTCAGTTTCATCATCTTTTCCCGCAGAATGTAGGATCCACGCTTTTCGCAGTTTATAAAGGTTTTTGGGGCAGAGTTGGATCGCATTATCTATGTGGAATAATGCTTCAGAGAAGTACCCAATTTTTGAGTAGACTTCTGCAAGTTTATAGTATATTTCATCATAGTCTTTTAATATGGGCAGATTAGCTTTCAGTTCTTCCGCAGCCCTGTTCAGTTCTCCACAAGTGATAAGGACGTCTACGTATTCAAGAAATACATTTACTTTGGAATTAGTGTCATCTTCTACCTCAAGGTACCATTTGTAATATTTAAGGGCTTCTTCATATGCAAATATATTTTTCAATTTTCTCGCGGCGAGTATTGAATATTTTTTGATCTTTTCAGTTTCTCCCGCGTAGTATGCATGATATGATAGCAGCTCCTCAGTTGCCACTGTCATTTCAGGGTTCTTTTCAAGAACGTTTAATATATTCTTATGTACAAATCTTTTCTTTGCTTCACTCATTTTTGAAAGGATAATTTCCCTTGTTACATCTTCCTTGAACGTGAAAACATCGGTAGATTTTTCTATGAGTATATTAAACTTTACGAGCATATCAATTGTGTCGTAAAGTTCGCCCGGATTGATATTTGTGACCAGCTCTAAAGTTTTAACGTTAAATTCATAGCCCATTGAGGCAATAAGTTCGAGAATAGCATCATCCTTAAAACTCTCCAGCCGTCCGCTAATAATATTCTCTATACTTTCGGGAATGTATATGGATGGTACATCAGATAGGTGCCACTGGTCATTATCATAGAATATTATCTCTTGCTTATATAGCTCTTTTATAACTTCTTCTACGAAGAATGGGTTTCCGCCACTCTTCATGAAAATTGTTTCTTTAAGGGACTCTGAACATTTTCCTTGCAATATCGTTTCAATGAGTTCAAAGGTATCTTCCTTACTTAAAGCCTCAAGTCGAATTTTGTACAACAGTCTTTCCCTTGAAATGTGGGATAAGAAGTTCTCTATAGGTTTACCTGTAATCTCGTCTTCTCTTGCTCCTAACACGATTTTGAAATCCGGAATTTCCATATGAAGGAGGTAGTTTAGAAGCTCAAAGCTTGATGCATCAATAGATTGTGCATCGTCGATGATAAACAGAATTTTTTCCGAGCGTGCGAGGGCTGCTAAAAGTTTTGAGAAAGAATCAAAAAATTTGTAACGATCCACACCCTCGGGTATATACCCAACCTCGGGATTAGGCAGGCTTAATGCTATTGCCTCACGTTCGTCAAGCTTTTCTATGGCTTCCTGATAAGAAAAGTAATTAAGGTTTTTTATCTTATTTAGGAGGATTCTAAAGGGGTAAAATGGAGTACAGGCAAAAGAACTTCCAGGATTTGTACTAATTACCATGGGGATATCTAACTTTTTTGCTACATCATTTAAGATCCTTGTTTTCCCAACCCCCGCTGGCCCTAATAGGAGGATGATCGGCGGATATGCGTCATTTAGTTTTTGAATCAATAAGTTTTTTTCATAAGTTCTGTCTACTAAAGTTTTGGTAGGTATCAGAGGAAATGCTTTTTCTTCCAGGGGAAGGCTGTAAAATGTTCCTTTTCCAAGTTTTTTTGCCTTAAATAGAGCAGTGTCCAATCTTGAATAAAGAGTCATCCATTCAGATCCGTGAGCCGGAGCTTCAGCAATCCCGATAGAACACGATAGCTCTACACCACTAAAGGTTACCTTTTTCAAGCTGGATATAACCCTTCTCGCAGCCTCTTCTGCATTATCTATCGTAGTATGTGGAAGAACTGCAACAAACTTATCTCCTCCCAGTCTAACAATGGAGTCACTTTCTCTGAGCAAGTTTCTTAGGAATTTTGCAAATTCGAAGAGAATTCTGTCACCCTCTTTGTGGCCATAAAGGTTATTAATGAGGTTGAAGTTGTCCAGGTCAAGGAGTAGAACCGAGAATTTGGTTCCATATCTCCTTGATTTTTTCAGTTCTTCAGTAATTATAAGTTCGAGGAAATGTTTGTTGTACAGCTGAGTAAGCTCATCTTTATAAGTATCCACTGAATCAAGAAACATGGTATTTTAAATTATAAAGAATGCCTTTCCAAAAATTCAAATCAGTTTTTTAAATGAGCATTTTGTGACCGTTTTGAGAGTCGATCTAACAGTTTCTGATATTCTGTTTGTACCATTTTTACGGTTTCAGATATCGGAACACTTACATTTTCTATTTTGTTCACAGGAAGGATATCGTAAGTAGTTCCAGCGAGAAAGGCACCTTCAAGTTTTTCTATTGCTTCCACATTAATTGCTTGTTCTATTACTTCTATGTGTAAGCTTCTGGTGATTTCTATTACTTTCTCGCGTGTGATGGATGGCAAGATGTTGTTGTCTTCCGGGTGTGTATAAAGTGCACCTTCAATAATTCCGAAAAAAGATGAGGAAGTGCTTTCAGTGACAACACCATTTTTGTGAAACAGAGTGTCAAAATAGCCAGCCTCGTGTGCCTCGATCTTACCGAGCACATTTGGCAACAACATTGTGGTTTTGATATCGCACCTACCCCACCGTATGTCTGGGTGCATCATAAGGCTTACCCCTTTACTGAAGAGCTTTCGCGGAAGAGGTTTGAATTCGCTAGTGATAATAATAACTGAAGGCTTAGTTTTCTTTTGAGGGAGGTGGCTCCTCGGTTCTTTTCCCCTTGTGATTTGAATGTATATTGAGGCTTCTTGTGAGTTAAGTTTTTTCAGAGATTTTCTGATGATTTTCTCTAATTCTTCAGGATGAAGTGGTGGAGTTATACGAATTTCTCTAAGTCCGTGCTCGAGCCTTTTGAGATGTTCCTTTAAGAAGAGAGGTTCTCCATTTTTAGCTCTAACTACTTCGTATATGCTATCAGCGAAGAACATCCCCCTATCTTCAACCGATGAAATCGGTTTTTCCCTGAAAGTGCCATCAATAAAATATATTCTTTTAGCCATAAATAAATTTTAAAGATTAACTTCTGGCATAACCATTAATCCCCCGTTTCCCTTGACCTAACATGTATCAGGTTATATACTGAATATTGGTGGGAGGTGAGAAAAATGTCAGAAATTTTAACAGGTACGTTTAAGTTGAAAGTTGGTCTGGCAGAGATGCTAAAGGGTGGGGTTATAATGGATGTGACCTCAGCCAGTGAAGCAAAGATAGCAGAGCAAGCAGGAGCTGTCGCTGTAATGGCATTGGAACGTGTTCCTGCAGATATTAGGAAGGAAGGTGGTGTAGCCAGGATGGCTGACCCACAAAAAATAATTGAAATCATGGATACTGTTTCCATCCCAGTTATGGCAAAAGTTAGGATTGGGCATTTTGTTGAGGCACAGATACTGGAAGCCCTTGGAGTTGATTTTATTGATGAAAGTGAGGTTTTAACACCTGCAGATGAAGAGTTTCATATCAATAAACATCTATTTAAGGTTCCTTGCGTGTGTGGAGCGAGGGATCTTGGTGAAGCTTTGAGAAGGATTGCAGAAGGTGCAGCCATGTTGAGGACAAAGGGTGAAGCGGGGACAGGTAATGTTGTTGAGGCAGTTAGGCACATGAGAAAGATTCAGTCGGAAATAAAGAGGTTGACAACTCTTGGAGAGGAAGAACTTGTTGCAGAGGCGAAGAAACTTGGAGCTCCACTGGAACTGGTTAGCTACGTGCATAATAATGGAAAACTTCCAGTGCCAAATTTTGCTGCGGGTGGTATTGCTACACCTGCTGATGCTGCATTAATGATGCAACTTGGGGCTGAATCGGTATTTGTTGGGAGTGGCATATTCAAGTCTGAAGACCCAGAAAAAAGGGCAAAAGCTATTGTCGAAGCCGTTGCGTATTTTGATGATCCCGAGATTCTTGCTAAAGTTTCGCGGGGGCTCGGTGAATCTATGAGGGGTATTGACGTTTCCAAACTGCCGCAAGATGAGTTGCTACAGACCAGGGGGTGGTAGTGAAGATCGGGATTCTTGGCATCCAGGGTGACGTCGATTTACATAGGAAAAAGCTGGAAGAAGCTGGATTAGATTGGGGCATCGTAAAAAAAGCTCATGAATTGGAGGGGATTGACGGGTTTATTTTGCCGGGTGGTGAAAGTACTACGATTTCAAAAATGCTCGAAAGATACAATATGGACAAAGTTTTGAAGGAGAAGATTGTGGATGGACTTCCTGTCCTTGCTACGTGTGCAGGAACGGTACTATTAGCGAGTCGTATTGAAGATGGGGAAGAAGAAATTTCTCCTCTTGGTATTTTAAGTATAAAGATCAAGAGAAACGCATATGGAAGGCAGAGGGAGTCCTTCGAAGTACCCTTAAAGATTAATCTTGGCGGAAGAGAAGAAAAAATTGTTGGGGTGTTTATAAGAGCTCCTAAGATCGTCGAATTTTGGAATGGGGTTGATGTGCTGGGCACGTTTGAGGAAAGCCCTGTGATGGTCAAGCAAGGTAAGATCATTGCTATGACATTCCACCCCGAGCTTTCGGATGGAGTTGCAGTTTATAAATTTTTTGAGGAGATAATAAAAGGGAGCGTTTAAAATGATTGAGAATTTGAGAAAGACAGACCCAGAAATTTTTGAAGCAGTATATAACGAGCTTCTTAGGCAGAGGAACGGCCTGGAATTAATCGCTTCTGAGAATTTTACATCGGATGCGGTTATGGAAGCAATGGGTAACGTTATGACAAATAAGTATGCTGAAGGGTACCCTGGTGCGAGGTATTATGGTGGTTGTGATTTTGTTGATGTGGCTGAAAAACTTGCAATTGAGAGAGCAAAGAAACTTTTCGATGCAGAGCACGTAAATGTGCAGCCCCATTCCGGTGTCCAGGCGAATATGGGTGTTTACTTCGCTGTTCTGAAACCCGGAGATACGATCCTTTCTATGCAGCTATCCCATGGAGGTCATCTTTCACACGGACATAAAGTCTCTTTTTCTGGTAAGCTTTATAATGTTGTTCACTATACTGTTCATCCCGAAACGGAACGTATTGATTTTGATCTTGTAAGGAGACTGGCCCACGAAAGTACCCCAAAGCTCATTCTCGCTGGATATTCTGCCTACCCTAGGATTATTGAGTGGGAAAAGTTTAGAGAGATCGCTGATGAGGTTGGTGCTTATTTCATGGCAGATATTGCCCACATTGCAGGCCTTATTGTGGCAGGGTTACATCCATCTCCAATACCTTATGCCCACTTTGTTACTACTACAACTCATAAAACTCTACGTGGGCCAAGGGGCGGAATAATTATGTGTAAAGCTGAATTTGCGAGGGAAATAGATAAGGCCGTATTTCCAGGAGCTCAGGGTGGGCCCTTAATGCATGTAATCGCTGCAAAGGCAGTGGCTTTTAAAGAAGCTATGAGTGACGAGTTTAAAAATTATCAGAATCAGATCGTTAAGAATGCCAGAACTCTCGCTGATGCACTTGTCTCTCAAGGGTTAAGGCTCGTTAGTGGCGGCACAGACAATCATCTGATGCTTGTTGATTTAAGGCCTTTTAGAATTACCGGTAATATCGCTGAAGCAGCTCTCGAAAAGGCAGGGATTACTGTGAACAAGAATACGATACCCTTTGACCCTGAAAAGCCCACAGTTACCAGCGGAATTAGGATAGGAACACCGGCTGTTACTACAAGGGGTATGAAGGAGCCTGAAATGGTAAGAATAGGGCATCTTATAAGCAAAGTATTGAAAAGCCCAGAGGATGAGGCAGTCATTAACAATGTAAGAAAAGAAGTACAGGAGCTCTGCGATACTTTTCCACTCTATGTTGAAAGATTTGAAAGCATGAGGAGACTTTTATGAGAAAACTACTTCTCATTCCACTTTTAGTTACGCTTCTTTATGCATCGCACGAGAACATCGGAGTTACACCTGAAGGCAGGGCTCTCGGGGAGAGCTTTGTTGCGGGAGCTTTTGGGTTTAACGGAATATTCTTTAACCCTGGTGCGTTGACCTTTGGTGAAAGGCTTGAGTTTTCTGTATCCTATGAGAAACCCTATGGTGGTTTAGATATAAGTGGCTTAAATTCGGTGACAATGGGACTAAAATACAAAAATTTTGGTATTGGAATTAGTGAGTATGGTCTTAAACTTGAGGGAGAGTATTCTGGAACGTATGCAGAGGGATTTTATGCTTTTTCATATGCAAGGGCTTTTGGAAGTTTTGGAGTTGGAGCAAACTTAGACGTGTATAAGTTTCAAGACCCGAGGTTTGGTTCTACTTACTATGCTGGGCTTGACCTTGGTTTATGCTCAAGGGTTTCAGAATGGGTTGGCGCTGGTATATATTATAGGAATGTTCTTGGGGCAAGTATTAGGGGAGATAAGCTTCCACAGTATCTTGATGCGGGTATCGGCATATCTATTCAGGATTTGAGCACGACGTTTTTAAGCTTAAGGATGTCTCCTTCTGGATCCGTTATTTTTATGGGTGGTGAAGAAGTTTCTGTAGCGAGAGGAGTTCTGAAACTGAGAGCCGGTCTTGATTATGGTGACAATATTACAAAGGGCTCCTTTGGCCTCGGTCTTAAAATTAAGGGGATCACTGTAAATTACGCTTATTCAACTAACTTCGAGTTGTCACCGGCACATGCCTTTGGTATAACATGGGGGAGGGAATAGTGTGGTTTTTTTTGTACTTTTGACTCTATTAGGTCAATCCGCGCACAAGGTAGATATAAACAAAGCTGACCTATATACTCTTTTAGAAAACCTCCCGCTGGACAGTGTAAAGGTCGTAAAAATCTATAGGTACCGGGAGGCATATGGCTCCTTTGAAAACATGTATGACCTTGCAAGTTTACCTTTTATTACCCCGGAAGATATTAAGATACTGAAAGATAAAGCAATGTTTAGCACAGATGGGAAAGATGTATATTTCCCTTATTATGCTGAGGAGATAAGAGAGAGAGCAGTAACTGAAGAAAGTCCTCAGGAAAGTGCTTACGATTATTGGCTCAGTGCCCTCACGACGCCGATCAATATAAATAAAGCCAGTATAGATGAAATATATTCAATTTATGGAGTTTCCTTGATCGATGCTGTACAGGTGTACAAGAGAGCAAAAATGATTGGTTTCCTCAGGGCGTCTCATTTGAGGAGATCACCGGGGTTGTCCTATTATGGATATAGAAATATGCTACCTTACGTTGGCTTTAAAGATCCAGAGCCTGTTCCTTTTGTTGGATGGGTAACGGTAAACTTTAGTCATTACTCTGAGCTTTACCGAGAAGAAACTAGTAATATAGAGGAGCGGCTTGAGGAGCTTAGTACTATATACGATACGACTTCTTCGTTGTGGCCAAATCTTAAGGAATCGGGATGGACTCAGCAGGATAGCGTATGGCTCTACAATCAGCTTGTTCAAGAGAGAGAAGAATCCCAAAAATTAAAAGCAAAGCCTTATTTAAGAGTAAAATTTAACGGTCTTCTTTGGGGTAAAATTAGAACAGGCATTTCTTTTTATGACAACCCGTATTTGAGCAGTATAGAACCAAAGTATTTTGCGAGTGTTGAAAAACTTAGTCTTCCTCTCGGTTTTAACCTCAATAAAGCTATCCTCGGTTACTACAGAATAACTTTGGGACAGGGGCTTTTTTTAGACAATAGTGATGAAGGTAGGGCACGACTGATGGAACGGGTTTTTGGTATTTTTGGCGACCTGTCGAGGTATGATGAGTTTGCTTTTTATGGAGGGGCTTTTGAGGCTGCAAATGGTCCTGTTACCTTTTCGATGTGGCATTCGTATGCTCCAAGGAATGGTATAGAAGATAAAGATGGTAATCTGCTGTTTTACTATGACAGTGATTTTATCCCATCGGCATTTAAGGATAAGTTTTATGAGAAAGTGCAGGGATTTAACGCAAGAGTGGATGTATTGCCGCGGGTTCCGGGAACGCAAATAGGGTTTTCAGGAATGAGAATTCAATACTCACGTCCTATGACAGCCGATTTTAGTTTTATGGACATTCCTTTGGATCGTGAAAGTTTTTCTGATCCTGTATTTAATTGGAAAGGTGGTACTGAAAAGAAATTTGCTCAACTTACTGGAAGGACGGTTTTGTACCCATTTTCCTTTGAGTTTGAATATGCAAAGGAAATTGGTGGAGGTGACGCTTTTGTTGCAAAGAGCAGGATTCAACACAACATTTTTAATCTCACGGTTTTGTATAGGGACTACGATGTAGATTATACTAATCCATACTCAAGGTCTTTTTATGAAGATTCGAGATTCAGGTACACGATCCTTACCCGTAGTTACAGGCTCATTGACCCAATGTATGCTGAAATTGGGAACCTGCCATTTCCCAAACCTGAGCAGGGTGTCTATTTAGAGTCCAGATATCAACCCTTTGCAAGGCTTCTCTTCCCAAGGCTTTACCTTGACTTATGGAGGGATAAATCGGATCTGCAAAACAATATGCGTGGCCAATTCCAAGTGGAGTATAGGATAGTAAACCAATTCAGGATAAGGTACACTTATAGACACCAGAGAAAGGCTAATTTGAGGTATCTAGGTGTGTCCGAAAACCAGTTAAATGAGAACTCACTGCAACTTATAATTCCTTTTGGAGGTACTTATCTTACTGCGGAATACCGAAACTCGGTAATGAAACTTACTGAAAGGGGGATCGACTTTAGAACATCAATTTATGGTTCATTCCTTTCTTTTTATGTTGATAGGGACGTGATGAAGGGCCTCTCGGTCAAAGCTGGAGCAGTGGTATGGGCTACGAATGGTTATTCACTATGGCATTTTGAGGACACCGGAATCGACTTCCTTTATGGAGATGGTACGAAATGGTTTTTGACGCTTGTAGAGAGAGTTTCTCCCCAGCTTGGTGTACGGCTCAAACTTAAGAATAAGATTACTCAGTACCCGCACACGGGGCTTACAGGTCACGGTGTCGTTACACCAGATGGGGAAGAATTGTATCTCCCATTTGTGGATGAAGATGGTCTTTTTAACCTTCAATTGAGTTTGGATTACGCATTTTAATATGGTTTCCTGTGGAGTAGATATTGTAAGTATTAAGCGATTTTGTTTTTTAATGGAGAAGTATGGTGTGAGGTTTTTAGAGCGGGTTTTTGCGCAAGAGGAGATTGGAATTTGTGAGAGTAGAAAAAACAAAGTTGAATGTTTTGCAGGTAAGTTTGCAGCAAAGGAGGCAGTTATTAAAGCACTGGACCTTAAGGGAATACCATTAAAGGATATTCAGGTTTTGAGTTCAAACGGAAAACCTATACTGAAAGTAAAGGGTGATCTGTTGTGTTCCGTTTCCATTAGTGTTTCCCATGAAAGGGAGTACGCCGTAGCTATGTGTGTATACACTGAAGAGGAGGTTTGAAAATGGAAAAGGTTATAATTGCCCTCGGAGGAAATGCTCTTCGTAGAAAAGGCGAGCCTTTTACCTTTGAGCATCAGTACAATAACGCTTCAAAAGTCATAAGGCCCGTTGTTTCCCTTGCAGAGGATGGATATAGGATCTGCATTACCCATGGAAATGGTCCACAAGTTGGCGTAGAATTTTTTAGAAACATTTATTCTAGGGATAAATTCCCTCCGTATCCACTTGATGCCCTCAATGCGGAAACCCAAGGATGGATTGGTTATATCATTTCGAAGGCGGTGAGGAAACAGCTTTACGAGGACCAGGTTAAAAGGGATGTAGTAGCACTTATTACACAAGTGGTCGTCGATAAACATGACCCTGCCTTTCAAAATCCTACAAAACCTATAGGTGAGTTTTTTACAAAGGAAGAGGCAGAAGATTTAATGAGGAGGTTTAAGTGGGTGATGAAAGAAGATGCTGGTAGGGGTTATAGAGTGGTAGTACCATCTCCAAGGCCTAAGAGGACAGTGGAAGCTCACATAATAGAAAAACTTGTTGACGAGGGCAATATTGTAGTTGCGTCGGGAGGGGGAGGGATTCCCGTTATTGAGGAGAATGGGGCTTTAAAAGGGGTAGAGGCGGTAATTGATAAGGATAGAGCTTCTGCCTTACTGGGAAAGGAAATTGGAGCTGATCTTTTTATGATCTTAACTGAAGTGGACTTCGTTTATGTTAATTTTGGAAAGAAAGATCAAAAAGCACTACAGAAAATAAAGGTTGATGAGCTGAAGAAGTTTTATGAGGATGGGCAATTTCCTGAAGGGTCTATGGGACCAAAAATTGAGGCAGCCTTTGATTTTCTCAAAAATGGAGGGAGAGAGGTTATTATAACTTCTATTGAAAGAGCTCACGATGCGCTTTATGAAGGGTTTGGGACCCATATCGTAAAATGATCAATTTGGGGGAACTACGAATTTTTGAAGGCATAGTGTCAAAGGAATTATACTTCTTCGTGCTTATTGCTTTCTTTAATAGAAAGTGTTGCGAGGGTTAACTTTCATTTGGCCAACTTCCTACATGACACGTATAACAAAAAAGAAAATTGTTTTTGCATATACGCCGACTTATGCAGATTAGGGTGTTATGATAACTTTATAATGAAGGGTTTTTAAAGCAATTGGCATTAAATCCATTCCCTGTTACAATTTTGATATTTCTAAAACCATAATCAAAAATAGCTTCAGAGAGCATATACTAACTCTTTTATAGAGTTACAAATGTTCCGACTTTTTCCAGTGCTTAAATTTGAAACACCTCAGATTCTTAAATTGGCACTTTGTTGTAAAGAATATACTTTTGAAAATGTATAGTTTATTGTATAATTGAAATTACACCGACAATTTATGGGATGTTTATTGTGAGATTCAAAGAAGAAAGCATTGAAAGAAAATTTGCTAAACAATACGCGGAAAAGTCGCTCTTACAGTTAAGATTTGGTATAGTTCTTGCGATTGTTCTTTGCGCATCATTTGCTTTTTTGGATTCGATAGTTACCGGGCCTCTGAAGTTGAGCTTATGGCAGATTAGATTTTTCTTCATGATCCCCTGTCTCATACTTGCCTTTATTTTAACATTTTTTAAATTTTCAAAATCCTATTTACAGTTTATCGGGACCTTTACAGTTATGGTGTGTGCGGCAGGTGCCCTCTTGATGCTTGCTCTCCTCAACCCTCCGTGGCTTTTCCTATACCCTCAGGCATTAATTCTAGTTTTGATTTTAAATTATACGTTTCTAAGGCTAAAATTTTGTTATGCAACGGTAAACGGAATTATTATCATTGCGCTTTTTGAGCTTGTAGGTTTGAGAATTAACCCACTGCCTTCACATATCCTGCTGAATGATACTTTCTTTTTGGTATCTGCAGCTATTGTTGGTATGGTGGTTGCCTATTTTATTGAAAATCTCGAACGTAAGAACTTTTTAAGTAGCTTACTTTTAAAACAAATGGCAGAAACTGACGAGCTTACTGGAGTTATGAATAGAAATTCACTGTTTAAAGCTCTTAACTTTGAGTTACGTAATATCATGAAATTTGGAGGAGTTTTGACCTTCTGTATGCTGGATCTTGATAATTTTAAGGAAGTGAACGATTTTTTTGGGCATTTGCGTGGTGATGATTTATTAAAAAAATTTGGCAGAATACTTTCAGCAAATTTTCGAGCGACTGATTTAATTGGTCGACTGGGCGGTGATGAGTTTGGTATAGTCCTTCTGGTACTTTCTGAACCTCAGAGAATTATTGAGGCGTTTAGAAAGGCAAAAGAGGAATTTTTTGATGTTCAGGATAATCTTGAGGAGAAGGTCACATTTTCAGTAGGTTGTATCATCGTTAACTCATCGGATCCTATTGAGGATGAACTTTTTTACTACTCTCTTGCTGATATTGCCCTATCCACGAGTAAAAAGAGAAAAGATAGCCTTTGTATAATCGGTTCCGATAAACAGATACTATACTTTAATATTATATAACTGTTCTTAAAGGAAAAGTCGAAGTAATCATGGCTTTATAGTACTACATCAGACGAGGAGGTAAGCCATGGGGAAGTGGAGTTTTAGTAAGATTGTTTTTTTGCTAATAGCTGGACTGATAGCGTGTTCACGCCTTCCAGAATCGAATGAGCCCCCCACTCAGCCTGTTATCCCTGTTTTTGAAGTTTTTGGATATGCAAGATGTGCTAATTGTCCTGTAGTGGAACATGCGCTTGATTCGCTTAAAGAAAACTATGGTGATTCGATAGTGGTACTGGAATATCATATGAGAATTCTTGGAGATACCTTATCACCTAAAACCATTGAAGAGAGAGAAAGTATTTATGGAATTGGTACAGCTGCACCGATTACCATAGTACATGGCGAAGTGATTTTACAAGGTTCTGAGGGTATTAATACGGAATTATTTAGAAATTACTACAACTCCATAAGGCATAAAGAAGATTCTGTCCTTCTCAATATCTCGATGGCCACCGATGCAGACAGTTTCAAGTTTACAGTGAGTGCAGAAGGGGAGTTAGATCCTGGTGCAAAAAAGTTGTATGCATTTGTGACCCAGGATAGCATTGTATTCAAGCAAGTAGGCGCTCCTGACACGATTTTTAACAATGTTGTAAGATTTTTGATTTCAATGCCTCCTGAGTTTCCTGTAAGAGTGAATATAAGTAAGACAGTGTTTAATCATGGCATATTTGTTGCTTTGGTTCAGGACACTCTAAGCAAGAAGATCTTAAGCGTTGCACAAAGGAGGTTTTGGTGAAAATTTTGTTATTGTTAAATATGTTACAGATGTTCTCAATGAGGGCATTGGACCCTACGTATATCTATATCGATACTTCCAGTAATTTTGAGTGCATGGAATCCATCAGGGTAGAACTAATAAACGATCAAGCACAAAGGACTTTGGTATTTAAATTTTGTAGGTTGCAAGCTCCTCCTGACTTACATTTTACTCAGTGTATAAGAGGAATGTGTTATGCATCAGATTCAGTAATTGCTTCCTTTGCTCCGAATTCTGCAGATACCATAACTCTTGAGTTTTATTCAGGTGCAACGCCCGGTTCTGTTGATGGGTATTACTTGATTTACGATTCTGAAACACAATATGAAAGGGATTCAATTCATATTGGTGGGACTGTCGAAGTAAGTGATGCTCAACGTGGACTGCTTGAATTTAGCGATGGGATTTTGAGAGGAGAAAAAATAGAAAGGGTCCGGATATATTCGGTAAATGGAGCATTAATTTACGATGGTACCTTCCACTGTGCCACGAGTGTTGTATTACCTATCCAGAAAATGGGTGTCTATCTACTGAAGGTAAAAGCAAACGGAGAGGACGTAGAGCTAAAAGTGATAAAGGGGTGGTAAATGTTTAAATTTATGCTGCTTCTGATTTTCGGACTAATAGAATCAGGCTCCATAGAAACCCTGAATTTTGGAACGATAGATATGGATACAATCTGGAGTTCGAAGCCAGTATACATCAGTTTTTGGGCAACTTATTGTACCAGTTGTGTAAGGGAGTTGGATGAGATTAACAGGATTAAAGATTCTCTTGGGATTTTTGTGATAGCAGTATGTGAAGATGGCTCGAGGAAAGAGTCCAAGGTTATCTCATTTATAAAAGGGAAGAAGTGGAGTTTTCCGGTTTTGATGGATGATAGACAAAGTGTAATGAAACAATACGGAGTTACTGCGCTTCCATCTTCTTTTCTTTACAACAAAGAAGGAAAACTCCTGAAGAGGTTCACAGGTTTTTCGCCAAGGGATGTTGATTTAATTAAGAGGCTTCTTGAAGGTGGAAACGAGCCATGAACTTTTTCTTAACTCTCCTTCTACAGTTTCATTTTAGCGTTAGTGGTGAATACCTCTTAGATAAAGATACTCTTGCGGAATACTCCAGTATTTTTGGGAATCTTCAACATTCTATAGGTGAGAATCTTTCATTGTCTTCTGACTTCATTTTGCAGTTGCACTCCGATCCATCAGAAAGAATTTTCACCCTTATGCCCCAGGTCTCGTTTTCAAGTAGTGCATTCTCATTAAAATTATTTGACTTTCAATCGAGTTTTCAGAATGGATTAGTTCTGGCTCAAGAACCTGACCTTGCGTTTAAGAGATTGCGATATTTAAGGGGCCTTTCTGCAGAGATAGCCATAGGCCAAATGGAAATTACAGCCTTGACGGGTCAGCCATTTAATTATGACTACGATGCTTTCTCATTTAGGACCACCAATGATACTGTGGATCTTTTAAGAGGTTTGAGCTTTAAGTATGCGAATGGGATAGTAGATTTTGAAGCCAGCTATTTGAGACTTAACAGACGAAATATGCCAGAGCCATACGCGTTTCAGGAGATTTTTGGATGTAGCTGGGGATTGCAAAGGGGCATATTTGATTTGGTGCTAAATGTTGCACGGAAGTGGGGAGTCGAACCTTTAACTTTCGGAAGGATGAAAGGGTTTGGGGTTCATACCTTTTTAAACACTTCTTTTCCCGCTATTAACTTCTCCCTTTCGGCTGTTTTCTATGATTCAATTAATTTCTGGGGTTATAACTTGCCGGCTGTAATTACAGAGAAAGAGCTTCTTCCAGGTTCAGGTTTCTCCGACAAAGGGATTGGGTTCAATACTGCATTTTACTTAGGGAATACATACTTTGAGGGAGGCCTTGGGAGTCTTGTTAGTATTGAAGAGGGAAATTTACTTTCTCCTGACGATGGAAAGGCTTTTCAGGAAACATATCTGAAAACAAAACTGAATATTCCTAGCAGCGTTGAAATTAAATTAGCGAGGGAGTATTACCTTAGGGTTGAGCCTGAGTATGAACAATTGTATGTCTATACTTTAGAATCTCGAGGTTTCTTTTCATGGGGAGTCCCTGTAGATTATGTTATGAATGTTTCTTTTAACGAGGAGGATTGTTTTAGTTATTATGTGTTGGGTACTGTTATTAGTGCGGAGATTCTCAGGGATTTTAGTTTTGGATTTAATATAGAATATGCGACACGTAAGATTCCGAGGTATGAAAATGAGGAATTATGGGCGAACTTGGAAATTATCTATAGATTTGATTATGGAACCCTAACTCTTGACGTAGGTAATCGAAGAGGAGGACTTGTGTGTTCAGGTGGAATGTGCAGGGTGGTACCTCCCTTTAGTGGTATTACTCTCGGCTTAAATTTTGGTTTTTAGAAATCTTCATTGGGTCTCTCTTAGTAAACTTTAGTAGTCGCAAATGCTCTATCGGTGGTTGGTTTAAAGCTCAAATTCGCTTAAAGGCGCCTATTTTATATTGAAATTGTTTTTCGTGGATGTACCACAGAACTCTCGAATTTAGACAGAAATAAGTTGATTCTATCATTTTGATAGAAAAGAGACTTATTTTAGCCTCTCTTTTGGTATATCTAATTAACTCTTAGATTTGGTTTATTTCTTCCCGGATATCGGTATGTTCAGAACGGGGTATTGACTTTCACTTAATTTCAGTACTTCTTTTATCTGCGAATGATCCATCCAAGCTCTTGGCCTTGCCTGGAAACCTTCTGAGGCACAAAAGATAAGAATGTTCTGAGCCACCATACCGCCATCGATATGGCCCCAGAGTTGTCTTAGCTCATTTTCACCAGAACGAAACCGTGATACATCTGATACAATAAGAATTATTAATGGTGCTTTTAGTACTTCTGTTTGTCTACCTGCCAATATGTTTCTATGGTCACCTTTTGCGACGAGTTCCAATTGGTGTTTTGATGCATTATAAAGAAATATAGCATCCTTTGAAAAGACGTATAAATCTACATCTTGAGCATTTTGAGCGGATGGGGCTGTCCTTTTTCCTTCTTCTGGCCTATTGATACCGTTTGCTGCCCATAATAGATCAGATATGTCCTCGAGAGTTAGATCAATAGTTTCAAAGTCCCTAACCGATGCCCGGTGCTTCAGTGCAGTCATTACTGGAATGCCCCTTGTAGTATCTGGTTTGGGGAGAGCAATGACTTTGCTTTCAGGCTCCAAAGGTGTCATGGGTTTATCTCCTCCTTTTACCTGGCTTTGTGAGAGCCCTGGAATTAACAATATAAATGCTATTAATAGTAAAGTGATTGTGATTTTTTTCATATTGGGAATTATAAAAAATTTACGAGGTGCAGTCAAAATTCTATTGAGGTAGTGTATGAGGATGTATAGGTTCTCGACTTTTTACCTCGGGATGCCTCTCGGTGGGATTGCATGGTGGATACTTTGCATACCTGCAAGACGTGCCCTTCGGACGGTAAAATCACCGTAGGTATCGTTAATTTTATCCAGAGTCCTTTCCAGTCTTACCTCTTTGCAATCATCGTTGAAAATTGATAGTTGTATTTTCACAGGAGCAAGGGCAAACACCGATACTCCTATGAGTCTTACAGGCTTAATCTCTCGAATTTGATTTAAAAGAAACAGAGCACTATTGTATATTTCTGAGGTGGTAAATAAAGGCTTTGCAAACTTCCTCGAAATTCCGTTACCTGTAAAATCGTAATATCTGATGTATACGCTTATTCCGTATCCCATAACCTTGTGTTTGCGTAGTCTTCTTCCCACCTTTTCGCACAGGTAAAGGGTGTAATTTTTAATTTCTTCTTCATCTATGATATCCCGTGGAAAGGTTTCGGAGTGCCCAATACTTTTTAATGGAGCTCCATTTTCAAGAAGGGTAAAAAAGCCCGTATCTTTACCCATAGCAAGATCTTTAAACCACTTGCCCCTTATACCGAATTTGCGAGTAAGCAAGCCTTCATCCACTTCCCAGAGGTCCTGTACAGTCCTTATACCCATTGACCTGAGGGCTTCGCCACTTCTTTCTCCAATTCCAGGTATCTCATCTACTTCCAGGTGACCGAGCTTGTCCAGAAGTTCGCTTTCTTTAATTTCCAGAAGTCCATCGGGTTTTGAAACTTCACAAGCCATTTTTGCAATAACCCTTGATGGCCCTATGCCTATGGTTAATGGGGTATGAAAGGTTTTCTTTATATGATCTTTCACTTCCATGCCAACTTCTATGGGGTCTTTAACATTGGTAACATCGATGAAGGCTTCATCTACTGAGAAGATTTCAACTTTTTCAAATTTATTTTTCAGGTATTCCATAATAGAATCAGAAATGTAGGCATATTTTATTGCATCTGCAGGTATGAGGGTTATTCCTGGGCAGAGATCTCTGACTTTAAAAGTTGGCATCCCAGCCTTTACTCCATATTTTCTTGCTTCGTATGAAACCGAAGCGACAACACCACCTCTCTGGGGCCCTGTGCACACCCCTACAGGTTTGCCCCGCAGCTTTGGCCTTGCCGCTACCTCGCAGGAAACGAAGAAGGCATCCATATCTACCAGCATAATTTTTTTATTCATCGCTCAACGTCTCCAGTGTCCATTCAAGGGTTTCATGGTTCAGGGCAAGGATGTAACGATTGATGCCATCGGTTGTTGAGAAATGGGTAATGAAATTTCTTCCCATCCTTTCTTTCCATACGGCATCTGGCTTTTTGAGTTTGACATAATTACCTGAAAGATTAATATAGACAGGGTACACACCCCCCTTCCCGTTGAACCTTACTATTACAGATACCCTTTTATCTATCCGTTCCATATTATACAGCCGTGTGCCGAGCGGCATTGCCGCTCAACGTTCCCAACGTAAAAGAAGCCCCGCCCTTTTCTCTTTATAAAGTCCATTATATAATACACTCAAATTCTCCCACAAAAAAGCTGGGTTTGGGTGAGCTTATAGGGCGAACCTTTTATGCTGGGGTAGATGAAGGGGCGGCATAATTAAATCACCCCCCAAATAACATGCCATATTACATCTGTCCCAAAAATGTATACCAACTGAAGCCAAAAACCCAAATTTTCTGAAGTAATAAGCAGCAAAGATTGAAACTATCCCATTGAGAAGAATAATCTCACTTATAAGAGCAAGTGGGATTTCATGTAATGATTTTAAACCATAAAGAAACATTATTGAAGGCAGATGCCCCAAAGCAAATACAATCGCTGACCAAGTTTTTGTGAAAGCCTTAATCCAAGAAAGCCCAAGCCACCATATAGAATAAGCATAACGGCTGCACTCATCAGAGCAAGCACTGGATTTGGAGCTGGGAGTTCCTGCTCTGGTAAAGTTGGTATGAAGGACCCTTGAGGCAAAAAGACATTAATCGCCGCCAAGATAGCAAGGGTTATGATGAGACCGATATATACTTTGACTGATAGAGACATTTTCTTCATGGTTTATTTACCTTTTTTATTGTGAGCATTTTAACCGCCATTTCATATAACATTCTGGGCATATCTGAAGTTCCAAGCAAAGCGAAGAATTTAGACGGAGCGTTAGCGAAGTTGGATATACACCTGTTAGGCGACGCTAGCGTTACATATTTTTTTTCGGCATTATCCATGGTCGGAATAGGGGATGCTTAGTCTTTATACCATATACTGGAAGTAGTTTTTGTGCGATGAGCTCTCTATTCAATAGGAAAATTACGAAAAATAAAATCTGGACAAGATACTGATTAATGCCGAATCCCACAACAATTCCCCCGATGTCTCCTCCATAGATAAAAGGACCGATTGAGAGATTAAGTGCATCCAACAGTAAAAAGAGCACAATCAGCCAGTAGCCTAACGCACTAAGAAATGAACTTCGTAAGTTTGCTATCTTCACCCTGAATAAGAACATTAAATAGCCCAATAAAAGAGTGATTACATTGCTCGTTCCTGAGATGAAACCCCACTTGATACCTTCCCTTTCAGCTACAGGGGTTTTGAATATGACTTCCAATCCGTAAGGATGGACCTGAAATGCCTGATACTCTCCAAATGCCATTGCAATAAGAGCATGGCAACCCTCATGGATAATCGCAAAGATTATTATCGACAATATGAATAACATCCATTTCCTCATTTTCGTTTACCTCCTCTTAATTCGCTATTGCCGTCTAATGTTTCCAGTATATACGACGTTGCGACCGAAGGCAATGTACCGAAGGGCAAGGGCGTCAGCCCGCAGCGTGTATGCTGTGTTAGGCGAAGTTGGTACTGTTTCCCAAAGATTCTAACAGCCACTTCTTCCATTTCTGTTCAAAATTTTTACAATCTTCACCAAGTATTCCAAATACATCTCCATTATTACACTCTCTTACGATTTTCAATATCATCTCTTTGCCATAAATATTTTCAATAAACATTACAATTGTCCAGCCCCAATCATAACATAGCTTCCTGCTTGCCTCAATTATTTCAATATCAGGAATACACTTTTCTTTAACACCTTTCAATACAGGTTGTCTAATTTCATCATCATACCTCCACTGTTCAGATAAGTAAGTGGCCAGTCCTTCACTCCACCATCTTGGAGTAGTTTCCATATCAGGGGTAAGATACTCTTCAAAGACATGGGTTAGTTCATGGAACACGAGCCTCCTATATTCATCTGGATTATATTCATATATAGAATGATCTTTGTATGCACAAGGAGAAAGAAAGACTATATCGGTTTTTTGAGGCTGTGCTATTCTACCAGGATTAGAAGGTATTTCTATATCAACACCCAGCAAATTTATCACGAGACGGTCGTATTCACTTCTATTGGGGACCAATATTGCTCTAATCGGAGGGAAAGGATCTCTTAGGCAAAAATATTTTGAAAGAAAAACAAGTGCTTTTTTGAGAACAATAAAAGTTTCCTCGGCCGATGCTTCATCTCCTTCTATGTATCTAACTTCTATGTTGTGCCTGCGAAGTGTTAAATAGTTATCTATCATCTTATGCATCCATAATAATGTCGTCTAACGTCCCCAGCCTACAAGAAGTTTCGGTATAGCCGAAATTTGGGCAAACAAAGTGGGCCACAAAGCCCATGTTAGGTGATGGGGCGGCATTTTGTTTCAAAGCCTTACGGCTCACTTACGTTACGGCAGGTCAGTCTCTATCTATTTCCATTCTACGAATTTGATAGACGAAACCTTTTCCCAAATAGCTATTTTATCAGGTTCATCTTCATTAGCTATTCCAACTCTTTTTTCAAATGGGAAAGGTTCATTAGCAATAACATTCTCCGGCTCACCGTACTCCCCGCAGGCACTTTTATCAAAGGTAACGTCAACAGGCAGTTTCATTCCTTTGTCATCATATAGAGCGAAAATAAACTCTTTTCCTTCAGATGCTTCTACAAAAGGTTTTCCGCCTACCTTGGCTGGATGATAGACAGCCTTGCCCGTCACGTTGACACCATACATTTTTCCCATGATAGATGATTCCCATGTCACCTTTTCTATCTTCACTTCCAGCACTTCAACTGTGGGTTCGGCAATTGCTTTTTTTGCTGCATCTTCTATATTTGGCTTAAACGCTCCTGCAGAACTGACCAACAGTGCATTTGTGACCAGCGCCACCATAAATACTGTGATTCTTTTTTTCATGTCTTCCTCCTTTTATTCAGGTGGTGTTTTCTTAATTACCCTGTCATATCCAGCAATTTTACCCCACCCGAGAAGTAAAATCCTGAATATGACCGGTAGCCGCCACATCGCCATTTTTATTCCCACCATTTTAGAGCCTGCTTTGGGTCTATATTCAATGGTTCAATAGGCTGTCCTCCGTTCGTGCAAAAAGAAGTCTGATTACTTCTAACTATCACTGTCTTTTTCTTGTTTATGTCGGAAAATTCTACCTCACCTTCATAAACAGTTATAGTAGTGGTATCTCCATTTACTTTTGTTATGAATTGCGTTCCCCTTACCCCACATACTGCTTGAGGTGTACGGACCTTGAAATCATCAGGGGGAAGTTTCTTTATTCTTTTATATATCTCTCCCATCATTTGTTCTAGTTCTTTATCTGTATTAAACTTGCATTCTGAATTCGTATTGACAACTACCTCACCTACATTTGGGACAACAATTTCTCTTTGAGTGAATTTGTCGGTCTTTATTGGCTCGTTTATAAAAACTGTCTTGCCCAAAGTGTCCTTTCTTGTATAGGTTCGATAAAGTTCCCCTTTTGCAATTTGTTCAATTGCATATTCTCCACCCTGTAACTCTTCAGAATTCTCAAAGTTGAATTCAATTTTCCCAGATTCTACAAGTTTAGGGTCAGAAAGAAAAACTACGATTGAAGGATACCTTTTGGGTATGTCACAATCAAAATCAATTTTGTTTCTTACTAAATCTACTATTCCTGAAACAGGAATAACAATCTCTGGAAAATCTTCTCTGGTTGTCCCATCTTTACCTGCACATTCCTCACAATATTCTCTTGTTATGTGCGTATATTCATGGTAAAAACCTTCTAAAAGAGCATAACCTCTTATGTTTAACTCATCTGGTATAGGCATAAGGTTTTTATAATACTCAATCGGGATACCCATCTTCTTGGCTTCTTCTATTGCTGCCGGGTCATCGAGTGGATGCATGAATTTAACATCAAAATAAATAGTGCCGACATCTTTGCTAATTTCATGATAGCCCAAAAATCCTGCACCCCACCCGCCACTCCTATTTATATTTTTACTCGTTATATTACCACGCCATCTTCCAATATACAATTCCATAAGGTCTTTTTGTTTGTCCTGCTTGTCTTGAGCAAAAGTCGAACGAACCGTTAAAGTTGAAACTACAAGTATAAGAAAGGCAAGTAAAATTTTTACTAA
>ERZ795046.45-NODE-45-length-150944-cov-78.002233_pt1 | contig 150944 bp, 139 predicted proteins | sample MGYA00375130_ERZ795046 | MGnify/ENA primary metagenome ERZ795046 (study PRJEB30175, sample SAMN05720202) | activated sludge metagenome | isolation source: anaerobic digester from wastewater treatment plant | place: Japan | collected 2015-05-15 ... | reverse complement strand
CCAATTGTTCTAATAATTATGGTCCCTACCAGTTCCCGGAGAAACTTATCCCCCTGATGATATTGAATATGCTGGAGAACAAAGCTTTACCCGTATATGGAGACGGTAAGAATATTCGGGATTGGCTCTACGTAGAAGACCATAACCGGGCGGTATGGCTCGTTATGCGAGAGGGAAGGGTAGGGGAAAAATACAATATTGGTGGAGAAAACGAATGGGAAAATATACAACTTGTTCATGCGCTTATAGATATTGTGGCCGAAGAAGCTGGCAAAAGGGCTGAAGACCTGCGGCGCCTTATTACCTTTGTAAAAGATCGCCCTGGCCATGATCGGCGCTATGCCATTGATTGCAGTAAAATTAAGAAAGAATTGGGCTGGCGGCAATCTGTTAATTTCCCGGAAGGATTACGCCACACCGTTCGATGGTACCTGACCCATCAAGCATGGGTACAACATGTTCGTTCCGGTGAATATCGCCATTGGATAGAAAAAAATTATAGTAATCGCTAGTTCATTGAGTTAAGGAAAGAAAGGATACACCGTAGTGAATAATAAACTGCTTTTGTTACTGGGAACTCTTCTATTCATTGATTCAGGATACGCCGTTCCTCCCCTTAAGATTAAAGCGGGAAAGCCCGAAATAGTCTCAAAAATTCAAGAGGGAGAGATGTTTATTCGTCCCTTACCGGCTATTCGTGATAGTATGTTCGATTTTAGCCAGCGCCCCCTGAACGAAATGGAAGAACTTTTTAAGAATATGAATCCCAATTTCCTTGCCGAGGCAGTGTATGTACTTCCTGTTACACCTGGCTTGGAACAAAAATTGAAAGACGCTATTGTACGTACATTAAAAGGAGTGTCGTATCTTGATTCAATTCCCTACTACAGTAAACGCAATAAGACCACCCAACCACTTTTTCAGGATACGGTTATTCTTGAGACTCGAACAAACGCTCTTAGGACTACTATTCTGGCCCAACAGAAGATGCTCCCCTTTGAAACAAGCCAATTCACGTATAACTTTATAGAGGACAAGGATTATTTTTTGTTCTATTCGGAAAATAGCAAGCCCCTGGTATATAACAATATTTCAACTGCTGGAGCAGGGGCCATGCGAACAGCCCTGATTATAGAAACCTATCCTGGGTATGTTGCTGCTATGGGATGGGCGGGGCCCGGGCCTTTACGTTTTTTGGTTTATTAAACGACCGTCTCGAAACAGCGTTTTTAGGTCGGATAGAAGCGTTCTACCAATGGTTTTTTACCCAGGGGCTTCCGCTCCTGCAACGCCAATTATAAAACCCTTCCTGCTAGAGAAGGGTTGAAAATATAAAAAGGCCGCCCTGAGGCGGCCTTTTTTGTTTGCCCTAAAATAAGCTACCTGTTTTTATTTCTTACTATTGCTACTGTTCTGGCTGCTATTGCCGCTGTTCTGGTTGTTATATTTGCGGAGGTTATTCAGCACCTCCCGCGCGCGGGCCTGTACCGGACGAATATAGGGACCCTCGGCGATACGGATGATAGCCCTGATAGCGGAGGGATCTTTTAAGCCACCGTTTGCTTCGGCAATTTTTTCGTAGGCATCTACCGCCGCTAAGGCAAGCAGATTATCGGGATTCAAAATATCAAAACGGGTAACAACCCAGGCAATGGCCGCCGTGGTATCTTCGTCCCCCGCATCCTTAATTCGGGAAAGGCTTTTTATAGTTTCTACCAGGACCATTGGTTCATTCTCTGCAATGAGAAGTTTCTTCAGGGTGGCCTTTGCTTCCGGCGTTCCCAGGTCCCCTAAATATTGGGCTGCTTTGGCTCGAACATCGGGAAAGTTATTGGTAATTCGGCCATTCATCCCCCCCTCCCGGGAGATATTCACTATTCCTTCCAATGCAAGATATTCCAGGGCCTTCTGAATCTCCGGGCCAGTCCTTCCTGCCTTAATAGCGTCTCCAATATATTCCAGCGCCACGAGCTTCATGTCCCGGCTTTCTGCCCGGCTTTGTTCTCGAATCACCATGAGTTCTACCGACTCCTGAAGGAAGGACTCTTCTACCGACATTTCTTTCTGGCCCGCAGTTTTCTGCTGCGCCATAACAGCAACATTCACGCTACTTACTAACGCCACTACTGCTAACACTACCTTTTTCATGCTGCCTCCCCGGGATTCTCCTTTTCTCGCTACCATATCATGTTCCTTTTGGTATTATACTGGATTAATTGATTATTTTCCATTGCCCATCCCGTTTTTCGAGATCATATAGTCTTAGACGTTGTCCTTTCGGGGTAACCGTATACGCCTTTACCCGTTTCTGACCAATAAACTCAATATCATCGACCCGATCATTAGCTCGAGATGGTACTACTACATATATAAAGTAATCCTGCAAAGTGCGCAAGACGATTTTTTCGTTTTTTAAGCGGGCCGACTCGGAAACCTGGGCAAGAAAATCGGGGTCACTCAAGCTTTCCCGATAGGCCGGACTAAGGTATGCCACCCAGCCGCTAAAATCCTTGTTTCGAATGATTTGGTTCAGCCGTTCAATAAGCTGTTGAACCTCTATTTTTGTGGTGTCATACTCTTCCTTTGTTACCGTTCGGGGATCAAAGGGTTCTTCTGGTACTTCAGCGGCAAGTGCCGGAGGATGGGGTGGAACAACCACTTCGGTACTATTTTGTACAGGTTCCTGGCCTCTCTCCTTTTCTGTCATAGGTGAATCGTTCACCGACGGTAGGTTTTGACATGAGAGAAGAAGGGCTACAACCAGCCCACTGGTAAGCCATTGCTGCATGGTGTATTTCATGGATTCACACTCCCATGATATTCTATAATACCGCTATCTTTTATAGTACCCCTATCTGTGCGGTTCGTCAAATTGTTTGTAAAGGGTAATATCTACTTTCATTCCTAAATAGCAAAGACACATCGACCTTGACCATTTTATCCCTCTGAAGTATGCTCCATCATCATGCTACGGGCAGGTTTTCCTGGCTCTTTTGATCCTCCTACCTATGGACACTTAGATGTGATCCGGAGGGCCGCAAAAATTTTTGATGAACTCACGGTGGTAATTGCAGTAAACCGTGAGAAACGGTACCTTTTTTCTCCCGAAGAACGACGGTATATGATCGAAAACCTGGTGCAGGATTTGCCAAATGTTCACGTGGATCTCTGTGATACCCTCATTGTCCAGTACCTGCGGGAGCACCAGATTCCGGTAATGATCCGGGGGGTGCGGGGAGTGGCCGACTTTTCCTATGAATTCGATATTTCCATGATTAATAAGGGGTTAGATCCTGAGATCGAAACCCTGTTCCTTACCACCGATCCCCGTTATTTCGTGGTTCGCTCCTCGGTTATTAAGGAACTCGCCTCTTTTGGAGGAGATGTCTCAGCCATGGTCCCCCCCCTGGTTGCAGAAATGTTAAAAAATAAGTATGATAAACGGACGGGAAAGACTTGACAATTTACGACAAACCCTGTAGATTGTGTCAAACTCCGACGACATCACCTATGTGAAGTGAGGTTTTTGTTATGGCAGTTCCAAGAGGAAAAACATCCAAAGCGCGGACGCGACGTCGGCGGGCAATAAACATGAAACTGGTGGCACCGACCCTGATTGAGTGTCCCACCTGTGGGAACCGGGTGTTACTACATCGAGTATGTCCCCGCTGTGGTTTCTACCGGGGGAGACAGGTGATCATACCCCAGTCCAAATCCTAAGACGAAAGGAGACAAGGAGAATGGATGAGTTATTCGAGAAAATGAAAAAAATCATCGCGGAAAAGCTGGAAATTGATGAATCCAAGATCACCATGGAAGCATCCTTCCGGCAGGACCTCGGTGCAGATAGTCTGGATACCTACGAGTTGGTATACGCTATCGAAGAAGAAATGGGAATTTCTATTCCCGATGAAAAGGCAAACGAATTCGAAACTGTTAAGGATGCCTACGAATTTATTAAATCTCAACAAAAATAAACTTCCTTCCCTTCCTCCCGTTGATGGAGATCGACGGAGGGTGTTGCAGGATTTTCTGCGACGGGCAAACCTGAGGTTCAGAAGTCTAGAACTTCTGAACCTTTCGTTTATTCATCGCTCTGCCACCAACGAACTTCCCATCAAAGTGAATAATGAACGGCTCGAGTTTCTTGGTGATGCGGTAATAGGGTTAATTACGGCCAGTATCCTGTATGAGCGGCTCCCCGAGAAGCCGGAGGGAGAACTGGCGAAAATAAAGAGTGTGGTAGTCTCTGAGGATATCCTTTCAGGGCGGGCCCGGGAACTAGGGATCGATTCGCTCCTCATTTTAGGCAAAGGGGAAGAACTGTCGGGGGGAAGAACCAAAAAGGCGCTTCTGGCTGATGCCCTCGAAGCCCTGGTTGGGGCTATCTACCTTGATGGGGGCTTTACGCATACCTTTGAGTTCGTCGGCCCCTTTATTCAGGAAGAAATTGAACAGGTCTTGTCCCAACGGCATCACCAGGATTATAAGACCCTGCTTCAGGAATGGTGCCAGCACTGGTATCGATCTTATCCCCAGTATCGGCTGGTAAAAAAAATCGGCCCCGATCACGATAGGTTATTCTGGGTAGAAGTACAGGTCCAGGAAAAAGTGTATGGCCCTGCCACAGGAAAAAACAAAAAAGAAGCCGAACAGGCCGCCGCTCGCCTGGCCTATACGGACCTTACAAAAGGTGAAGCCAATACATAGGGCTGTGTTTTTAACCAAAACCGCCTATCGGATATACGATTTTTTCTTTTTTGCAACGACAGGGATGTCCCACAAGGGAACAATAAAGAGAGACCCGGACTGTCCCCCGGCATGACTCGTGGGTGTTTTTGCCCCTTATGGGAGCGGCGTATACTTTCTTGACAGATTCCGGCGTGGGCCGAAGACTAGGACCGCAGTTTTTCGTACAACCGAAGGGCTATCTCGCTGAGCCGTTCCCTGGTATTTTCTTGGGGGTCGTCCAGAACAGTCTGGAGTAACTCCGTAAGAATCCTTCCCATGATAGGCCCCCGGGGAATGCCCAGGGCAGCCAGATCTTCTCCGTTAATAGCGAGATCTTTAAGGGATAAGGCCGAATTTTCCCTCAGGATGGCTTCGATACGTTCCTGGAGTTCTCGGTTGTAATCCGGTGGCGGCTCGATTCCTGTGGTTGCCCAGGCATCGGCCCGACGAAGATCGAGCATGTCTTCCATGGCTTCTACGCCCACCCGGGCAAGCAAACGGCGCACCGCCGCATCGGTCCAGGAACTTTCATAATAAAACATATGATGACTAATCAGGTGGCAGACCGCCTCTATAAAAGTATTGGGGTATCGGAGGCGTGTTAAGAGCTCCCGGGAAAGGCGGGCCGATTCCCGTTCGTGCTGATAAAAGGTCCAGGTCCCTTCGGAATTTTTTTGACGGACCAGGGGTTTACCGATATCATGGAGAAGGGCCGCCATTCGTACTACCGGCTTGTGGCGGGGCGCCACATCACAGGCCAGAAGACTATGATCGAGCACATCGAAGCGATGAAAGCCCCGCTGTTCCACACCGCGACAGCGGGAGAGTTCAGGCAAAAGCAGTTCCAGGAGCCCCGTTTGTTCCATAAGCTGGAAGGCAATGGATGGCTGGCGACTTGCAAGAATTCGGTCCAGTTCTTCCCGGATCCGCTCTTTTGCAACCCCCGCGGTGACCGACAGGGCCCGCGGAATCGCCGCAAGGGTAGCTTCCTCTACATGAAATTCGAGCTGGGCCGCAAAACGGAGGGCCCGGAGGGGACGCAGACCATCTTCTGTAAACCGCTTGAGGGGATCCCCTACACAGCGGATAATGTTCCGGCGAATATCCTCTTGCCCGTTAAAGGGGTCCACCAGGGGACCCCGGGGAAGCTGATAAGCCATGGCATTCATGGTAAAGTCCCGGCGAGAGAGGTCTTCTTCAATGGTAGGAACATACTGAACCGTGTCAGGATGTCGGCCATCGGAATAGTCCGATTCAATCCGGAAGGTGGTTGTTTCTATTTCAAGCCCCTTGTGATGGATCGTAACCGTCCCATGTTTAATACCCGTGGGAATAACCCGTCGAAAAAGACGTAGCACCGCTTCAGGCCGGGCATCGGTGGCAATATCCCAATCTTTTGCAGGGACACCCCGGACAAGGTCCCGGACCGCTCCCCCCACAAGGTAGGCCTTAAAGCCGTGCTGTTGCAAAATTGTAGCCACTTCAGTAAGTTGATAGGGAACACGAAACCTCATGGGAAGCACTATAGCCAGTCAGCGGCCTTTGGGAAAGGGGATCGCCGCATCTATACCTATGGGGTATCTATACCTATGGGATTCCCGGGTAGGATATAACCAGGGGCAAGGGGCCCCGAAGGGATAAAAGGGGACTTCGGTTCCTCGAAGCCCTTTAGGAATTCATGGATAAGGAAACGGCATGAAAACCCTCGTATGTATCGGAGGCCAGGGGCCAACACAAGCATGGTGCGCCCCTTTTATTCAGGGAACCAATCTCATCATTGCGGCCGATTCGGGGCTGAGTACCGCCCTTTCCCTGGGACTTTCTCCGCACTGGATCATCGGCGATATGGATTCGCTTCAGGACAGCAACCTTCTTGCCTCTTTTCCACCAGAACGAATTCTGCGCTATCCCGCCGACAAGGACTACACGGATACGGAACTTGCCTGCATGTTTGCCTGGGAGCAGGGGGCAGAAGAACTCATCCTTTTGGGGGGCGGTGAAGGGCGAACCGATCACAGTCTGGCTCTCATTTCGCTTTTTGAACGCCCCCGCTATCCCGATCTCTGGATTACGGGCCAGGAACTGATTTTTATAGGAGATGGGGAACATCCTCGTCATCAGCGGTTCACCCTGTCTTTTATTGAAAACACCCTGGTTTCGGTGTTTCCTGTGGGCATGGGGCCCTGGCGTATTACGAGTAGGGGGCTCAAGTGGCCCCTGGATGATTATCCGTGGCAACGGGGGCTTTTTGGTATCAGTAACCGGGTATCCCAATCGCCGGCAACCCTGGAAGTGGAAGAAGGGCGCTTTTTAATTTTTGTGCTCCCCTCGGAAGGGGCTTCTTAGAAATACTTTTTTTGCTCAGAGAGCTCGTCTTGTTTTAACGACGTCCATCAGGGGAACTTCGTTTCTTAAAGGCCTCCATGAGCCGCTCTTTGGTGTCCAGGGGATGTTCCACCAGAACCCGCTTGCCCGCAAGCAACTCGGCGATTCCAATCTCCCGGGGATAGCGGGGAATAATGTGGTAATGGAGATGTTCAATAGAGGCCCCCGCGCTGAGCCCCATATTGCATCCCACGTTAAAGCCTGCGGGATTGTATTCTGCGGTAAGGACATCCAGAGCCATTTTTAACACCTCCTGAAGCCGCAGCCATTCAGGAGGAGAAAGATCTCGAAGATCCGCTGTATGTCGATGGGGAAAGACAAGGAGATGTCCCGGATTGTAAGGATACAGGTTAAGGCAGACCGTAAAATCCTCCTCCCGATAGACGGTAAGGTCCGTTACGGCCGGATCCCGATCTCGCACCAAACACAAAATACAGCCCTCCGGCCGCTTACCCTTAAGGTAGGCTATCTTTTCAAAATTAAAAAAATACTCCATGGTAGTGATATAATACTTCCGTACCGTGACTTTCGCAAGCAAACGGTAAAATTACTAGAGGAAAAACCATAATGCCCCTGCGACGATTACCCCGTAAAGAACTCCGTGAGCTATTATTCAAGCGGACGTTGATTGTTATCCTTGTGTACAACACCTTACTGTTTTTGTTGTATTGGGCAGGAAATTTTCAGTCCTTTCTTGATAGCACCCAGCGTATGATACTCCATCTCCTTACCTGGACGGGGGCTTTTCAAAGTGCTTTTTCTTTTATTCTGGGTATCGGCATAATAGGCCACCTGTTGACCCCTTCTCATGGGGGTCCCCTTTCTCCACTCAACATTTCCTGGTATAAAAAGCTGGGGGCCGTGCTTGTTTGCTTTATTCTGGGAATAGGGTACGCCTTTTTTAGTCAAATGATTCTGCATCTTATGGGAGGTATATAGTGGAACAACGACTCTATGGGATTCGCGGAGCAACCGGTTGTATCAACACGGTGGATGATATAGAAGCGCAGGTCCGTGACCTCTATGATGGGTTACTCTCTTTAAATAAGTTACCAGAAAGCGATATCGTCAGTATCTTTTTTACTATGACGGCGGACCTTACCGCCTGTAATCCCGCGGCGGCCCTCAGAAAGCAGGGGAGGGCCCAACAGTGTGCCCTTTTTGTCTGTCAGGAGCCCCATACCGATGGATCTCTTCCAGGTATCATCCGAATTCTTATTCATGGATATTTACCGGTGGGGAGCAATGTACAACATCTGTATCGGAATGGAGCAGAGGCGCTGCGTCCTGATTGGGCCGGTACCGCCGGTGGGGCAGAGAATTTTTTGTTTCAACAGTGAAGGAAAGTCCCCAAAACTATTGACCAAATTTCTGTCTTCCGCTATAGTACTGCTCGTTGGATACGCCATCTTAGCTCAGTTGGCTAGAGCGCGTGACTTGTAATCTCGAGGTCCCCGGTTCGATTCCGGGAGATGGCTGTAGAGCAAGCCAGGATGGCGATGTAGATTGGGGAGATTCCCGAGCGGTCAAAGGGGGCAGACTGTAAATCTGTTGGCTCAGCCTTCGAAGGTTCGAATCCTTCTCTCCCCAGAGTGGGGCTGTAAAACGGGCGGTATGGCGGTTTTACAGCCCCTTTTTGTATTCCCAGGTAAACATGTAGCATCATGCTAGGGCGCCGCAAAGGATAGTATATGGTTACCACCTTTTATGAAAAGGGGCTCTTATTCTCCTGTACCCGCTGTTCTTCCTGTTGTCGCTATGAAAGCGGCTATGTTTTTCTTTCCCAAGAGGACCTTTTGAAATTAGCGGATTACCTTAAACTGGGCTCCCGGGAGTTTATTCACCTCTATTGTCGCTGGGTGCCGGGGCCTTCCGATACCGAACAGTTATCTCTAAAAGAAAAGTCTAATAAGGATTGTATTTTCTGGAATGATGGCTGTACCGTCTATGAAGCCCGACCCCTGCAATGTCAGTTGTTCCCCTTCTGGGATATAATTCTTTCCAGTGCCGAACGATGGCGTATGGTAAGTCAGGACTGTCCCGGCATGAATCAAGGCCGATGGTATAGTCCAGAGGAAATTGAAGACCTGCGACGTTTAGGAAAGGAAAATCGTATCATTTCCCGAAAAATAGAAAAGAATATGTAGGAGGGGGGCATGCAAATTCGTTTCTGGGGTGTGCGGGGCTCTTTACCGGCTCCTCCGGTACCCCAGCAAATAAAAAGTAAAATCTCTGCCATTATAGAACGAATCACCCCGGATGACATCAAAGACCCGACAAGTAAAGAGCGATTCCTTTCCCGGCTTCCCCCCTGGCTTTTTGGGACCGTGGGCGGCAACACCCCCTGTCTTGAAGTTCGTACCCATGATGCCCTTATTATTTTTGATGCAGGTACCGGTATCCGGGAACTCGGTATAGCCCTTTCTAAGGATACGCAGAAACCTTCGGTGTGTCATATCTTTTTTTCCCATCTCCATTGGGACCATATACAGGGGCTTCCTTTTTTTGGTCCCGCCTATAATCCTTCGATGGAACTGCACTTTTATTCTCCCCATGAGGAGTTAGAAGCGGCCCTGCAACATCAGATGCGTCCCCCATCTTTCCCCATCACCATGGACAGTATGGGGGCAAAAAAACACTTTCATCATCTTACCGAACCGGTGGTCCTCGCAAATACGACGGTAAGTTTTAAGAAAATGAACCATCCCGGCGCATCCTATGCCTATCTTGTGGACGACGGGCTCCATCGATTTTTGTATGCCACTGATACGGAGCTTTCGGCCGATGATTTTCAGCGAACCGATGAGAATGCGGCCTTTTTCGGGGGGGTGGACGCCCTCGTCATCGATGCCCAATATACCCTGGGGGAGGCCATAGAAAAGTATAATTGGGGACACAGTGCCTTTAGTTTGGCGGTGGACTTTGCATCCAACTGGGGGATCGCAAATCTTTACCTGTTTCATCATGACCCTACCTATGATGATAAAAAGCTCTACAATATCTTGCAAAATGCCCGTTGGTATGTAGAACGGATGGCAATTACAGGAGTACAGGTACACCTGGCCACGGAGGGGCTAACCATTACCCTATGAACGAAATAACCCTTACCTTCGAAGAAATTCTCGCCCTCTTTCGACGGTTAAAGCGAGAAGAGGATCATCTTGATGAAGTAGAGTCTTACCTGCTTGCAAAAATAGAAAATGTTTTGTATACCCGATATTCCATCGCAGAGATGGAAGCCCTCGTCTCAGAGGCTACTACAAAGGATAACCATACAAAATAAGGGGAAAGATGATGAATAAGCGTTCCAGGCCCATCGTCGTGGGTCTTGGCATCATGATAGTTTTATTTCTTGGGCTCTTTGGGGGGATTTTAGCTCTCTGGTCATTGATGACCACCCCTGTTCCCGTTCATCCTGAAAATATCCCCGTCGGTATTCCGGGGATTACTCAAGATCTCCGGTATGGAATTATTCTGGAAGTCTTTCCCGGTGAATCCCCTTCTCGGCTGGGACGACGACTTGAAATGGCCGGTCTTATTCGTTCTCGCCTGCTCTGGGAAATGCTGATCCGTATTGATCGGGAACCCATTAAAGCGGGGGTCTATGGGCTTACGAACGAGTTTTCTATCCTGGAACTCCATAAGCTTCTTGTCTCGGGAAAACAACTGGTAATTCGGGTAACCATTCCCGAGGGGCTCACCATTTCCAAGGTAGCAACAATCCTTGAAAAAGAAGGGATCTGTACGGCGGCGGATTTTATTAAGGTTACGACGAATTCCCAACTGTTACAGGAATTCCAGATCCCCGCCCGGTCTTTTGAAGGCTACCTGTTCCCCGATACGTATTATTTCCCCTGGCGGTATCCAGCGGCTTCGGTCCTGAAAATGATGGTGCAGACCTTTTTTAAACGTTTCACTGAGTTTGCCGCTAACCAGAAAGAGCTTTCGCCGGAGCGTATTCATCAGATGGTTACCCTTGCTTCGATTGTGGAACGGGAGTACCGGTTGCCAGAAGAAGCGCCCCGTATTGCCGGTGTGTTTTATAATCGTTTGCAACGGGGCATGGCCCTGCAATCCTGCGCTACCGTGGAGTACGTTATTACCGAAATACTCCATAAACCGCATCCCAAGGTGTTGTACTATCAGGATCTTGAGATTCCAAGCCCTTACAACACGTATCTTCATCGGAGCCTGCCGCCAGGCCCTATTGCCAATCCTGGAGCGGTGGCGTTGAAGGCGGTTCTGTTCCCAGAAAAAACGGACTACCTCTATTTCCGGCTTATAGATCCTGAACGGGGGGCCCATCATTTTTCTCGAACCCTGGATGAACATACAAGAGCTATTCCCCTGTATGTAAAAGGAGAGAAAAACTAATAATGGCTCGTATTTCGGAGCTTACTATTCAGGAAATCCACGAACGCCTTGATGCGGTGTACATCATTTCTGAATATGTACGCCTCGAAAAACGGGGAAACCGCTACTGGGGGCTGTGTCCGTTCCATGCCGAAAAAACCCCTTCTTTTACGGTGGATGGGGAACGTAAATTTTACTATTGCTTCGGTTGCCATAAGGGTGGGGGGGTGGTGAATTTCATTATGGAGATGGAAAAACTGTCCTACCCCGATGCGCTGGAATTCCTTGCTCGAAAACTCGGAGTGCCGGTCCAGTACGATGGGCAGGAACAGAAGGGCGAAAAAGATAGTTCCCTCAGGGAACGGCAGGACCTTTTAGAGTTGTATCAGCGGGTTGCGGGAAGTTTTCATCACATTCTTCTCCATACCGAGCAGGGGTCCCTGGGTCGGGATTACCTTGCTCGCCGGGGTATCAGTCAGGAAATGATAGAACGGTTCCGTCTGGGATATGCCCCCCGGGGGAAAACCTGGTTATATCACTTTTTACGAAAGAAGGGCTACTCAGAAGCCTTCCTTGCTAAAACGGGGCTTTTTTCCCGTCAATATCCCGAGGTTTCTCTCTATCACCATCGACTTATGTTTCCTATCGCCGACCGGCGAGGGACGGTGGTAGCCTTCGGTGGTAGAATTTTAGAAGGAGAAGGCCCTAAATATATTAACTCCCCCGAAACAATGCTCTATAAAAAGCGGGAGATCCTCTTTGCCCTTGATGTGGCCCTTCCTGCAATTCGAAGTACGAAGGAGGTGTATCTCTGCGAGGGATACATGGATGTCATTGCCTTACATCAGGCGGGAATAGAAAATGCGGTGGCTCCTCTGGGCACCGCATTTACAGAAGAACAGGCCCATCTGCTCCATCACTGGGCTGATAGGGTGCTTCTTCTTTTTGATCGGGATGCGGCGGGGCAGCAGGCTACGGAAAAGGCTATTCTTACCTGTCGCCGGGCAGGTCTTGGGTGCGCTGTAGCGGGATATCCCAGAGAAAAGGAGGAAGAAGGGGCGGTTTTAAAAGATCCTGCCGAGATTTTGCAAAATAAAGGCATAGAGGCGTTGCAAAAATATGTAAAATATACTATAAATGATTTTGATTATCTGTTGGAACGGGCGCGCGCTCTGTATGACACATCTCGAACGGAAGGCAAAAGCCCTGCGGTAGCCTTCTTCTTCCCTTTTCTCGAAACCCTGTCTTCAGAGGTTTCGCGGGAGTCTTGTGTCAACGAGATCGCGGATGCCTTTGGGGTAGAAAAAACGGCGATTTTGAAGGATTTTTACCATCGTACAACACAGGAGGAACGTCAAGGCGCCCGGAATGTACAGAGAAGCTCCCGATCTTCTACGATCCACTTAAACGATGAAGTATATCTTTTTCTTACGGTGATAGCCCAGCGACAGTGGTATCCCTTTGTTCGTGCTCACCTAAGCCCAGACATGGTAGAAGATCCGCGGGCAAAAGAGTTGTTTGTGTCCCTGGAAGAGTGTTACCGTCTTGGTCGGGAAGATATGGATAGCCTTTTGGAACAGATACAGGACCCCCTTTTGCGAGATTTCGTGCTTGAAAAAACTGCAGAGGGGGCTTTTTCTGTGCAACCGGAAAAAATTGTTCAGGATGGCATCAGACGCATACAAATTCGTCACCTGGAGCGTCAACGGACCACGGTGGTAACTAAATTGAAACTGGCCCAATCCCAATCGGAATATTCCCGTCAGGATAGCCTTGAGGATATGCTGGCGGAGATAATGCATATAGATGCCGAAATTAAACGGCTTAAGGATGAAATGGCATGACCGACTTACAGCTAGATCCGGCAGTTGTAAAGCTGATTGAATACGCAAAGGAAAAGAAAATCCTATCCTATGATGAATTGTCCGACTTTTTACCGGAGCATATTATCAATTCGGACAAGATGGATGAGGTTCTTTCTCTATTAGAATCCCATAATATCCAGCTCGTAGAAGAAGAACCCCTCTTAGATGACGAGATAGAACTGGAAGATCAAAAAATAATAGAAGAGGAACCAGAAAAAAAACGGTTAATATACAACGATAAGGAGAGTTCTGTAGACGATCCTATCCGGCTCTATCTTCGAGAAATTGGAAAAGAAAATCTCCTTACCGCAGAGCAGGAAGTTCAACTATCCAAGCAGATGGAGGAAGAGGAAAATATTATTAAACGGGTTGTCCGAAAATCCGGCATGATTATCCCTGCCTACTATGCTATTGCTCAGCGGGCCTTCTCGAAGCGGGACCCCCGGGAGATGAACCTTTCCAAGAAAGAAATGACCGAATACATGGCTGAGCGCCGTCGCTTGAATCAATATTATAAGGAAACTCTCCGGCTTGTTGGTTCCGATCTTAAACAATACATGGATATAAAAAAGCACCTTGTTGCCCGGGGACAGGATATTTTTGAAGCGCCGGAACTGAAGGAGTTACGAGAAAAGATTATTCCCGTTCTGGTGGAAGCGGACATTCATCCTGAAGAAATCTCTGGTATTTCTGAGAAATTTGTTCAGGCCGCAAAGAAAATAAAAAAATACAAACGGGAGCAAGAACGGATTGAAAAACGCCTGAGAATCAGTTCTATAAAAGAATTGCGCGCCCTGGGCCGAAATCTTACTATTAAAAATGAACGGGAACGGCTAGAAGAAGAACTTGGTCTTCCGGCGGATGAAATAAAAGAGCTGATCCGGCACATCCAGGTAACAGAAAAGAAACTGCATCAGTTAGAAGTCGAATTTGAAGAGCCCATTGATTCAATCTTAAAAATGGCAAAGGAAATTAACCGGGGCCGGGTGATGATGAAGAGTGCCAAGGATAAGCTTATTAAGGCAAACCTTCGCCTGGTAGTTTCCATTGCTAAAAAATATACCAACCGGGGACTCCATTTCTTCGATCTCGTTCAAGAAGGGAATATTGGCCTTATTAAGGCGGTAGAAAAATTTGAATATCGCAAGGGCTATAAATTTTCCACCTATGCCACCTGGTGGATCCGGCAAGCTATTACCCGTTCTATTTCGGACCAAGCCCGAACGATTCGGGTGCCGGTTCATATGATTGAGCAGATTAATAAGGTAGTCCGGGAATCCCGGCAACTCATGCAGGTCCTTGGCCGGGAGCCCACCGATGAAGAAATTGCGGAGCGCCTTGGCTGGACCGCCCAGAAGGTAAAGTCCGTAAAGAACGTAGCCCGGGAACCCATTTCTCTGGAAACACCCATCGGAGAAGAGGAAGATTCCCTCCTGGGGGACTTTATAGAAGACAAGGATGTGGAAAATCCCGCCAATCAAACCGCCTTTACCCTGTTGCAGGAGCAGCTCCGGAGTGTTCTGGAAACGCTGCCACCCCGGGAGCAGGAGGTACTCAAGATGCGGTTTGGGCTTGACGATGGATACTCTCTTACCTTGGAAGAGGTGGGGCTCTATTTTAACGTTACCCGGGAACGAATCCGGCAGATAGAAGCAAAAGCGCTGCGAAGACTACGGCATCCTAAACGGAGCCGAAAGCTAAAAGATTATCTTGATCATTAAATTTAGATGAAGGGGAACAAGCATGGTGATGGAAGAAGTGTTTTCTAAACTTCGGGTATTGCAGGATATTCTGGCAGAAAAAATTCGCCTCGAAAAAGATATAGTGGAAATTCCGCGGGTTCTTGAAACTCAGCAGGAACTCCTTACCCGTTTAAAGAAGGGATTTATAGAAAAAAATCAGGAATATGATCGTATTACAGCCCTGGTGAGCCAGCTAAAGGTATCCCTGGCAGAAGCTGAAAGTAACCGGGAGCGGGCCGAAAAAGCGATGGATACCATTACCACCCAGCGGGAATACGAGGCCCTCGACAAGGAAATCCGGGAGGCCAGTGAAAAAGAACAGCAGTATCGCAAGGAACTGCAACGGGAAGAAAAGAATCTGGTTGTTCTGTCGGAAGAAATCCAGCGGGAAGCAGCCCTGGTAGAAGAGCAGGAGCGAGATCTGGCACAGCGAAGGGCGGGCATTGAACAGGAACTAGCAGAGAAGCGGGCAGAGTTGGAAGCCCTTAAAGAACGGGAACGGGAAGTCACGGCCGGTCTTGATCCTGAAGTGGTCTTTAAATTTGAACGGATCATTCGAAACAAAATGGGGCTTGGAATTGTTCCTATTAAGGGTGGGGTCTGTAATGGCTGCCATATGATTCTGCCGGTACAATTTGCGAACATGGTTCGTAGTGGGGCAGAAATCGTATTCTGCCCCTATTGTTCGCGAATTCTGTACTATGAAGAATCTGAAGAAGGCGAGATGGAGTTCTTTAACGAAGAAGATGCAGGGAGTCTGTCTGATTTAGAGGATTTCGATCTTGATGAAGAGTATGATGAAGAAGAGGAAGAAGAAGAGGAGGAAGATGACGAAAAGGTAGACATGGATTTTGATGAGTAATTAGAGGTAATGGATCGGGATACCGCGATGAAAAGGGAAATTTACCCTTTTCATTGAGGAAAGTCCGGGCTCCAGAGGGCCTGATGCCGGGTAATGCCCGGGCCTGCTAGCCGTAAGGTTAGCAGGACAGACAGTACCACAGAAAAGATACCGCCCCTCTGTGCATTAGCACAGGGTACTGCTCGAAAGAGCACGGGTAAGGGTGAAAAGGCGGGGTAAGAGCCCACCGCATGACTGGTAACAGCATGGCAGGGTAAACCTCATCAGGAGCAAGGTCAAGCAGCGGGAATGGAGGGCCCCTCCGAAGTACCGCGGGTAGACCGCTTGAAGATTTTCGGTGACGAAAATCGAAGATAGATGGTATCCCTTCCCTTAAAGGGGAAGACAGAACTCGGCTTACAGATCCATTACCTTTTTTCTCGTTGACTTTTTATTCAAAAAAGGGTTATATCATTACAGTTATGTTGAGGCTTCAACAATCAACCTACAGTAAACAGTGGGCGCTCAAAAAAGTTGTTCGAGTAACCATAGGGAGTGCACTCCTCTTGTTCTTTGTAGGGGGGGGTATTTTGTTTGCCACCCGTTGGCGTAAAACCATAGCTACCGAACGGGCCTATATATACGAATTATGGACCAAAAGTGCCTATACCGATCTCCTTTCCTATCTTAAGAAAAAGCTTGAAAAGCATCCTTTAGATTCCTTTACTCTTTCCGTATATGGGTTTACAGCCTATCAGATGGCCATGTCTCAGCCAAGTGATCAAGATATGCAAACCTATCTTGATGAATGTATATGGGCATTACGAAAAATAGCCACGGTACACAATAAAAAGGACCCTGCGGTCTTGTATGTTTTAGGGAAAGCCTACTATTACAAAGGTCCTTCCTACGCAGATCTGGCTATCACGTATCTAGAAGAGGCCCAAAGGGTTCATGCGCCTTTTAAGGATATTGCCGAATACTTAGGTATGGCCTATGCGTCGGTGAAAGATTACCGTTCTAGTATTGCAGCCCTTTCTCAGGTTCTTGAACAGACGAATAAAAGCTCAGGTTCTCCGGATCTTATCCTTCTTGCCATTGCCCGTTCTTACCTGAATCTAGAGAATTATGATCAAGCAGAAGCATACCTTTTACGCTGTGTTGAAAGCTCTCAGGATGATATAGTAATAGAAAAGGCCCGATATGAATTAGCGCTGCTCTATCAAAAAAAGACAGAACGGGATAAGGCAATTGAACAATGTCTTGCTATTCTTGCGTTAAATGAGGAAAATGCTCAGGCTCATTTTTTGTTGGGGGATCTGTACGCCGAGGCAGGGGATCTTATTCGAGCTCGATCTGAATGGCGAAGAACCCTTCGTATAGCACCGGATCATTCTTTAGCCCGAGCGAGGCTAACGAGTTAAAGAGTTAAGGATTAATTTGGAGGAAACCATGGCTGGTTTTAAGCTGTTCGATACGCTGTCATCTGATATTGGTATTGATCTTGGGACATGTAACACCCTTATCTACGTACGGGGAAAGGGGATTGTGATTAATGAGCCTTCGGTAGTAGCTGTTGAGCGAGGGACCAAGCGGGTTGTGGCTGTTGGGGCCGAGGCAAAGCGAATGCTCTGGAAGACCCCGGGAGACATTATTGCCATTCGCCCTTTACGAGATGGGGTTATTGCGGATCTGGAAACCACTGAAAAGATGATCCGTTACTTTATCTCCAAAGTACTTCCACGGAACTGGTTTATCCGTCCTCGTATGGTTATTGGAGTCCCTTCCTGTATTACCGAAGTAGAACGGCGGGCCGTCGAAGAAAGCGCCTATAAGGCAGGGGCCCGGGATGTGCGGGTTATTGAAGAAAGCCTTGCTGCAGCCATCGGAGCAGATATCCCTATCTTTGAACCCGCGGGGCATATGATTTGTGATATTGGGGGCGGGACCACCGAAATTTCCGTTATTTCCCTGGGAGGGATGGTTGTTACCAATGCCATTCGTCTTGGGGGCGACGAATTCGATGAAGCCATCATTAAGCACGTTCGAAGCAAACATAATCTTATCATTGGAGAACAAACGGCGGAACGTTTAAAAATTGAAATTGGCAATGCCGCGCCGGACAAAACCATAGAAAAGGTAGAAATAAAGGGAACCGATGCGATTACCGGTCTTCCCCGTCGACTTGAAATTGATTCGGTAGAAGTGCGGGAGGCATTAAAAGAACCTATTACCCAGATTGTGGATGAGATAAAGCGAACCCTTGGACAGACTCCCCCAGAACTTGCGGCAGATATCGTAGAACGGGGGATCGTTATGACCGGGGGGGGAGCCTTACTCAAAGGTCTACCAAAGCTTATTTCAAAGGAAACGGGGGTTCCTGTTATTCTTGCAGAACGGCCCCTTGATTGTGTTGCTCTCGGGGCAGGTAAGTATTTCGAGCTTGCTAAGGGTTTTGATAATACCCGCAGTATTTACGATAACCTGAATAGTTAGGGTTTAGGGCTAAGGTGATATGAAGAAGCCGTCTCGGCTTGTGCCGACAACCCTTTATGTTTTTTTGGGATTAACAGGTTTTTCATTTTTACTACTTCTCTTTTCGGCGCGGAGTTTTTTTGTTGATTTTCGAGAGATAGGGTTTTCTATCTTTTCCGGAGTGCGTAATATAGTACATAAGGCAACCAATTTCGTTTCTGAAACAATAAAATCAGTACAGGAATTAGGAAATTTAAAAAAAGAATATCTTGCACTCCTCGAAAAAGTTGAAGAATATGAACGAATTCAACGAGACAGTGTATATATTAAACGAGAAAACGAACAGCTTAAAGAACTGCTTGGTTTTAGCAAAACCATACCGTATCGTTATTTTGTAGCCGAAATTATCGGTAAAGAACCAGATAATCTCTTTTCAAGTTTTGTGGTAAACAAAGGATCTACCGATGGTGTTAAAAAAAATATGGTAGTCATCGCATACCAGGACGGCGAACGGGGATTGGTGGGGAAGGTAATTCAGGTAGGGTTTCATGAAAGTCTTGTGATGCCTGTATATGATAGTAATTTTTTTGTTTCCTCCCGTTTGCTGGATAGTCGTTACGAGGGTATTGTAAATGGACAAGGAAATGCGCAGAAAACGGTGGTTATGCGGTATGTAAAAAAAAGAGCAAAAGATGAAATTCAGATTGGCAGTATGGTTATTACCAGTGGCTTAAGCGACATATATCCCCCCGATATACCCATCGGCCGGGTAGAACGAATGATTATTCAAGATTACGAAACTTCAATTACTCTGGAACTGTCGCCGGTTATAGATTTTTCCAAACTTGAATACGTATTTATCGTGGATAAAGGGGTAGGGGGAGACCAATGATTAAACCTATTATCTGGTCCACGGTTTTTACTTTTATAGCGGCTATATTACAATCCACTATACTAAGTAAATTTACTTTCATATCAGTTATTCCCGATCTTACTTTGATCATCCTCGTGTATATTGCTTTTTCAAATGGGACCATGGTAGGCCAAATATCTGGTTTTACCTCAGGACTTATTCTTGATTTTTTTACGGCCGCACCCCTTGGATATAATATGCTTGTACGAACAATAGTGGGATTTTTGGTTGGCCTTTTAAATGGTTCAGTATACTTGGATATTTTTATTTTCCCCATACTCCTTACCGGAATAACAACAGTGATAAAAGCCGTAATAGTATTTATTTTGCATATACTTTTTTCAGGGATGCTTCCTTTTTATCAAATTACAGAACCTATTTTTTGGATAGAACTTTTAATGAATATGGGCTTAGCCCCTTTTGTTTTTTCTTTCTTAAAATTGTTTAAAAAGATACTTCTTGTGCCCAGGAATGTATTGTAATGGCGTTACCGTTTAATATTAAAGCAGAGCGTCCCATTAAAAGAATAGAGGTTCTAAAATATCTTTTTATTACTATTTTTTCTCTTTATGCGTTGCGCTTGTTTTTCATACAGGGAATTCTAAGCGAATTATATCGACAACAGGCTGCCACTATTACGCGACGGGTTATTACTATTCCTGCTCAGCGGGGTGAAATTTATGACCGCAATTATAATCAACCTATAGTATTAAATGTTGACTCTTTTAGTGTTTCTATTATCCCCGCAGAAATTCCCAAAGGTACCTTTCAGCAGGTGGCAGAACGAGTTGCTTCAATTATGGGTATCTCTACGGATGTAATCAACACAAAGATACCACCTTCTTATTATCACCTTTATCAACCAATTGAAATAGCTACAAATGTCTCCTACGAAGCTATTGTTGCTCTCGCTGAACATGCGGATGAATTGCCAGGAGTTACCTGGCAGTCAAAACCAATACGAAATTATGTTGATACGGGAAGCCTTTCTCATGTTATTGGATATGTAGGAGAAATTACGCGAGAAGAACTCAAACTGCTTTATAATAAAGGTTATGCCCAGGGTGATATTATTGGGAAAGCGGGAATAGAAAAACAGTACGATGAAATATTGCGAGGGAAAAACGGAAAAATCATTAAGACCGTTGATGTCCGGGAGCGGAATATCTCTCAAAAAGAGGGGGAGCTCACGGACCCACCAATTTCTGGTAAAAATCTAGTCCTCACTATTGATAGAAACATTCAGACTCTTACCGAAAAGGCCCTTGGTCCCCGAATGGGAGCGGCGGTGGTGCTTAAGCCGGCGAGTGGAGAAATCCTTGCCATGGTCTCTTATCCCTGGTATGACCCTAATATTTTTAACCGAAATGACAAAGGCCAATTGTATCAGAATCTCCTTGCTGATCCTAACCGGCCCCTCGTGAATCGGGCTATTCAATCAAGTTATCCGCCAGCATCTACTTTTAAAATTATAATGACCGCTGCTATCTTAAATGAAAAGGTTTTCCCCCTTGATAAAAAGGTCCTTTGCGAGGGAGAGATATATTATGGAGATAGATCCTGGAGGTGCTGGGTTAGAAAGCCAGGTCACGGTTATTTAAATCTTCAGCAAGCTCTGGCGCAGTCGTGTGATATTTATTACTGGAACGTGGTACGAGATTATCTTGGAATAGAGAGGGTTGTTCAGTATGCTCGAGATTTTGGTCTAGGAGAATTAACAAATATAGATCTTCCAGGAGAGACCCCAGGTTTTGTTCCTACACCTCAGTGGAAAGAGCGACGGTTTCATGAAAAGTGGCTTGGCGGTGATACGATGAATATGTCTATCGGCCAGGGATTTACTTTGATAACCCCTTTACAAATGGCAAATATGGTAGCCATGTTGATAAATAATGGTGTTATATATGAACCCCATCTTTTAAAAGAAGTACGGGATCCTATTTCTGGAGCAATTGTAAAAAAAGTGCAACCGACTATTCTTCATAAAAGCGAGGAAATTAGCGAAGAAACATTTAAAGCAACCCGGGAATATATGCGTACCGTTATTACTGAAGGAACAGCCCGTTTTCCACTTAATATTAAGACAGTTCAGATTGCAGGTAAAACAGGAACCGCCGAAGTGGGGCTCGCGGATCGCTGGCATTCCTGGCTTGTTGCCTATGGACCGTATAATGCTACTAATCCGGAGGACCAGGTGGTGGTTGCTGTTATTGTAGAAGCATCAAATCCCTGGGAATGGTGGGCAACCTATGCTACAGGAATTATCTTTCAGGGAATATTTGCCAATCAAACGTACGAAGAAGCAGTGCAAGCTTTGGGATTCCAGCATATTACCACGGTAAGAGAGCGAAGAGAATGAACGTAAAAAGACTTGGGGAGATGGATTTCCCCTTATTACTCAGTGCTGTGGCCCTCATAATTCTTGGAGTTATGTTTGTTTTTTCTGCGGGAGTCACATCAACGGGAGATGTTGTTTCCACAGAATATATTCGTCAGATTATTTGGGCTTTTTTAAGTATTGTCGTGTGTCTTGTGTTATCCCTTGTAGACTATCGAAGAATTTATGATTTTATAGAGTATATTTACTTTTTCTTTTTATTACTGATTCTATATACCGCTGTATTTGGAAAAATTGTTAATGGGGCACGGGCATGGCTTGGTATCGGGTCTTTTGGAATTCAACCTTCAGAATTTATGAAAATTGCTACAATCCTCTATCTTGCCAAATATCTTGATTCCAGTGGGCGGGAAGCTGACGAAACCCATCGTTTTGTAATTTCTGCTCTCATTATATTTGCTCCGGTGGCTATTATATTATTGCAGCCGGATTTAGGAACTGCGTTAGTATTTATACCTATTTTTCTTTTTATGTTGTACGTAGCAGGGGCTCGTCTTACCTATATCGTATACGTTGTATTTTTTATCACAGGAACAGGTATTTTGACAGTTCTTCCTCTTTGGCAATCATATATATTAAAGAGTAACTATCCCGTTATCAATGCCCTTTCTAATACAAAAGTTGATTTTTTGCTTATTGGCCTTTTTGCTATTATTTGTATTCTTTCGATCTTTGGATATATGCGATATCGAAAGCGGTATTTTTATTGGATTGCCTATGTTTCTTCTGGCTTAGCCGGTTCGTTTTTATTTTCGTTTATAGCTCGCCATGTTTTAAAAGAATATCAGATTATGCGGCTTTTAGTCTTTCTTGATCCTTCTATCGACCCCCGTGGAGCAGGATGGAATATTATCCAATCGATTACTGCAATCGGATCTGGAGGAATTCTGGGAAAAGGTTTTCTACAGGGAACACAAAGTCATTATCGATACCTTCCTCAGCAGAGCACGGATTTTATTTTTTCTATTTTTTCTGAAGAGATGGGATTTATTGGGGGTATAGTGCTTTTCCTTTTATTTCTTGTTATTCTTATACGGTGTACTACTCTGATGAAAACTACTTCCGATCCTTTCGGTTCATATGTCGCAAGTGGATTATCCGCTGTTATTTTCTTTCATTTTGTTATCAATGTAGGAATGGCAATGGGAATTATGCCTATTACCGGCATACCCCTTATCTTTCTTTCTTATGGTGGTTCTTCTCTTCTTGCCACCATGATAGGCATAGGTATTTTGCAGAGTATTTATATTCATAGGTTTGAACATTAACACTATTTTTATGCGTATACATCCTCTCTCTGATCTTGGTAGTGATTTATTGAACATTGAAAAACCCGGGCGGTATGTCGGTGGTGAATTTGGCATATATCGAAAAGAAAACGCTGATTTTACCATGGCCATTGCATTTCCCGATCTTTATGAAATTGGGATGTCTAATCAAGCAATTAGAATTTTATATAACCATTTAAATCATATAGAAGGGGTCTCTTGTGATCGGGTTTTTTGTCCTGCCCCAGATTTTGAAGAGCTCCTTAAAAAGCGAGAGATACCTTTATACACTCTTGATCTAGGGATTCCGCTGTATGAGCTCGATATGATCGGTTTTTCACTTGGGTATGAGCTCGGGATTACCGGTGTGCTTACTATTCTCCAGAGCGGTAAAATACCTGTTTTAAAGAAAGAGCGAACTGAGAAAGACCCCATTATTATCATGGGTGGTCCTGCGGTATCTAATCCGCTTCCTTATGAATCTTTTATTGATGCTTTTTGGATTGGCGAAGCAGAAGATAGTTTTTTTGAATTGATAGAAACAGTAAGAGACCATAAAAAGAAGGGCGCTTCTAAAAAAGATTTGCTTACCATTTTATGGAACTGTAAACACATTTGGATGCCCGGAAAATCGGCGGTTAGGGCTGTTTATACGGCTTTTGGTAAGAATGAGCAATCTCTTGTTCCGGTTTTTCCCGTTCCTAATATAAAGATAGTTCAGGATCATGGGGCAGTAGAAATCATGCGAGGCTGTCCAAATGGATGTCGTTTCTGTCACGCAGGTATTTGGTACCGTCCCATGAGACAGAAGGATGCTGATACGGTCGTTTGGGAGGTAAAAGAATTTATTCAAAGGGGGGGATATCGGGAGATTACCCTCTCTTCACTTTCTTCAGGGGACTATAAAGGTATTGATAATCTTCTTTTTATGTTGAACGCTACTTATAAGAACCGCCATGTTTCCTTTCAACTACCTTCTCTTAAAGTTTCGAGTTTTTCTTTACCACTGTTAGAACAAATTGCAGAAACAAGAAAAAGCGGTCTTACCTTTGCTGTCGAAACTCCCTATCAACAGTGGCAATGGTCCCTTAACAAAGAAGTAACCCGTGAAAGCATCATTGCAATTCTTAGGGAGGCAAAAAATCATGGGTGGCGTTCGGCTAAATTTTATTTTATGATAGGTTTACCCGTTGGAGATTATGAAGATGGATATGAGCATAATAAAGAGGAAGAAGCGATTGTAGACTTTATTACGTCTATTAGCAAAAGCGTCAAAATGGAAATCCATATAAATGTGGGTACCTTTGTTCCTAAGCCGCATACCCCGTATCAATGGGTTGCCCAGATTAGTCCTTCTTTAGCGGAACAAAAATTACAGTATATTAGGCATAATCTTCGGTCTCTTGGAGTTAAGGTAAGTACCCATGATCCTTTCATTTCTGAAATTGAAGGAATTCTTTCTCGGGGTGATAGTAGAGTGGGGGAAATAATCTATAAAGCCTTCTTGAATGGCTGTCGTCTTGATAGTTGGGATGAATATTTTAAAAGGGAGCTCTGGCAGCAAATTCTTGGTGATTTCCCCGAGATCGTACAAAGTGCGTTAAGAAAAAGAAACCTCGAAGAAGAACTGCCCTGGGATTCCATTGTGAGTACCACCGGAAAAGGGTTTTTAAAGAAAGAATTACTTCGCTCTAGAAATTCAGAGTTAACTTTAGCATGTTCAGAAAAATGCATAAACCCCTGCGGAGTATGCAATCAGACTGCTAAAATAGTGCACAATATTATACATGTTAATAATAAAGAGATGGTTTGCGAAGAAAAAAAAGGTGAGATGCCCCAAGGACTCTCTGAAAACCACGAATCTTCTTTTCCCAACAAAAAAAACAAAAAGAAAAGAGATATTTATCGTATTGTTTTTTCCTTCACTAAACAGAGCAGGGCTATCTTTATTCCTCATCTTGGTCTGATGGAAGTTTTTTCTAAAGCCTTAGTTCGTTCTGGCCTTCCTGTTCACTTTACCGAAGGCTTTAACCCGCTCCCGGCAATGGATTTTGCGGCGCCCCTGAGTCTTGGTATCGCTTCTCAGGAAGAAATTGCTACGATTGAAATGGAGGAGGCAGTTCCTCCAGAGAATTTTCTTGCCATTTTAAACACCTGCCTGCCCGAGGGAATTCGCATAACCAGAGCAGAACTCTTTGTGATCCCCGAAGGGGTAAAAAAATACTCAAGTCCTTCGTTGTTATGGGGATCGTGTTATCGCATAAAAGGATCGTCTACAGAGATATTTTTGCTGGCACAGGAGGATAAAAAAATAAAAGAGCTTGCTGAAAAGCAACCGGAAAAACTTCTTGCCATCAAAAGAATTAGAACGTTAGCCTATAACCCTCAGCAGAAAAACCTGCCTTCCGATTTTTCAGGAGCCTCATATTTTACGGTATACGGTGAATTGTACAAGGGTTTTCAAGAAAAATTGTAAAAATAAAAACGTCTAATAATTTGAGAAGTATATAATCTTTTAAAAGCATGATTTGCTGGAAAATCCAGCAGCTGGTAAAACCGGTATATTAGTAGACAGAATATACATTATGTATAGTATAATATATGAAAACAAATAGCAGAAGACGGTGCAATTTAATGTTCTCTTGAGTGTCTTCCCTTGGCTTTTTATTCTATTTTTAGAACCCCTAGCCACGTGGGATTGCTATAAATGGCACTCCCCCCGGTATCTGTCCCAAAAGCGATAATGTAGAACATTACATAGGCATACTGGCCAGTACCTTCTACGTCTTCATCATCGTTTCCATTTTTGTTAATGTCAGATTTAGAGAAGCTTCTGCTTTTGTACCGCAATCCTGAATTCAATGTAAGAGTAAACGTCACAGGGGTATCACTGGTAAGATTAACAGAGCTATCCGTTACTGAAAGTTCATAGAATCCTTTTTGATTAAAAATATCGCTCATATTATAGGAAACCACTGAATAATTGGCAGTCAATGTATAGGTGCTAAAATAAGAGTAGTGACTTGCCATAGCTGTATTGATAGAGGAAAGATCAGAAGAAGAGACGGATGAAAGGTTTTTGTCACTCAAATAGATCCGATAAAAAATAAGGTACCTATCAAAATACGAAGCCACGCTACTCTGGTCTGGGGTAGTAATGGTAATAGAACTTACTCCGTTTACCGAAACATTTGAAACCGGAAAAAGATAAATATACTCTTCTATACCGCAGGAAAAAAAAACAACCCCCAGAATGATACAGAGATAGTTCACCTTTCTTACAAAAGTCTGTTGTATGTTATTTTTTTTCTTATACCACAAAATAAGTTTATCCACTCTTAATAATCGCCACCAGTTTTTCAGTTTCTACCCACTTCTTGCTTTCGCTAAAGAATTATCTCTTTCGCCACTACAAGGGACCCCTCCCCTTCCCTTTTATTTTCTAGGGGGAAATCTATATCCCTATAGGGGATCAACACTATCCACCAATTCGTAAATAACGACGGGCTTGTTCTTTCCTTTTACCCGGATAGTGTCTAGCTCTCGAACTATAAAGTGATCCTTTACAAGGCCATAGGTAAACTCGCTGATAATAATATGGGTCCCATATTGCTTGTTAGTTCCCTCTAGACGGGCCCCCAGGTTTACGTTATCTCCCATAAGGGTGTAATTCATCCTTCCGGGCGAACCCATGTTCCCCACCGTCATAATTCCTGAATTAATTCCGATACCAATGTCAATACGTTTACTTTCCGGCCAGGACTCATTCAGTTCCCTAAGTTTTTCCATTTGCCTCAGGGCACACTTACATGCCCGAATAGCGTGGTCTTCCTGAGAAATGGGAGCCCCCCAAAAACACATGATTTCATCGCCCACATATTTATCCAGGGTTCCTTCGTATTCCAGAATAATATCGGTCATGGCCGTAAGGTATACATTCAGATGATTTACCAGTTCCTGGGGGGTCATGTTTTCAGAAAGGGTGGTAAACCCTCGGATATCCGAAAAAAGGACCGTTAGTTCTTTGTCAACGCCTCCCAATTCTGGAGGATTCTCAAGAATTTGGTCTACCACTTTGGGGCTTACATATTTTCCAAAGGTGGTGCGGATCATCTTTTTCTCTTTTTCTTCTGTCATAGCCCGATATGACACAATCGCAATAAACGAAAAGATCATTCCCACGGCGGGTTTTGGGAAATCAAACACCATATTGTAGGCTTCGAAGGCAACCGAAATCCCCAGAAAATAAAAGAGAAGAACTCCTAAAAGGGTTACTAGCCCCCAGAGCGTGGAATATCGAGAAACAAGAAAGGAAATAGCCCCTACCAGTAGTAAGAGCAACAAAACATCCAGCCAGCGAGGAACAGAGTAAAGGAAGTTATTCATGAGGATTGTGTTTAAAGCATTTGCGTGGATCTCAACGCCGTACATTAACCCATAGGGGGTAGGTTTTTCATCCTCCGCAATCCCATCTGCGAAGGGCCCGACCATTACTATTTTGTTTGCCATGGCTCTGCTTCGGGGCCATGTTTCGGGGTCCGGACCGGTTACCCGTTCGGCATAACTCGCATATGAACGAATAGGGAACGTTCGATACCCATCGAGGGAAGGAGAAGAACGGTAGCCCATATAGTTGACCACCATTTGTCCCTGGTCATTAATGGGAATTACGATTTCATCTAAGACTTTGCGGGGAGCAGGCTTGATGAGGTTCCCTTCTTTATCAAACACCGCTTTCCCTATAGGAATGCTATATGGAATTCTCGTATCCGAAACAGGATCATAGACAGTTGGGTTGGGAAGTCGAATATGTTTTCCGATTACTACTTCCACATCATTTAAATTAATTCCAAAATAAGAACAGGCAAGAGTTAGAGTAATAGCGGGAATGAAATAATCCTTTACCTTTCGCACAATGTAATATTGATTCTCTGGAATTCCGTCTTCATCCGCATCTTCTATCACCGGAGGGGCATATCGTTCGAGGTCTTTCTGTAACTGTTTAAGACCCTCAGCAGTCAGGGGTATACGTATATTATGACTCCGATTATCCCGGTCTATCCATACAAGTCGTTCATAGACTGTCTCATCTACCGTATACCCAACGATCAGCTCAGAAAGGGGTATCTGTTCCAGTTCTTCGGTAAGTTTAGCAACCAGGGGCTGGCGTCGATATATTTCATCGCTATCCTGAATATAATTGGCATGCCCATAGCCTGCGCTTGCCCTGCCAAAGGGAATAAGGGGAGCCTGAACACTTTTAAAGTCGAACATCTCTTTCCATTTTCCCTGGATTTTCACAAGGCCTGGATGATGCCGAAGCAGTTCTTTCTGTCGGCGAAGCATTGTTTCGTGGGAATCATAATCACTTATCGCCACATCTAATAGCGTTTCAAGAAAAACCCTGCCCGACCGTTCTATACTTTGAAGAAGCCGCCCATCTTCCGCTGGCCGAGTATCACTTTCGATAAAAAATATATCAAGAAAAAGGGCCGCCTCCCGTTCTCGTTTATCTATGATACGAGAAAAATTATCGATGAGGTTCGCATGATAGGATCGAGGGAAAGGCCATTTTCCAAACGTAGCAAGGGAACGATTGTCGATTCCTACGATAATGATATCCCGGGAAATCCGGGGATTTTCCTCGGTCGCCACCACCCCTTCCTGAATAGTTTTAGGGGTTACCATCCCTTTTAAATAAAATTGAAAGTCCGTCGCCTTCGTGTTGAGGTCTTTAAAAATAGATGTAGAAAAATCAAGTAAAAGGATAATCATCACAACGAGCAAACCTATTATGAGACCAAAATATTTTGTCTGTAATAGCTTTGCCCGTTTTTTCATAGGACCCCTCTATTTCAGTGTAGATAACATTAGTATACGGCTACGAGCGAGTTTTGTCCAATTGTCGTTTGGCCATTTTTCCACGAGCTTTTCATACGCTGCAAGAGCTTCGGTATTGTTTTTTTGGCTCTCCTGGATACGACCTATGGCAAAATATACCCGGGGCATTAAAGGGAAGGTCTTCTCATACTCTTTCGCACAGCGAGTATACAACTCCAGTGCCTTAAGGGAATCTCCCCGCTCCTCTGCAGCGGTAGCCGCATTATAAAGAGCCACCGGTGCGAGGTAACTTGAAGGGGAAATTGATGCAACCTTAAGCCAGGCCTGCTCTGCTTCAGGCCATTCTTTTCTGTCCACATGAATAGTAGCAAGGGTCATATATGCCCGAGTTCCACTATACTTGCTTAACCAGGTATGTTGCTCTGCAAATTTCTCAAGTTCTTTTATTAATGTTTGGATTTTCTCTTCTTTATCAGAAGAATCCTCGAGAATACGTATTTCTTCATAGGATTTTTCAAGTTCCGCTACCTTTACTATATTTGCTTTTCTAGCATTTTCCAAAACCGTATATCCAATTCCTACCCCGACAAGAACAACAAAGAGAACAATGAGAACACCCGCCAATATTTTTCGATTCCGTTGAATAAAATTGACCAGCCGGTCAGAAAAATTCACCGCCACTTCGCTTTTTTTTGCGCTTTCCATACTGTAGCTCTACTCCTTAGGATTTACGATTTCTAGCTCTTTAATAAGTCGAGAAAGATATGTACGCTGGATATCCAACACCTTTGCTGCTTCGGTCTGGTTCCAGTTACATTCTTCAAGAACTTTTTTTATAAAGTGCCGTTTAAAGCTATTCAAGGCATTTTTAAGATTTTTTGTATCCTGCGGCACCGTTGCATCGCTCGCGTTTGCGGTTGATCGTAATAACAGATCCTCTGGCTGAATCCATGGCCCATTACTGATAACGCAGGCCCGCTCAATACAGTTTTCCAGCTCCCGAACGTTTCCAGGCCAATTGTAGGTAAGCATTACCCGCATTGCCTCATCCGAAAACCCATCTATTTTTTTCTTCGTTTCCCGGCTGAACTTCTTTAAAAAGAACTGGGCTAATTCGGGAATATCCTCAGGGCGCTGTCGTAACGGAGGGATGTAAATAGGAAGCACATTAAGCCGGTAGTAAAGATCCCGCCGGAACTCCCCTTTTTCCACCAGGGCTTCAATATCCCGGTTTGTGGCTGCCAGAATACGAACATCTACGGTAATACTGGTGTCGGACCCAACCTTTTCAAAGGTCTTTTGCTGGATAACCCGTAACAATTTAGCCTGCAACTTCAGCGGAAGATCACCGATTTCATCTAAAAAGATGGTTCCGCCGTTCGCCATTTCAAAGCGGCCCCGACGATTCTGGATTGCGTCGGTGAATGCCCCTTTTACGTGACCAAAGAGTTCACTTTCCAAGAGTCCTTCGGGGAGGGCCGCGCAATTTACCCGCACAAAAGGGCCATCCCGCCGATTGCTCCGCAGATGAATCTGCTCCGCAAAAAGCTCCTTCCCTACCCCACTCTCACCCAGGATTAATACGGAGGAATCGGTTTTAGCTACCCGTTCGATAATTTCAAGCTTTTCTAAGATGACCGGGCTTGCCGCAATAAGCGTATGGTATCCCCTATCCGTTTGAATCTGATCTTGCAGGAAGTGGATTTCTTCTCGGGCCTTTTCGTAACTCCGGGCGTTTTGAATCGCTATGGCTGCCTGATTAGCAAAAATCTCAAGCCACTCGAGGTCATCTTCTGAAAAGTAGCGCCCATTCTTTTTATTTATAAGCTCGATAACCCCCACGCATTCATCTTTGATACGCATGGGAACCGCCAGCATAGTCTTTGCAGGATATCCAATGGACCGTGAAATTTCCGCCAGATGCCGGCTATCATTTTCTACATCGTTTACAATAATAGACTTGTTGTGTTGAGCTACCCACCCCGCGATGCCCTCTCCAAAGTTAAGGGAGTACTTTTTTACCGCCGCTCCCTTAGCTCCAAGGGCAATTTCAAAATACAATTTTTGTTCTGCCTTGTTGAGCAAGAGGAGGCTCGAGGCCTCCCCTTCACAGAGGCGAGTAGCCGACTCAAGAATCTGAGTCAACAGAGACCGTACGTCCGTATAGTTCGAATTAATGAGAGTGTTAATCTCTATCAGGGTGTTGAACTTTTGGACGTCGATCTGAGAAAGCATGGCTCCTAATCCTGCCGGGCATCCCTATCCCGGGACTTTAAGAAATCTCCCAGGGTAAAGGTAGCACTTTCGGATTCTTCCGCCGCCATGTACTGGGAAATCTCTTCCCGCTGCATCTTTCGGTGATAATCCCGGATCGAAAAAGCTACCTTCTGTTTTTCTGGCTGAATTTCAATGACGACCGCTTTTATCGGATCGCCCACCTTGTATTTTTTCAGAACCTCATCGGGATTTTCGTCCTTATTTTCGGTGAGGTTAGTTTTGTGAATCAGCCCCTCGATTCCCCCTGCAACCCGCACAAAAATACCAAAGTCGGTTACCGAAGAAACTTCCCCTTCGATAGGAGAACCGACTTTATAGGCGGCAGCAAAACTTGTCCAGGGATCCTCAGTAAGCTGCTTAACCCCCAGGCGAATATGCCGGTTTTCCGGGTCACAGGCGATAACCATTACTTCAATTTCCTGGCCTACCTGCAGTTCTGACCCGGGATGCTTAATTTTCTTTGTCCAGGAAAGATCGTCCACATGGAGGAATCCGTCGATTCCTTCTTCTAGCTGAACAAAGGCTCCCGCATTGGTGAGCTTTACCACCTTTCTCCGTAACCGGGTACCGACCGGATAGCGTTCCGTGATCGTATCCCAGGGATTGGCCGTAACCTGCTTAAGCCCAAGGGACACCCTTCCCGCCTGGAGATCATAGCCCAGGATCATGCAGTCCACTTCGTCCCCGATTTTGAGCATCTCGTCGGGCCGCTGGATCTTTCTGACCCAGGAGAATTCAGAAATATGGGCCAGGCCTTCGATCCCCTCTTCCAGTTCAATAAAGGCACCAAAATCGGTCAGCTTGGTAACCCGACCTTTTACGATATCATTTACATGATATTTTTCTTCAAAATGAATCCACGGATCGTCGGTAAAATGCTTTAAGGAAAGGTTGATACGCTTTTCTACCGGATCGAGCCGGATAACCTTCAGTTTTACCTGTTGTCCCTTCTTTACGTAATCCTTCGGCCGGGTCACATGGCCCCAGCTCATGTCATTGATGTGTAAAAGCCCATCGAATCCACCAAGATCGATAAAGGCCCCAAAGGAGGTAAAACTCTTTACCGTTCCCACCACATCATCACCCACCTGGGTGTTGGCAAAGAAGGCTTCCCGTCGTTTCTCAATATCTTCTTCAAGGAATTTTCGACGGTTTACCACCACATTTACTTTGCCATCGGAATACAAGCGTTCCACATAAAAGAAGGATTTTACATTTAAAAGCTTTTCGGGCTTATCAATCCGGCTGATATCGGCCTGGCTGATAGGCAAGAAGGCCTTTACCCCTGCTCCCAGATTAACTTCGTACCCACCTTTTACGACTGTTTCGATAACCCCTTCTACCGGGGTGTGATCCTGGAAGGCCTGGCGCAGGTTCTTCCAGAACAGCTTGGCATCGGCTTTTTGTTTAGAAACAATCACTTCCCCGTGCTTGTTTTCCTTGGTAATAAGCACCACCATGACGGTGTCGCCTATTTTAGGAATTTCGGTAAACTCCGCAATGGGAATCTTTCCCTCTGACTTATACCCTACATCGACGAAGACCTGATCCTGTGTCACCTCGATGACTTTTCCTTCGACAAGCTGGCCTTCTTCGAGCTGTTCGAGGGATTTGAGATACTCCTCTTGTAATTGTGTCTGGATGTTGTCCGCGGAGTTTAAAGACCCACCCATTTCCACTTCCATCTGACCCATAGTTAATCCTTATAGCTGAATTTTCTCTATCAATCTGGCATAAACTTGCTCGATGGTCAAGTCCGATGTGTCCAAGTAGATGACCCCTTCTCCGATTTTGAGGCTCCCCTCAGCCTTGTTTTTGTCAATTTCGTCCCGTTCCCGGATACGTTGCTCAATTTCTTCAAGGGAAAGCTGGGATACTCCCTGCTCATAGCGGCGACGGGCCCTCGCCTTAGGAGAGGCGTCGAGATAAAATCGATATTCCGCATCGGGAAACACCACGGTAGTCATGTCCCGACCTTCGACCACCACCTGTTTCCCCTCTGCAATCCGACGGATCAAGGCATTGATGTGATGCCGCACCGGTACAATGGCCGAGAGGGGGGCTACCCATCGATCGATCTCATCGGTGTGAAGTTCCGCTTCCACATCTTTTCCTTCGAGGTGGACCCGGCCATTGATATAATCAATGGAAGCTTTTTCCGCATAGGCGAGTACCTGGCTTTCATCGGTAGGCACAATATGATGTCTAAGACAACCCAGGGTAAGGGCGCGATAGAGATTCCCTGAGTTGATGTATACGAAGCCCAGTCGCTCGGCAAGTAATCGAGCAATGGTACTTTTTCCTGAGCCTGCAGGGCCGTCTATGGCAATAACCATTTTGATCCCCCTTTGGTTTTAAGTTTTAACGGTTGCGTAAAAAATATTCGGTCCTAGAAAAACCAGATTACATCTATGTATTAAAACGATTTTAATGAGAAGGTTTCCCCCTTTCCCCTGCCACATCCCGGAGCGCCTCTATTTCCTGCGGAGTAAGCGGACGAGTTTTCCCTTCCGTCAAATCCCCCAACAACACGGGCCCAATGCGAATGCGGCGCAACACCCGGGGATGCAGGTGGAAAAACGAAAACACCCGTCGGATTTCCCGGTTTTTCCCTTCAATAAGAACGATTCGCAGAGCCTTCTTCCCCAGTTTTTCTATGGCCCGACATGTGTAGGTGACCCCCTCGATATCAATCCCCTGCGGAAATTGTTCTAAAAGAACCTCAGGGATGGGAACCGTGGATTCCACATAGTATTCCTTTTCGATTTCCGCAGAGGGATGTCCTACCTTTGCCGCAAAGGGTCCGTCATTAGTAAGGATAAGCAACCCCGAAGAACGAAAATCAAGGCGGCCGATGGTAAAAAGCCGTTCGGTAATAGAAGAAGGAATTAAGTCTCCCACGAGGGGACGATGATAGGGATCCCGGGCGCTACACAAATACCCCGGTGGTTTGTGAAGGGCCAGGTAATGACGTCGCTCTTCCGGATGTACCACTTTCCCATCGACCATCACCATATCCCCTGGAATCACCTTTACCCCCATGGTCGTGACTAGAGTATGGTTTACCGTGACCCGTCCTTCCTGGATAAGCCGTTCTGCCCCCCGGCGAGAAGCAACGCCACAACGGGCTAAATACACCTGAAGTCGAAGGCCTTCTTCGGGAATGTCCCCGCTGCCGGCTGTTCTATGTTCCTTGTAGTTCAAACCGCTCTCGCTCACTTTCATCTAGCTTTGGAAGATCCGCGATGCTTTCAAGCCGGAACATCTTTAAAAATTCCTTGGTAGTCCCATACTGGATCGGTTTTCCCGGCACATCCTTTTTCCCCACCTCTTTTATCAGTCCCCGCTCTAAAAGCAGGCGAATCATCGTATCCGCCGAAACACCCCGGATTGCCTCTATTTCGCTCCGGGTAATGGGCTGGGAATAGGCAATGATAGACAGGGTCTCCAGGGCCGCCCGGGAAAGTTTGGCATCGTTTTTCTTTCCATACCGTTCTTTCAGAAGGTCCCAGTATTCTTTCTTGGGAGAGATAACAATCCCCCCACCGATCCGGGAAATCTCTACCCCTGAGGCGGGATCGCGATACCGTTCTTCCAGTTTCTCTAAGGCCTGCTCTACTACCTCTTTGGAAAGCCCCGCAATCCGGGCTAGTTGAGCAGTTTCCAGGGGTTCTGTTTCAAGGTAGAGAATAGCTTCGATAAGGGCAACTTCTTTATCCAACTGTATCTCCATGGGAATACACCTTCTCATACGGTCGAATAATGATATCCCCAAACATTCGATTTTGATAAATAGAAACCATTCTGAATTTTACCGCCTCCAGAACCGCCAGGAAGGCACAGACAATATCCATAACCGATCCCCGGCGGACCACGAGGTCGGTAAAGTTACATTCTCCTTTCTTTTCCAGGAGTTCATTCAAAAGTGTAAGCTTTTCATTGATTGAAACTTCTTCATACAGATCTATGATTCGCTCGCTGGTAAGATTACTGACCAGGGACGAAAAGGTTTTAAGAAGATCCCAAACATCGACCCGTTCCCAGAGTTCCTCTTCTCCAAAGGGCAGAACCCGTTGCAACTTTTTTCGCTCAATGATCCATTCGGCTTCCCGTTCTTTTTCTTCCATGAGTTCCGTGAGTTTCTTGTATTTCTGGTACTCAATAAGCCGGTCCACTAATTCCTGGCGGGGATCTTCAATCTCTTCTTCCCCATCCATTTCTACCGGTAAGAGCATACGGCTTTTGATATATAACAGCGTAGCGGCCATCACATGAAACTCGGTAAGCGACTCGAGGTCCAGTTCGGTGGCATACCGCACGTATTCAAGGTATTGGTCGGTGATTTCCGCAATAGGAATATCATAGATATTCACTTCGTTCTTCTTAATGAGAAACAAGAGGAGGTCCAGGGGACCTTCGAAATCCCGAAGTTTTACCTGAGTTTTTGAAGTTATTTCTGGTTCTTCCATGAAGGCTGATTATAGTACTCCATATCAGTATAGTAAATACCCTGGTCCGGTAATTGTTCATATATTTGCCACAGAGGTATCCCCGTCCGGGGGTCCTGACAGAGGGGGCACAATTCCAGAAGAGGGAGAAGGGCAAATTTCCGCTCCAACAGCCGGGGATGCGGTATTTGAAGACGGGGACCATCGTCGATGATAAGATTTCCCATGAGTAGAATATCGATATCCAATCTTCGGGCTCCCCAGCGTTGTTCCCTACTACGATCTCTTCCATACCGCTCTTCTATTTTCTGGATCGAGGTAAGCAGTTCCTCGGGGCTCCCCTGATAGAAACCTACCACCGCACAATTGTAATACATCGGCTGTTCCACCAGGTGCCGGGGCTTGGTAAGGTATATTCGGGACATGCGCAGATCCTTTAGAAGAACCCCTAGCTCCTGGACTGCCTTAAAAAGAATCTCCCGGGAGAACCCCTGGTTTGAGCCAAGACCAAGAATGACCTCATACCCTTCCCGTTCCGCCATTTTTTCTTCCCCCGACTTTTCCCGGAGATTCACCAGGGCCGTGCCAGATGCTATTTTACGCCTGGGGATCTTATCTACTCGCTCCCCCACGGCCCTGATGTTAGGCTATCATTATTTTCTTTTCCTCAGAAAAGCTCTTCCTCAGAGGACACCGAAGAAGGGGCAGAACCTTTCTTGCTTGTCGGTTGTTCCGCCACGGTCTCGGGTTTCCGTGCGATAGAAGAACCCCGTGCTAAAGTCCCTGAAGGTCCACTCAGAGGCTCATCCTTTTGGATGGCGCCGGTGGGCGCTTTGCCAGCGGGGGGTGTTCCGCTTCCAGAGGAAGCACCGAGGGGAGCCGTACCGGCTTTCGGTATTGCGGCAGAAGAAGCTCCGGTGTTTTGGATTGTAGGCCCTTTTCCCCCTGTTCCCGGAAGCGGAGATCCCCCACCCGCGCCCACCGGCGCCTCCGGTTCTCGCATACCGGGGAACATAAGGGCCCGGAGTTTTTTCTCTATCTCCGTCATAAGAGCGGGATTCGCTTCTAAATAGGCTACCGCATTATCCCGCCCCTGGCCGATTTTCTCTTCCCCATAGGCATACCAGGACCCCTTCTTATCGATAAGTTCGTATTTTACCGCTGCATCAAGGATACTACCCGCCGCAGAAATCCCTTTGCCAAACAGGATCTCAAGTTCCGCTTTTCTGAATGGGGGGGCCACCTTATTTTTCACCACCTTTACCCGTACCCGATTCCCAATGGCATCGGCATCTCCCTTTTCGATGGTCTCCATTTTTCGTACTTCTAATCGTACTGAGGCGTAGAACTTAAGGGCATTTCCACCGGTGGTTGTCTCCGGGTTCCCAAACATAACCCCAATTTTCATACGGATCTGATTGATAAAAATCAGAATGGTTTTTGATTTTCCTATGGTGGCGGTCAGTTTACGCAGGGCCTGACTCATGAGGCGAGCCTGGAGCCCCACGTGGGCATCCCCCATCTCCCCTTCTATTTCAGCCTGCGGGGTAAGGGCTGCGACCGAATCCACAACGATAATGTCTACCGCACCGGAACGCACCAGATTTTCCGCTATTTCCAGGGCCTGCTCTCCCGTGTCAGGCTGGGAAACCCACAGTTCATCGATGTTTACCCCCAGGTTTTTTGCATACACCGGATCCAGGGCATGTTCTGCATCGATAAAGGCGGCAATACCGCCCCGTTTCTGGGCCTCCGCTATGGCATGGAGGGCAAGGGTCGTTTTCCCTGAAGATTCGGGGCCATAAATTTCTATGATTCTTCCCCGGGGATAGCCACCAATACCCAGGGCTTCATCCAGAAGGATGGACCCCGAGGGTATTACCTCGATCCCGGCGGCATTCACATGGGTGCCTAACTTCATAAGAGACCCGGCTCCAAATTGCTTTTCTATTTGAAGCCTGGCGATTTCCAGGGCCTTGAGTTTTTCTTCCAGGCTCGGTTTTGTCTCCTGGGACTGTTCTAAGGATTCTCCATTCTTTGCCATCATATTGCTCCTTATAGGACTTCATCCTTTGATATACCTACTAGTATGCACATCTCTTTTCTGCTTGAACTATGCTATACGAAAAAGTTCTTTCTCGCAAGGTAAAAAAGGACTCGACGATTCTGAAGAGGGGGGCTATTATTAAGACATGCAAAATGACTTTATCGTTTTGGCTACCCGTTCTATGCAGGAATATACCGACCGGGTGGTCCAACACCTGCTTCATTTCCCCAGTTTTCAGGAAAAAGCAGAATTGATTAACCAGGTGGGGAGCCTGCGGGTTGATCTCTTTGCAGATGGAGAACTCGAGGTTGCAGTAGGAACTTCCCTCAGAGGAAAGGATGTCTATCTTTTTTCCAGTGCTGCCCGGAATCCCGCGGGGATCCCCGTAGAAGAAGCAAAAATAGAGCTGTATCATGCTATTGATGCATTAAAACGAGCCCAGGCAGAACGGATCTGTGTCTTTGAACCCTATGTAACCTGTTCTCGTTCCGATAGAACCACCCGTCGAAATTCGGTGGGCCTCTGGATTCACTTTAAGATCCTTTCCAGTTTAGGGGCCTGTCATATTATCACCTATCAGCTCCATTCAGATAAATCAAAAAGCATGGTTGATCCTACCATCTGTGCTATTGATGATGTGCCTGGCTTAAAATTACTGAAGCAGTACCTCTGTGACCGGTACATCCAATCGGTGGATTTTTTGAGAAACGTAGTACGCTCCCAATGGGCCTTCTGTTCGGTCGATGCGGGGGGTGAAAAACTGGCCCGAACTTTTGCTAATGCCTTCGGTGCTCCCTTAGTAGTGGCCCACAAACAACGGGATTATTCCCGGGCCAATACAGTGGAATCAATCAATATTCTTTCAGCGGAACCCATCGAAGGGAAGGTGCTCTGGATTGTGGATGATATGATTGATACCGCCGGTTCGGTGTATAGTCTTATTAATGCCCTTGAAAAATTCCATCCCACCGAGATTAACCTGGCGGCGGTGCATGCGGTCTTTTCTTCCCCTGCCCTGGAACGGTTGACGGAACTAACCCGGCGGGGACTCCTTAAGCATATCGTCGTAACCGATACGGTCTATTGCCCTGAGTGTTTTGGGGAGGACCTACCTAATCTGGAAATAGTGTCTTCTACAGAACTGTCTGCCCAGATCATCGCTACGATTGCTCTTGATAAATCCCTGGGGAAGCTCCTTGAACCATTTAATGCGGAGGCCTATTTGAGCCGTCCCCGCCTCTTTTAGAGCGTTGCCTTGGCTCTGCAATCCTTTCCTCAAACGTTCCAAGCCGCCCATGATTCTTTTAGAATTTTATCCAGAGCCAACTCTCCCTTATTTTTTTAAGATTCGGCCTTACCCCGCCAATTCCCTCGTCGAGAGAGTCCTTCCAGTTCTTCCGTATCCAGGAGAATAGAAACGGGACCATCGTTCGTGTACTGGACCTGCATGAAAGCCTGAAAAATACCAGAGGCTATGGGGAGCCCGTACTGGCGGGAACGTTCTATGGTGTACTCATAGAGTTCTTTTGCCTGAGCAGGGGGAGCCGCCCGGGAATAGGAGGGCCGCCTACCCTTCCGACAGTCTGCGAGGAGGGTAAATTGGGAGACCCACAGAATCCCTGCCCCTTCGATATCTAAAAGGGACCGGTTCATTTTCCCTTCCTCATCATCAAAAACTCTAAGATGTATGATTTTTTCTACTATTTCCTCGGCCTGGGTCTTTGTGTCTCCTTGGGCAACCCCAAGATATACCAGGAGTCCCCGTTCTAAATGGGCCACACATGTACCTTCTACCCACACCTGGGCGTGCAGCACCCGTTGGATCAGGGCTTTCATAATTAGTCTCCTCTCGCTTTCAATGGTGTCTTCTGGGTTTGACCCATCAAGTATCCGGTTTTATAACCCTCGATTGATGGACCGCCACACCCCGCAGATATATTCCTTTCTTTTCAGGCATTACGACAATTTGCCCCAGGACCTCAAGGGGTTTTTCTACATCCACATCGATGGCAAAATCACAGCGGACGGGGATAATTCCCTGGAGCACCTGCTTCGTATCATAGCCCACCAGAAGATCCCAGGAGGTGCGTTGGGCCTCTGCAATAACGTTGGCGGCCATCCCCCTCCAGATAACGTACACATCCTGGTATAATAAGGGATCTTTCATTACTTCATTGTATGAGAACCGATCGCGAAGGGTATCAAACCCGGGGGGGGCGGCATAATTTTTTAAAAGCCGTGCCTTATTTTTTATTGGTTCCCCCGCATTGGATAGGAGGATGCGATTAATCTCTACCTTGGCAGCCTCGTCCCGATATTCGCTGAATAGCCGCAGGGCCCGCTCATAGGAACGAAGGATTTCCCCCTGGGTAAGAATGAGGTGGTATGTTTCTCCTGTAAGAAGGGGGGCTGTCTTTTCTTCTGTAAGAAGGACGAACTGGTCCATCCCTGGCCGGGGTTTTGCCAGGGGATTAGGGAAAATTCCTACCCCAAGGCCACTGCCATACATAAGGGCCATCCCCATGGCTACACTGACCACAAGGACAAGTCTTCTCCTTCGAGAACTGGGAATTTTGGGAAGAGGTGGATAGAGGGGAAGAAGGCGCCCCTCCTCTACTAAGGAGAGAAGCTGTTCTGGATCTCCATGCTTTTTAATAAACTGGAGCCCCCGCTGGGCAAGACGGTGGTGGGGATCCTTTTCCAGAATATCCAGATACAGCTCAATGGCCCGCTCGGTCTCTCCCCGTCGTAAATGGAGTACCGCGAGTCCTGCAAGGATAGAAGGATCCTGCAATTTTAATTCCCGTCCCCGTTTAAAATAGGTCAGGGCTCCCCCATAGTCACCGGCATATAAACAGGCGGTGCCCAATAGATAATAAAACCGGGGAGAGTCATGGTATCGAACGATCTCAGTTTCCAAAAGCTGAATGGCCAGCCCGAATTTCTTTTTTCGGATAAGCCGGATTGCTTTAATAAAAAGAGGATCGGGGACTATTGCCATCGTACAACCCCACTTGGATAAGGAAATCCCCAGACGTTACTGGTTCGCCGGATATTTTTCTTCTAGTCGATCGAGGATTTGTTGAATAGTAGCCATATCTTCTGCCGAAATATTTCCCTGAGCCTTAAGCAATACATCCAGGCGTTTTAATACATCCTCTATGATAATGAGATCCCGTTTTAGGTCCTCCTGAGAATTGAGCGTTTCCTCGTAGGCCTTGGAAAAAATCCGTGAAAGTTCTTCGCTGTCTTTAACAGTTTCGAACCCCCCTGGCTGAGAAACCGCTAACAACAGCGTGCAGGTACGGCTTTGGCCAACTTTAATAAGCTGGGGATCAAAAAAGTAACAGACCGCCGAATCATTGACCGAATAGGGTAAATAGGTAAAGGATCTTCCTGGAGACACCTTAATATTCCAACTGAGGTCATGGATACGTTTCCAATTGACAAAAAGCACCGAAGAAGGGTTGTTTGCGGAAGAGATGAAGAAACTTCCCATAAGTCCACCCCGCTTACCTTCGCTTATCCAGTACGTATCCGATGCAGAGGGCTCCACCAGGGTTTCACTCTTAATTTGTCGATAGGGGGTATAGAAATGCAGATCCCCCTCTTCTCCAAGATTCGTGTCCAGAAGAAAACGTACGCCCCCTCGAATATCCTTTTCGCCTTTGTTGATTATCTGAATATCCATACGGATCCCGTTCGAAAGAACCGTATCCCCTATGCGAAGAAAGGAAAAAACCTGGCGCACCGTGATGGCCGGCGAATCAAACACCAGCGCAGGAGAAAGAGGGTTTGTCTCATCAAGCATAATCCGAAAGACAGAACTTTCCCCCAAACGGTACGTACTATCATTTACGAGTAACGTGATGTAGGATGTTCGTGGGTCCTTATCAACAAAAAGAGGAATGTAGCGTTCTTTATCTATATCTTGAAGATAATAGAGCGAGAACCGTCCACTTTGCTCGTGGAGGACTAATTTTATCCGACCATCTTTAAAATCTCGACCAAAAGCAAAATTTCCAGCGAGAAAGAAATACAACACGACCAGCCATGTTTTGCGACAACTTTGAGATCTATTCATTTTTGGGGAGCCTCCTGAGACCGGGAAGATTCTAATGCCGCGAGCCGATTAATAATCCGATTTTTTATATCCAGGGCTTTTTGTTTTAGTTCCAGGACCTGAGGATTTTCTTCTGTTTTCGAAGGGGTGGCGGGCGTTTCTTGAGTAATGGAAGGAGAAAGCGTTGCCGGTATTTCCTGCGGGGCCGTGGCCGGCGTATTCCGGGCCACTGCCAATTCATCCTTAAGGCGGGCTATCTGCAAAAGCAACTCCTTATTTTCCTGTTCCAGGGTTGCAAGACGATCATCTTTTAGAAGTTCGGCTATCCTTTTTTGATACGCAATGAGGGCCTGTTCGTAGGCCCGTTCTCGACGTTCATACTCTTCGGTGATACGCAGGGCCTCTTCATGGCTCCATTTTAAAAGCCCTAAAAGCTCCGTTTCAATCTGTTTTTGCTGGATAAGGGCAAGCCGATAGCGGGCCCCCTCATATTTAGGGCTTTGGGGATACTGGCTAATAAGAGAACTATAGATTTTTTCTGCCTCACCATATTGTCCCATCGAAAATAGATTTTCCCCTATCCAGAAGAGCGCCAGGGATTTTCGGATGGGATCTTCGATTTTTGTAAAAAAATCCTGGAGTACTCCTATCGACGTTTCATATTGACCGGTTTCGTAGAGAGCCCGACCTTTGATATAGGCCCCATCAATAACCCTCTGAGGGGGGCGCTTCGTCTTTTCTAAAGCTTCGATAGCAGCAATAGACTTACTATACTCTCCCCTGGAAAGGTATGCCTGCCCAAGCCAGTACAGGGCTTCTCCCTGTTCATCCGCTTTAGAACTCTTTGTGGCAACTGGTACCAGGGCATCAATTGCCTCCTGATACTTCCCTTCGCTCAAAAGGGTAATTCCCCGAGAAAGAGAGGCTCCATAGTCCTGGGAAAACAGTACCATGGTCCATCCAAAGAACAAGAGGACAAGTGCTCCCCATCGATAGGGACCTACCATACGCAACTCCTTTTTATACTTTTCGGTCATATATAAGAAGACTCTTTAGATCTTCTACAAATTCCGCCGGATTAGGGGCCGTAAAGAACGCTGATCCCGTGATAAGGACATTCGCTCCCGCTTCAAGTGCCAGGGGGGCCGTCTCATGGTTAATTCCCCCATCAACCGAGATGAAGAAAGAAAGCCCCTCTTTTTTACGAATCTCTGCCAGCTTTTCTATTTTTTTAAGCATCGAAGAAATAAAGCGCTGCCCTCCAAAGCCCGGATTTACCGTCATAATCAGCACAAGATCAATAAAGGAAAGCAATTCCTCGATGGCACTCAAGGAAGTAGAAGGAACAAGGCTTATGCCTGCCTTTTTTCCACGACTGTGGATATGTTCTACCAATCGATGGGCATGCACTACCGATTCAATGTGAAAGGTAAGGTAATCCGCTCCCGCCTCTACAAATTGATCAACCAGAGACTCAGGATGCTCTACCATAAGGTGCACATCAAAGGTTTTTGCGCTGTAGGGCCGCAAATCCGCCACCACTTTGGGGCCAAAGGTAAGGTTGGGAACAAAGAGCCCATCCATCACATCTATGTGCACCCAATCAGCGGGGACCTGATCAATTAACCGTACCGCCTCTCCCAATCGAGAAAAGTCTGCTGACAGAATCGACGGGGCTACTAATGGTTTCATATGTACATATTAAGATTCCTGCTCCCCCTTGTAAAGCAGGTTGTAAAAAAGGAGCCCTTGAGCCGATTTCCCCTTACTTTGCGAGGGTAACGTAAGGAATATCACGTTCGTCCATACCACCATAAGGCAGGGGAAAGGTTGACTAAGGAATGATAAATGATATAATACAAAAGAGTGCAATGATTATATGGAAACTGCACAAATGTTCAAGCCTGGATGAAGAATCTGTTATACAGGGGCATTTGCAAAGGGCCTACGAACAGCTTAAAGCCTCTGATATTTCCTCAGCCCTGAATAGTTTGGAAAAGGCTCTGGAGATCGATTATGAACACCCTGAGGTGGTGTTCGCTTTAAAGTGTGTAAACTGGTGGCTTGAACGATTTAAGGTCCTGCCGGAAGGGGATGGGGCCTATGAAAAAGGCGAATACCTTGTTTCCCAATGGAAACAGTTTCAGTCTTTTGTGGAACGTATGGGAAACCGGTATGATCGCTGCCTGTATGGAATACGGCAGGGAGTGTTTCATCGAGCCCTCGTTTTTTTTACGGGTCTTCTGAAAGAGGGCGTGGAGCAAGTGGATGCGGAACTTTTGCTCCAACTCGGAAGGTGTTATAAAGCTTTGGGAGATTATGAAAAGGCCCAGCGCCTTCTTGAGGAAGCCCTGGGACAAAAGCAGGAGGATGCGGAGATTCTCGCGGAGCTGGCGGATGTATACGCTCTGGTAAATGAACCGCGGTTAGCCAAGGTCCTGTTTCGGGAGGCTTTTTTTATCAATCCCCAGAAGATCGACATTCGGCTCATGGAATCAGAATTTATTCTGGTGCTGTATAGAAAAGTAAAAGAACTGGGATACAAAAGTCCTGAACTAGAGGAATGGCTTCCCGTGTATGGGGTGTTATGGGGAATTTTCACTATTAAACGGGAATTACGGGCGATTGAGTTAGGAAAACTCAAGCAGTCCATTTTCTCTCTGGAAAACGAAATTCGGGCAAATCCAGAGAAGGCATCCCTGCTTGTTCCTCGGTTAATCAATCGATATTTCTGGCTGATTGACCACTATGTTAATGCAGGGGAAGATCAATCAAGGATAGAAGAAACGCTATTAAAGATCAAAATCCTTGACCCGGTTGTGTATGATCGCTTTGTACAATAAGGAACCTCAGGAACTTTTTGGGATCCTGAGAGATCCACGAACCCGATTCATCGGGTAAATATGTAAGCACCACGAAGGTGAGGAGTTATCCAGATGTCAGAAGCCCTCCTAAAGAAAGTACAGGAAATGCTCAATGAGGAAAAGTGGACCCGCGCCACCTTGAGTAACTATTCGATTGGTAATTTTAAAGAATTGGATGCCCTTATTGCGGAAGCCCGGGAAAAACGGGCACTTGAGGATCTTAAGAAGATCTGCGAGGAACACCTCAGCCATACAAAAACAAGTATCATCGCTCTGTATGTGGCAGGTATCATCTCCGTATCCCGTCAGATCATTGACGATACGGACATGGTGAATCTCATTACCATTTTTGTGGATAATCATAAGTGGCCCATCGTAAAGTATCTCAGCGAACGGATGCTGGAATACGGGGAATCAAAATATGCCCTGCGGATGCTCATCGAATGCTATAAGAATGAAAACAATGAGGATGCCCTCTATCCGGTATACGAACGGCTTGTCAAAGTAGATTATGAAGAAGCGGATCTCGCAAAGGTTCTAGCAGAATATTATGAAAAACAGGGAAACCTGGAACAGGCGATTGATTTTTACAAAAAGGCCCTCCATCGATACATTCATAAAAAGCTCATGACCAATGTAAAAGAAATTTGGTCTAAGCTCCTCGAACTGTGCCCTGAAGACATCGACTTTTTCTTTCATGTCCAGAAAAAGATCGCCAAGAATATCAGCGAAGATAAGGCCTCCCTTTTCCTTCAGGATCTTTACCAGATATACAAAAAGCAAAAAAAGTATGATGTGGCAATTGATATCTTGAAAACGATTCTTTCCTATGATGAGCGGGATAGCCTTGCCCGAAAAGAAATCGTGGAATGTTATAGGGCCAAGTATGCAGGTCATAGTCAGTTAGAAGAATACATCAAACTTTCTAATCTTTCTCAGTCCTGGCGGAATGTCCATGAGGCCATAGCGGATTTTGAAAAGCATATTGCCTTCGATACGGGGAATTTTGTGTACCACCGAACCTGGGGGGTAGGACGGATTGCTTCGGTGGTAGGTGATGAGATTACCATCGACTTTGCAAAAAAGCGGGGGCATACCATGTCATTGAAAATGGCGGTGAGTGCCCTTCAAACCCTTTCCCGGGATCATATCTGGGTTCTTAAGGCGACCCAAAAGAAAGAAAAGCTCCACGACAAAGTCAAAACCGATCCCGAATGGGCTTTAAAAATCATCATCCGGAGTTTTGGTAATTCCTGCGACATGAAACGGATTAAGGGAGAACTCGTCCCCGGAGTTCTTTCAGAAAGTGAATGGACGGGATGGAGTAACCGGGCGAAGGAAATACTTAAGGCAAGTCCCGCCTTCGGCGTCAACCCTGATAAGGTTGATGAGTACATGGTTCGGGATCGCCCCATCAGCGTGGAAGAAAAAATCTTCAATGAATTTAAGGCCACGAAGAATTTCTTTGATCGCATTCAAATCCTTAAAAATTTTGTAGAACTTCGGGACATTGAACCGGACTCCGAGTATTTTAACGAAATGTTTAATTATTTCACGGGCTATCTAAAGTCCTATACCACGGTGAATGAGCAAGTGATAGGGGCATACCTGGTGGTAAAGGATCTGGTTTCCCGCTTCCCCTATCTCAACACCGGGTTTTCCTTTAATTTTGCAGAACTCTTTGATCAAATAGAGGATGTGCCCTCTATCTTTATCAATCTTAAAGAGGGAAAACTAAAGGAAGAATTTTTAAAACACATAAAATTATTTGTGCCCCAATGGTCTGATATCTTTATAAAACTTTTCCCCAGTGCTCTTTTGTCTTCAATGGTAGTGGATTTAAAAAACGAAGGGTACGAAGCAAAACTTGTTCAAATGGTTCAGAATGTATTCGAAAATTACCGGGAACATAAGGAGGCCGTTCTCTGGATATTTAAGAACCTTACCTCTGAACCCTGGTTTTCCAAAACGGGTATTTCCCGAGAAAAACAGATCATCACGTTAATTCATATTCTGGATCTTTCGTTTAGGGAAATCGAAAATCATCGGGACACCACAGAAAACCGCCGAATCAACAAGATGGTTTCGACCATCCTCTTTAGAGAAGGAATCATAGAGAACTTTATCGAAAATTCCGATCGAGATACCATTACGCGGATCTACACCCTTGTGGAAGATGTAAAGGATCTGGATCCGGCTATAAAAATGAGATTGCGGAACCTCATCCAGAAACGATATCCGGACTTTAAATTTTACGGGGTGGAAGAAAAAATCTTTACTCCCCGGGGACTTATCGTCACCGCTGCGAAATACCAGGAAAAGCAGCGACAACTGCAGCACATCATGGAGGTTGAGGTCCCGGCTAACTCGAAGGAAATTGCCTTTGCCCTTTCCCTGGGGGACCTTCGGGAAAATGCGGAGTATAAGGCTGCAAAGGAAAAACAGGAGATCCTCAACTCAACGGTAGCGAAACTGAAGGAAGAAATTGAACGGGCTCAGATATTTGATCCTTCCACAGTAAATACCAGTCGGGTTTCATTTGGTACGATTGTGGTATTAACAAATGAAACAAAGGGAACCGAAGAAACCTATACCATTCTTGGTCCCTGGGAATCGGACCCAGAACATCATGTGATTTCCTATCTGTCTCCCTTTGGGAGTACCTTGTTAAACAAGAAGGTCGGAGAACGCTTTGATTTTTCTATTGATAACTCGAAAATAAGCTATCGAGTAAAAAGTATTAGCGCGGCGTCCTTAGAATAAATGGCCGTTTACAAGGAGAGGAGCGATCCTATGAAAAAGAAAGTGCTGCTGATTGGTATACTGATCTGTATGATGCTCGGGACTGCCTATGGCATGAATGATGCTGCCATAGATCTCGTGGTGGTCCTTGATACTTCTTCGAGTATGTTTCAATACCACCGTGAAGTAACCCAGTATGCGATCGGTCCCATGCTCAAGAATTTTTTGCGGATCGGCGATACCTTTCATCTCATTTCTTTTTCCGCTTCTCCCCGTATTGAGCTTTCCCGTCGTATAGAAACAACGGGCGATATTGAGACGATTATCAGTCGTTTCTTACTTCTGTATCCCCTTTCTCCGTATTCAGACCTTCTGGCGGCCCTCAATTATACCGGCCGGTATGTAACGGATTTACCCGAGGTTCGCCAGAAAACGGTGGTCTTTATTACCGATGGGGATCACTCCCCTCCTCCTACAAGCCCCTATGCTTCTTTAAAACCTGAAGAGATTCAGCAAGAAATAGAGAGAACCTCGAGCCGTCTTGTTGGAAATGGATGGAAATTTTATTTTATCCGGATTCCCCGCGATCTGGATGCGGCCACGGTGGTACAAACGGAGGGGAGCCGTCCTGTCCAACGGCTCCCTCAAAACACCACCGACACGGGTGCTTCCCTGGCAACTGAAGAGTCCCCAGGGCGGCAGGGTTCGCAAACAGAAGCGCCAGCCACTCAGGCTGATTCAACAATCGTTCAACAGGATGGGGAAAAAACGGGGGGGGCGTCTCAAACAGGAAAGGAGACTTCCTCGCAGGATATTTCCCAGGCAATCGCCGACTCCTTAAATACCCCTGTGGTTGATGTGATCCCTGAGGTAAATGGAGAAATCGTTTCCACTATTGTGGGGTCTATTTCGGTGAGCTTCCCTGAGAAAATTGGGAAAACGGGTCGAACCGTTCGTATCCCTATTCGCCTTGAGAATCCCTCCCCTAGCCCGGTATACCTGGAAACAAAAGAAGTTCGGGTAAACGGGGTGAACCGCATGGCCCAAAAGGCCATGAAAAAGCTCGAAAGCCGGAGTGAGGGGACCATGGAACTGGTGGTACGACTCCCTGACACCATTCCCGCTGGGGCATTTACGGTAAGCATAGAGCCTGTTTTTGAAGGTTCCATACGGATTATTCCTCCCTCCGCTCAGGTAACCATGGAATTGGTCTCGGGAACCTTTACCCAATTTATGGAGCAAAGTCTCCCGCTGTTTTTACTCGTGGGAGGAGTACTGATAGCTCTGCTCGTGGCGCTACTCCTTTTTGTTATGTTACGCCGGCTTTCTTCGGGATCCGAGCAGGTGGTCCAGGATATGGTGGCTCCCCTTGCAGAAGAAGCCCAGCCTGCAGGTGTGATTCGCCAGGGTGGAAAAGGACTTATTCCTGGCGTGGCGGCTTCTATCTCTTCTTCGACATCTGCGGGGCTGGCCTTTTCAAAGTCCCGGGAAAGCGAAAAGGGTGTTACCTCTTCTGACAAAAAGGAAGATGCGGAACTCCTGGCTCGCTTTGCCCAGCAACAAAAATCGGATAGTACCCTTCCCCTTCTGTCTCGAGATACAAAGCAAAGTTCCAGCCAAACAAAAGAAGAGCAACAGCGCACGATGCTTCAAAAGGCGGCGACCCCTTCTCTTCCAGCTTCAGAGCGTTCTGCCTCGGTGATGCGGCCTTCGCTTCTTGTGACAGACGATGATGGGTTGACCTCTCTTAGAACTCCTGAAATTCCTTCTTTCCAGGTACGTAAGAAAGAGGGGCGGCTCATGCTTTCCCTCTTTGTGGAAGATCAAAATCGGGCTATTGGGAAGCGAAATGTGCACCTCATGAAGAGTGGACATACCCTGTCTATTGGTGGTGGCAATTCGGATTTCCTTATCTTCCTGGTTCCTATTCCGCCCCGAATTGCGGAGGTGCATTTTGATGGGGAACAGTGTATCCTTATTCCCCGGCGACCGGAATTCTTCCCCGAACTAGGCAACAAACCTCTGTATGATTGTGTAGGGAAAAATGTCCACGTGGTTTCCGCAAAAGGGTATCACCTGACGTTCCGCTTAGAACAATACAAAGATCCCCTGGAAGAACTGAATCGTTTACTCCGCTCTATTCAGAGCTAGAGAAACGGAAAAACGCAAAGGATCGGAACCTTTTTTAAAAAGGGCCGGCAATATGCTTAGGGGACCGGGACCCTTTTTAAAGAGCGCCCCAACCGGGCCGGCCGGGCCTCAGACAAAACCGCCGCCCTCGACACCCTCCTGCCATACACCCTCGCACCCGGCTCCTATTAATCAACCCCAACGGGGTCATGGCAGCGGGTACCCTCCTGCCATACACCCTCGCCCCCGGCTCCTATTCATCAGCCCCAACGGGGTCATGGGAGCGTGGGTACGGTTCTCCGGCCGTTTTTTCTATTTGAGAGGACAAGAGCAAGGTAGTATCATTTTATTCTTCCAGTTTTTTCAGGGTTTCCCGGGCTCGCAAGGCCAGGGCTCCGTTTTTTTCATCCGTAAGGCTACGGACCGTATCGGCAAGATCGGTAAAACGGTTATTAGCAACCATCTGAAGGCCATAGTTTTTTTCGATTACATCCGAGGATGTCAGGAACTGAAGAGCCAGGGGCTTTACTGCCTGAGTCTTAGCATTTCCTAACACCCGGGCAAACCCATTGAAAAGATTTTTCTGTTTATCCTTTCGTGCTTCTTCCAGCGCTTTGATAAGAGGTTCGGCATACCGATCCGCATCAATGCGGATAAGCTCTTCTGCTGCCCCAATCCGCAGGGGGTCACTGTATTTTTTGCTAAAACAAATTTGAGAGAGCACCTCCCAAGCCTCAGGACTTTCTATGGCTCCCAGGGCTTTAATAGCGGCTTCTTTTACCGCAGCAACCGCATCGTTTTCTATTCGAAATTTAAGGAAAGGAATCGCCACCGTTAACTTTCGCTCTCCCGCTGCCCGGGCCGCCCCTATGCGGGTTTTATAAAAGGAATCCCGGAAAGCATCGAGAATAGCCTGGTCTACTTCTGGCCCAGAGAAAGGTCCCAGGGCCCCCACCGCAGCGGCCCGCACATTGGGATCTGCACTGCGCAGGGCTTCAAGGATCGCAGGAAGGGTTTCCTGCACTTGAAGGGCCTGGAGCGCCCCTAAGGCCTGGATTCTCCGAACCGGCCGCTCATCGTTATTTTTTGCTATCTCACTGATAAATGAAGCACTGCTCTTATCTTGAAGTACCCCCAGGGCTTGGATAATTTGATTTTTTATTTCCTCCTTTTCTGAGGCTTTTGTTTCATAGTACTCCCGAAGATATCGTCCCAATTTTTCTTTTTCTTCAGATTCACTGCCTATAGAACCCAAGGCCTTGATTGCGGCGCTTACAAGGCTTGTTTCTTCTGACTCCGCGACTTTTTTTATAGATTCCAGGGCGTTCTGTTCTTTCCGTACCCCCAGATAGGTAAGGGCCTGAATTACCGTTTCTTTTTTTTCATCATAAAAATTGTCAATAATCTCAAGGGCCTTTTTTTCTAGCCCTTTTTTGTTAGCCTCCGAAAAAAAAGAAAAAAGGGCCGTTAAAATCTTAACATTTTTGGTGGTCTCCCCAATACGGATAAGTTCAGTATCCAGATAGGTAACGTTTTCTTTTTGAAGTACCGGGATAAGGGCGGCTATTTCTTCTTCTGTCCCATACAGGATAGTATCCCGTCGTTTTTGTTCAATCTGGGATGCGGTGTTTTCTCCTTCCTTATTTTGAGCATACACAAAAGGCAAACCGCTTACCTGAAAAAAGAAGGAGAAAAGCAACCATATAAGGCCTATATTCTGGACAGAACCAGTTCTTCTAAGGGGTTTCCGCATCGGCTCTTTCATACTGAGAAAGGAACTCCTTTTTAAAGGGAATAAAACGATCTTCTTCAATTGCCTTTCGGGCCTCCCCTACCAGATTTTGCAAAAAGAATAAATTGTGGTAACTGGCGAGCATGGCATAGAGAATTTCCTTCGTTTTGTATAAATGACGAAGATAGGAACGGCTATACGCACGGCACACCTTGCAGGTACACTGTGGATCAAGGGGAGAAAAATCCCGTTCATACTGTTCCCTTTTTATACTTATCGGTCCAGAGGCGGTAAAGAGTAAGCCGTTCCGGGCAGTTCTCGTGGGGAACACACAGTCAAACATATCGATGCCCTGTTCAATGGCTTCAAGGATGTATCGGGGTGTCCCAATGCCCATGACATAGCGGGGTTTTTCTCGGGGAAGCATTTCTGCGGTGGCCGCTAAAAATTCTTGAAACACGGGAAAGGGTTCTCCCACCGAAAGGCCGCCGATGGCAATTCCCGGCGTATCGGAGGCAACCACCTTTTCGGCGCTCAGTTTTCTCAGGTCGTGATAAAAGTTTCCCTGCACGATAGCAAACAAGAGCCCCTCGTAAGATGTCTTTTCGCGAATCTCCTTCCAGGCTTTTAGGGCCCGCTGTAACCAGAGGTCGGTAATGTGGAGGGCCCTTCGGGCTTCGGTATATTCGGTTCCCCAACTGGTACAGACATCAAGCTGCATCTGAATGTCACTCCCCAGAATCGCCTGGAGTTCCACTACCCGCTCAGGGGTAAGCAGATGATAGGAGCCATCGATGTGGGAACGAAATTTCACTCCCAATTCGCTGATTTTACGGAAGGGGGCCAGAGAAAAGACCTGATATCCCCCCGAATCGGTCAGGATATTTCGCTCCCATTGGATAAATTGATGCAGGCCCCCTGCCTGTTCTATCACCTCCGGTCCAGGGCGTAAATACAGGTGATAGGTGTTAGAAAGGATGATTTCAAAGCCTATCTCCGTAAGGTCCTCCTTTGTAAGGGCCTTTACGGTTCCATTGGTTCCCACAGGCATGAACACCGGTGTATGGACTATTCCATGAGGAAGGGTTAAAAGACCGGTTCGGGCCTTTGAAGAACTATCTTCGTGAACAATGGTGTATACCGATGAAGTTTGCATGGACACCTCATGTTTTAGCGTAAAATATTCCCATGATTCCTAAGATCAGAAAAAGGAACACCGGGAACCATGCCCCATACAGGGGAGGAATATATCCTGTTTTTGCAAGGAGCATCGAAATCATTTGAGCCACATAATAAATCACCGCCGCAATAAGACTGGAAAGGAGACTCATGAGGAGAATATTTTTTTTAAAGAGCCCCCCTAAACTGATAGCCAGGAGAGTGACGATAAACGTAGTCACCGAAAAGGCATAGCGCCGATAGTAGTCTGCCCGGAAGCGCCGCACAGAAAGACCCGCCTTTTCTAGTTCTTGAATCACAAGCCTCGCGTCATGGACTGAAAGCTCTTCTATATCGACACTGCTTCGACGAAATGTTTCTGGTTCCTCCTGAATATCCACCTGCTCTGGCGTGGTAAGCCCTCGATAGAAACCATCTTCCCAAACATATTCGGTTGCCCCCTCGATAGACCACCCCTGTTCCTGCCATTGGGCCCGGCGGATTCGGATGATTCGTTCCACCTTCCCTTCCTCATTTTTTGTCAGGATAAGAAGGCCCTGCAAACTTTTATCGCTATCATTATAAAAATCCGCGATATAGATAATCTTTCCCCCATCTTTTTTTACCACCACATCACTATTGTTCATACTACTTGTTTGACGCAAAAGCATCCGTGAAAGACTATTCTTCTGTCGCAGCGTAGGAATTACCACCCTATCTTCAAAAAAAAATGAGGAAATCGAGAGTCCCAAGGAAAGTACGAAGAGGGGCATGACAAAGCGCCAGAGGGGAATGCCCGAGATACAAATGACGGTAAACTCATTTTTTGCATACAACTCGCCTAACACATAGGCCACCGCAAAGAGGAGAGAGACCGGCAAGGCATACGAGACGCACTTGGGAAGATAATACATCGAAACCATCATAATTTGGGAAAAAGAAACCTCATATGAAAGATACCGCCAGAGGTTTGCAAAAAGATCGATTAATGCGAGGAGAAGCACAAAGAAAAGGAGGGCGCTCACAAAGACAGGTATAAGTAACTTAAGAAAGTAGCGGTCAAGGGTCATCGATGGAACCTCCAGAAGGCCAGTGCCCCCCCACAACCGATGGCTAAGAGGTTAGGTAGCCACATAGCCACAAAGGGAGAAAAACCCTGTCGTATCCCTACGGTTTGCCCCCCTATCAGGAGGGCCCAATACAACACCGCTATAAGGAGCCCTATTCCAAACCCGACACTCTGCCCGCTTTTTCGCGCCAAAAGACCTAAAGGGATCGCCAAAAACACAAAGGAAATTCCCCCAAAGGGAATGGAAAATTTTTTATACCATTCAAGAAGATAGAGCTTATAATTCCTATCTTCGAAAATCATCTTTTCTTCGTTTTTAAGGGCCGTAAGGTTTGAAAAAATAGCATCCACCCTATTTCTTTGGTCCCCTTGACCTTGAGAAAGACGCACAAGCTGTTCTAGTTTTTGTCCTTGTTCAAAGACCTGTTTTTGTATTTCCTTCTGGCGTTGCTGGAGAAGATTTTGTTTTTTTTGTATTTCCCGATACACATCGAGGGAACTCATTTCTCGAGGACCGATAGCAACTATATTCTGCATCATTTTTTGGGTTGAAATTGAATAGATCAGTTGATGTGCAGAGGCAAAATCAAAGTCGGTTCGGCTGTTTTCTTTGAATATCTGCATGAAGGTATCGGTAAGTCGAATTTCTAATTCCTTTGCATTGTTTTGGGAAGTTATTTTCCCCTTATTTGCTATAATAAGACGCCGCTCTCCATCGGCGGTCCTATCCAGGATGATCACATCATGAATGGCCTGGGTGTCAGATTTACCCGTAATTATGAGAGAATCCCGATAGCGCTTTACTGAATCGGACTCAAGTTCCAGAGCGGGCGTAGCAAGCAGTATAGAGCGATACAACTTGCCAAAGGCAATGGTTCCTGCGGGAAGCAGAATATCATTGGCGATAAAAGAAATGGTTGATATGGCCATGCCAAGAAGTATCAAGGGAACATATAAACTGCGGTAAGAAAGGCCAGAGGTAAAAAGCACAAGAACCTCATTATCCGAGGAAAGTCGCCCCACTGCCATAAGGAGCCCCACCAGAGACGCAAAGGGACTCGCCATAGCCACAATAGCAGGGAGTGAATAGACCAACAACAACATGACCTCGTGGGCAGGTACCCGCTTTGATAGAATTTCCTCCGCCATAAGGAGCAACTGGTTCACAAAAAAAATGGCGAAAAAAAAGAAAAAGGCCACAAGAAAAGAAAACAGGGCTTCTTCCAGAAAGTAGCGAAAAAGGGTAAAAGAAAAACCACGGCCAGAGCTGCCAGGAAAAGCCAGCGTTTTTTTCTTTAGAGAAAACAGACTATACGGTTGCTTTTGAAAAAAACTAAAGCCCTTCATAAAAAGAGGCGCTCCGACTTTTTATATGCTTCCGAATCTTTTTAGGGCCCGCCACAAAAATAAGTGGGTCCTGCCCCAAAAATTCCTGCACAAGAGGGGCGATGTGTTCAATCTCGGTACGTTCAATAAGGGACTGACTTTCTGCAAGGCTGAGAATTTTATTTTGATACAGGGCTTGCCGAGCCAGTCGACGCATCCGGTACTCCATATCCTGGCTGGAGATACGCAACATACCCTTAAGATGAGAACGACTTGTTACAAGTTCTTCCGCCGTACAGGGGATGTTTCTCCACCTCTCTATTTCTCGTTCTATGGCATCCATGGTTTTAAGAAGGTCCTGGGTCGAACAGGTGGCATATATTACCAGGAGCGAACAATCCCGGAAGAGCATTTCGCTGCTGTAGATGGTATAGCAAAGGCCCGCTTCTTCGCGAATATGCTGGAATAAGCGGGAACTTACCGAGTCTCCGATGATAGTATTCGCAAGCGCCAGGGTATGGTATTCCTCAATAGAAACCGTACGAGCTAAAGGAAAGGCATAAAAAAGCTGAACATACTGGGAGGAAAGTTCATAAAAACCAAGGGTTCCCGGTGCTGGCTCTGGTGCTAAAAAAGAAAATTGACTTTCTTCATTCCTTAAAGGGAATCCCCGGGGGCTCTCATAGGTAGCAGCAATATCTCTCCATGCCTTATACGCTTCCTCGGGAACAATAGCTCCCGCCACTGAAATTACCGCGGGCTTCTTCTGGATATGGTGAGTAAAAAACTGATAGACATCATCCCGGGTAAAACGGGAAACCAGGGGTATGGTTCCGCCAATGGGGTAGCCAAGACTGTGGCGAGGCCACAGAAAAGAAAAGAACGCCTCGTAGGCTACCTCTTCCACATCATCCTGAGCGGCTTCCAGTTCATTAATGATGACTGTTTTTTCTTTAGCAAAATCATCCTCGGAAAAAGAAGGGGAATCGATCAGATCAGAAATGATATCCAGAACCGTAGCAAATCCTTCAACAGGAACCACGGCATGGAGCGCCATGGTTTCTCGTTCCGTAAAGGCATTGAGCATTCCCCCCAGGGAATCGATGGTACAGGCAATTTCCCGGGCAGAATAGCGACGGGTGCCCTTAAAAAGCATATGCTCCACCATATGGGTCATGCCGTTCTCTTTGGGGACTTCGTCCCGGGAACCCACATTGAACCATACACCAATGGCTACAACAGGCGCTCCTCCCATTTCCTCAGAAAGGGAGGCAAACCCCGTCGCTCCAGATGGTAGGGAACTTTCTACCACCAAGGTACCCAGCGAGGGGAGCACATACTCACGAATCAACTATCCCCTCCGGGAATTTCCCCCTTCTTCTTCAAGGGCATCAATGTACGAAAGATTGAGCCGGCCCATCTTATCAATTTCTAAGAGCTTCACCGGAATCTTCTGGCCTTCCTTTACCACTTCAGTAACACTATTAATCCGTTTACGAGAAAGTTTAGAAATATGAACCAGCCCCTCTTTCCCCGGGAGAATCTCTACGAAGGCCCCAAAATCCATGATTCGCCGGACTACCCCTTCGTACACACGGCCGACCTCAGGGTCCTCCACAATGCCAATTACCGCGAGGCGAGCATTTTCCGCATCCCGGGCATTCTTCCCATAAATGGTCACGGTTCCATCGTTTTCAGTGTTGATGGTTACCTGATACTGCTCACAGAGGGCTTTGATGGTTTTTCCACCCGGACCGATGAGGGCACCGATCTTATCGGTTTCAATCTTGAGGGTTACGATCTTTGGCGCAAACTCACTGATACTATCGGTGGGTTTGTTCAGCGTCTGGTTCATGATAGAAAGAATATGGAGCCGTCCCCGTCGAGCCTGATCCAGGGCTTTCCGCATAATCTCAGGATTAACTCCGGCAATCTTAATATCCATCTGGAAACCGGTAATACCATCTTCTGTTCCGGCTACTTTAAAATCCATATCTCCGAGGTGATCCTCTTCACCCAGAATATCGGAAAGCACCGCGTAGCGCGTCCCATCGGTGACAAGCCCCATGGCAATACCGGCCACAGGCTTTTTCATGGGGACCCCCGCATGGAGGAGCGACAGGGTTCCTCCACAGACAGTGGCCATAGAAGAAGACCCGTTTGACTCAAGAATTTCCGAAACCACCCGGATGGTATAGGGGAATTCCTCTTTGGGAGGAATCATCGCTTCAAGGGCCCGGCGAGCCAGGTTCCCATGGCCGATTTCCCGGCGTCCCGTACTGAGCCGGCCTACTTCTCCCACCGAGAATGGGGGGAAGTTATAATGAAGGATAAAACGCTCCCGCTTATCCCCTTCGATATCATCATAAATTTGTTCGTCAAACACCGTTCCCAACGTGGTCACCACCAGGGCCTGGGTTTCTCCCCGGGTGAATAAGGCAGAACCATGGGTACGTGGGAGAATCCCAATTTCACAGGTAATAGGCCGAATGTCTTCAAGACCCCGTCCATCAACCCGAATACCCCGATCAAGGATACTGGACCGGAGAATTTCATAGGTCATATCTTCAAAGAGGGCATCAAAGAGCTTGGCTTGATTTTCATCGGTCAACTGTTCTGCGAACTGGGCCGCCACCGTATCTTTTACCGCTTTAATTGCGTTGCTCCGCTCGTGTTTTCCCTTTACAAAGAGGGCCTGTTCAAGTTGAGGATAGGCAAGGGATCGAATGGCTTCCTTATTGAGAAGCTCCACGGTAACTTCCTGAAGGGGCAGTTTTTCCTTCCCCGCCAGGGAACGAAGTTGCTCCTGTAATTCGCAGAGCTGAATAATAACCTGGTGGGCCTTTTCCAGGGCGGTAATCATCTGGTCTTCACTTACCTCTTTTGCGCCCCCTTCCACCATGGTAATACCATCTTTGGTTCCCGCTACCACGATTTCGAGGGAGGACTTTTCAATTTGATCATAGGTAGGATTGACCAGGTATTCCCCATCCACAAGACAGATACGTACCCCTGCGACGGGGCCATTAAAAGGAATATCCGAAATATGCACTGCCGCCGAAGAAGCAAGAATTGCCAGAATATCCGGCGGATTAATCTGATCCGCCGAAACGGTGGTAGGGATAAGCTGAATTTCCCGACCAAATCGTTTATCAAAGAGGGGCCGCATGGGCCGGTCTATCAGCCGGGAAACAAGGATTTCCTTATCTTTGGGGCGGCCCTCTCGTTTAATAAAACCACCCGGGATTTTTCCTGCCGCATAGTACTTTTCATTATAATCCACCGTGAGGGGAACATAATCAAGCCCTTCCTGGGCACTGTCGGAAGCACATACGGTGGCAATCACCGCTACCCCCGCATACTGGGCATAGACCGCCCCATTGGCTTGTTTTGCCATTCTCCCGGTTTCAAGGATTAACTCCTCACCGGCAATTGTCATTGATACTCGTTGAACCATAAATACTTCTGTCTTCCTTAAGAAAAAATAAAAAAGCCCGGCGTCGGTTGCGTCCCACGCCATCCCGACCACACCGGGCACCGATTCGCATTACTTGCGAATACCTAGGTCTTTAATCAGCGTCCGATAGCCGTTAAGATCGGTTCGCTGCATGTACCGGAGGAGGCGCCTTCGCTGCCCAACCAGCTTTAATAGCCCCCGTTCTGCGGACTTATCCTTTTTGAATTGTTTGCAGTGCTCCGTGAGCTGATTAATCCGCTCCGTAAGCAGGGCAATCTGGACCGCGGTATTTCCCGTATCCTTTTCGCTTTTTCCATACTTGGTGATAATACCAGCGGTTTCATGCTTCTCTAATGCCATATAGTTTCCTCTCCTTACAACCTACACCAAAAATTCAATACGATCACACTGCATTGTTTCTGGCAATCCCACTTTTCCATCCCGACAGATCACCGTACCTACCGTTCCTCGGGAAGATGAAGCAGCGACGCCATATACCGTGTACCGGCCTGGAGGCGGCATTATTCGGTGGGCCGCAGCCACATCAAACCAGACCCTTCCTCTTTCCGGGGTTTGAGAAAGATCAGAAAGATCCAGTTCAACGTTTCGCCCGAGAAGAACCGTTGCCTCGACGAGGTTACCCGATCCAATCTCGTTGCGGATACGACTGGAACTTACCGGCGCTCCCCCTATCATGAGTGAAGGAACAATCTGAGTTTCTATTCCTTTCAACTCAAGCAAGCCTTTGATAGCGGGCGCATCCGTATCCAACCCATTTCCGCAGCGAAAATTGCTTCCCACTGCAAGATAATGCAGATTACCACGGTCTTGTAATAGATCTAAAAAATCCTTCCCGCTTAGTTTACTGAAATTTTGAGAAAAGTCAACCAGCACTACAACCTGGATTCCATAGTACTCTAAAAGGCGGAGTTTTTGAGAAATACTCAGAATATCTCCCCGGTATAGGGCGGGGTACAAAACTTTTTTCGGGTTCTGAATAAAAGTAAGCGCCATCGGAACAAGGTTGGGAGCCTTCCGGGTTATGTGGGCAATAAGAGCCTGATGGCCTCGATGAAGGCCATCAAAGACCCCAATAGTAGCCGCCGTCGGATACGAAAGCGGGGCCACACAAAATTGTTCCCAGCTAAGGATGGTCATAGACACACCCATACCTCCACAGGGTTCCCTCTCGCTGAATGATAGCGATCAGTTCCTCCTGATCCTGTACCAGGGCAACAAGGGGCTTTTCTTCCGGCAAGTCGGGAATGCAGCGATGGGGTGGCACCCCCTGTCGAATCGCCCGTATGACCGCCCCGTCAGAAACATGGTAGACTTCCATTCCGAGACGGCGGGCCAGTTCTGCGTTGGGACGTTGTAAGGGGAAGCCCCTTTCTCCCGACCCAGGAACCGCATCTTTAAGATGAAATGGTCCAACCGCCAGCCGACACAACCGTTCAACATAGGCACAGGAAGCGGCCTCGCGAGCCAGATCCCGGGCAAGAGAACGGATATATGTTCCCTTAGAACAATGAATCACAAGACGGGCCCTGCCCTCTGTAAAATCCAGAAGTTCCAGGGCATAAATAGTAACCGGCCGGGGCGCCAGTTCCACAGATTCGCCCCGTCGAGCCCGTTCGGAGGCCCGCTTTCCTTCAACATGAAGGGCCGAATATGCAGGTGGAACCTGTTCATAGGTGCCTCGGAAACGATTGATCGCTTCTTGCAGATTCTCAAGAGAAGGGACTGGTCCTTCTCGAACAATTGCCCCCTCCGGATCAAGGGTATCCGTTTCTCTGCCAAAACGGATAGTGGCCTCGTACCATTTATCAAGGGAGGTAAAATAAGGGAGCAAACGGGTTGCTCGCCCCACCGCTACCACGAGGAGCCCCGAGGCAAACCGATCCAGGGTACCCGCGTGGCCCACCTTGCCCGTTTTATAGTACTTTTTTATGGCGTGGAGGGTTTCAAAGGAGGTATATCCTTCTGCTTTGTGAATAAGCACCAACCCACTTGCATCAGTCTCCCGATTCACTATGAAGCCCTTCAATCTTTTTTATAATTTCGAAGCCCTCTTGAATACTGTGATCCTCATGAAACCGAAGTCGGGGGGTCTGCCGAATATGGAGGGCCAGGTTAAGCTGGGATTGAATAAACCCCGCCGCATGTTGGAGGCCCGCAATTCCCCGATGTAAGGCCCGTTCTGACTTAAAAGTTGAAACATATACATCCGCGTAGGAAAGATCCCGGGACACCTCCACCCGGGTTATACTGAGTAAGGTATCTACCCGGGGGTCCTTTATCTTTCCCGATACGATAAGTTCTCCAATTTTCTGTTGAATGTATTGATTTATCCGTTCTAATCGATGCTCAGCCATTCTCCTGCCCTAATTTTCTTGCCACCTGGACAACCTCAAACACCTCAAACTGATCTCCCACCTGGATATCATTGAAATTCTCTAAGCCGATACCGCATTCATAACCGGCCGCCACTTCTCGTACATCATCTTTGAATCGTTTAAGAGAGGCTATTTTACCGGTATGAATAACGATACCTTCGCGGATAACGTTGACACTGGCTGTCCGTTTCACGGTCCCTGATAGGACATAACAACCGGCCACCGTACCCACCTTTGGCACCTTGAAGGTTTCTCGCACTTCCACCATCGCAATGACTTCCTCTTTAGTATCGGGTTTGAGGAGTCCTTCCATGGCTTGCTGAATTTCTTCGACCGCTTTGTAAATGATGTTATACTTACGGATTTCTACTTTTTCTTGGTCCGCCAAGGCCTTCGCCTGCGGAGTAGGCCGGACGTTAAAACCAATAATAATGGCGTTTGAAGCGGCCGCGAGGTCCACATCTCCTTCGTTAATTGCCCCCGGGAGAGCCTGAATAACATTGAGCCGAACCTCCTTGGTAGAAAGTTTTTCCAGGCTTGAACGGAGGGCTTCTACCGATCCCTGGACATCTCCCTTAATGATTACCTTAAGTTCCTTTATTTCCCCATCGGAGATGGTATCATACAGGTTGTCCAGCGTAATTTTCTTGATGTTCTTCGCATCCTCGAACCGCTTCAGTTCCTGCCGTTTGGCAGAGATGCTCCGGGCGGTTCGTTCGTCCTCTACCACTTGCAGAGGATCCCCCGCGTTGGGAATTCCATCGAAACCAAGGACTTCTACCGGCATGGAAGGAGTGGCCTCTTCAATACGAAGCCCCTTATCGTTAAAGAGGGCCCGTACTTTTCCAGCCCACACCCCTGCCACAAAATTGTCTCCTACTCGGAGGGTTCCTCGCTGCACGATAACGGTAGCCACGATTCCCCGTCCATGATCGATCCGGGATTCAAGAATTTTACCTTCCGCCCGACAGGTATAATTGGCTTTCAGTTCCAGAATTTCCGCCTGGAGCAAAATGGCATCGATAAGTTTATCGATGCCCAGCTTTTTCAGGGCAGAAATCTCAACAAACATGGTCTGTCCACCCCACTCTTCGGGCATGAGTCCCAATTCGGAAAGCTGGGTCTTTACCCTATCGGGGTTCGCTTCGGGCTTATCAATTTTATTGATTGCTACGATAATAGGAACCTTTGCTTCCTTTGCGTGGTTTAATGCCTCGATTGTCTGAGGCATCACCCCATCGTCCGCGGCTACCACGAGAACCACGATATCCGTAACCTGGGCTCCTCGGGCCCGCATCCGGGTAAAGGCCTCGTGTCCCGGTGTATCAAGGAAGGTAATGGCCCCATGGGGGGTCTCTACCATGTAGGCCCCGATATGCTGGGTAATTCCCCCGAATTCGGTGGACGCCACATCACTACTTCGTATGGCATCGAGGAGCTTGGTCTTCCCATGGTCCACATGGCCCATCACCGTCACAATAGGAGGACGGGGTTTTAGGTCTTCCTGCCTATCCGCTTCGCTTTCGATGACCGTTTCATCGTAGAGACTAACAACTTTCACCTCACAGCCATATTCTGAGGCAAGAATCACCGCCGTTTCCGCATCGATCTGTTGATTGATGGTAACCATCATCCCCATGGACATGAGTTTCTGAATGAGATCGGAGGCTTTCAGGTTCATCTTTTTAGCCAGTTCGGCTACCGAAATAACCTCGGTAATCTCAATCGATTTGGGGACTGGATTCGTAACGGTGGTCGTTTTTTTCTTAAGCTGGAGGAGTTTTTCCTCCATCTCCTCTTCTTTCCGTTGATAGACCGTCTTCTTTGCCTTAAAGGTCTTTTTTGCCGCCGGTTTCCCTTCCATGACAGGAACCACCGGTGCACCGAGGGGCCGGCCGGGGGCTCCGGGCCGAGGACCACCACCCATTCTTCCCGGCATTCCAGGTCTTTGACCACTCCGACTCTGAGGGGCCCCTCGTCCTCCGCTCCCCGAACCGTCTCGATTCCCTTCCCGGGGTACGCCAGTTCCGGGGGCATTCCGATCCCGATTGGGGAAACTACCTGCCGGAGCCCCCGGCCGGCCCGGGGGTCCGCTCCTTCCGCCGGGAGCCCCCCGTTGGGTACCGACGGGACGTCCCCCTACTCGACCAGCTGCCGCCGCCGGTCGCTGCGGAAAAGGAGGAGCGTTAGTTGAGGAAGAGGTCCCCGGGGAAGAACTCGTCGGCCGTGCGGCTGGTTTTTCAGCACTTCCCCCGCTCTGCGAACCTTCAGAAGGCTTTTCCACAGCTTTTGGTTCTTCCTGAGGTATCTGCGCTTCATGCTTTGGTTTTTCCTGTTTACTAGCGGAGGGTCCTACCGGCTTTCCTCCTACCACACCTGCCGCTACGGCTGGTCGCTGTTGAACAGGTAAAACGGAGACCGTCTTTTTAGTATCCCCCGAATCCTGAGAAGGGGCACCCTCTCCCTTCTCCTGGGTAGTCGTATGAACCACCACCTTTGGCTGAGGCTTTTTTGAAACCGTTCCCCCTGCGTCGGCACTGCCTTGAGCACCTCCTGCCGCCCCTGGTTGGGATGCACCAGTGGGGGGGGTCTTTTTTTTCACTACCACTACTTTCCGTTTTTCGCTTCCCTCAGGGCTTCCTTCTTTTGCAGACGGATTCCCCTCAGGAGATGCGGCCGATTTAGCGTGTTTAATCAATTCTACCTTTGGTTTATTTGTCGTATCAAATTCCTCAGCCATATATCACCTTTATTCTTCATCCTCATATTCAAAGCTTAACCCTACACCACAGTTCGGACAGGTGGTCATATCGAGGGTTATCTTTGCACCACACTCAGGACATTCATATTCCTCTTCTTCTTCAGAAGAAGCCTCTTCTTCTTGAGCTTCCGTTTCCTCCTCAGGGGCGGGCTCTTCTTCTACCACAACCTCAACATTTTCGTCGATAAGCCGCTGAAGGTCCTCAATTTGTTGTGGGGAGATTCCCTGTAAGTTCTGCAGTTGTTCGTCCGTTAACTCAAGGAAATCTTCAATGTATTCTATCCCGTTCTGCAGGAGAAGGTCCACCACCACGGGATCAACACCGGGCAATTCTGCAATGCGGCTGATATCTTCTTCGTACCCTTCTTCTTCTCCGAAGAGCTGCGAAACCGCCTTGCGGGACTCGGAATAGATATCCATACTTTCGTACTGGGATTCGGTCTTTACATCGATATTCCAGTCCACCAGGCGATTTGCAAGTCGCACATTCAAGCCCTGTTTACCAATGGCAAGAGAAAGCTGGGAATCGGCCACAATCGCCAGGGCTTGCCGCTTTGCCTCATCCAGGATAATAACATCCTTGACCTCTGCCGGTGAAAGGGCATTCTTTATGAATTTTCGGGGATCCGTTTCGTACTTTAATATATCAACCTTTTCCCCTTCCAGTTCCTTGATAATAGTCTGAATCCGTACCCCCTTAAGGCCCACACAGGCTCCCACGGGATCTACTTCTTCCCGTTTGGAGTATACCGCAATTTTGGTTCGATAGCCCGGCTCCCGGACAATCTTATGGATTTCCACAGTTTTATCGTAAATTTCAGGAACCTCTAGCTCCAGAATAGCCCGCACAAATTCGGTATGCGTCCGGGAAAGCACGATCTGAAGTCCCGAGGGTCCCTTGGTTACTTCCACAATCAGGGCCTTGATTCTGTCGTTCGGTCGATATACTTCTCGAGGAGATTGGTATTTCTTGGGAAGAATTCCCTCGGCCTTACCGAGATCAACATAGATCGTTCCATTCCGTTCCCGTTGGTAGTACCCAATGATAATCTCGCCCACTTTATCTTTAAATTCCGAATAGAGGCTGTCCTTCTGAATCTCCCGGATTGACTGATGGGCCGTTTGTTTTGCGCTCTGAACCGCCCCCCGATCGAATTCTTTAGGGTCTATCTCTATGAGAATTTCATCTCCTATTTCGGCTTCTGGATCGAGTTGGCGAGCCTCCTCTAAGGTTATCTCCGTAACAGGATCTTCGAGCTCTTCTACAATCTGTTTTTTTGCGTAGATAGCTACTTCCCGATTATCATCACTAAAGCGAATAATCGCATTCTCCGTGGTCCCAAATTTGCGTTTGTATGCCGCTAAGAGCGTATTTTCTATAGTTTTAAGTACCAGTTCTTCCGAGAGTCCCCGATCCTGTACCAGCTGACGGATCGCTTCTGACATATCTGTTGCCATTAGTTTGCAACCTCCTGAGAATGATCTAAACGGGCCTTGATGATGTTTTCATAGGGAATTTCCAGCAGTTCTCCCTTTTTCCGTAACACAAGATGGGTAGTGTCGGCCCTTGCGATAACCCCTCCACACCAATCGTTCGTATCCTGAAGATAACAGCGGACCCCCTTCCCCACATACAGAGGAAATTCGGAGGCATCCTTTATAGATCGATTAATACCTGGCGATAGCACTTCGATGTATACCGATTCACCGGGGAACGCCAGTTCGACCCGGGGAATAATCGCCCGGTGCACCCGGGAACAGTCATCAATACCTACCGATCCCCCTGTTTTGCTAATAATCACCTGTACCGCCGTTTTTCCCTTTTGGTGATGCACTTCCACGTCCACGAGCAACAGCCCCAGACCTTGCACTACCGTATTGAGGGAGGCATAAAGGCTATCCCTTTCTTTTATGGTATACGTCACTACTCCACCTACAAAAAAGGAGTCGCTTGCACGACTCCTTTTTTCTATCCAAAATCTTTTATCGTGACTTTACTCTATCCTTTCTCTCCTGCTTTGTCAACGGGCATGGGAGATACTAATCATACAAAAGGGTAAGGGCAATAATATGCCGGGCCCCCGCCCTTCGGAGGGTGGCCGCACAGGCTTCAAGGGTCGCTCCGGTAGTAACGACATCATCAAAAAGGATAAGCTGTTCGGGAACATTCCCACATACTTCGAAATTGCCGCGCATGTTTTGTTCCCGTTCTTGCCGGTTTAATCTTTTTTGAATCCTTCCGGACCGTCGTCGTAAACAGGAAACCACGGAAAGAGAGAGCCCCTCCTTTCTCCCTATTCTCGGAAGATATCTCCCAATCTCCGCTATCTGGTCCCAGCCGGTATGTCGTATTTTCCCCGGTCGGGGAGGAACGGGAACCCAATATAATCGAGAAGAAAGAGAAAGGGGAGTATGATCAAAACAAAATAGACTGTTAGTCATTTGCTGAGCAATGAAATACGAAAGGCTCCGATGGCCTTCAAATTTATAGGTCGTCAGGAGTTTTCGATATGGTCCCTCATAGGGATACAGGGCATACATCTTGTCGTAAGACCGGGGACCCCTATTCCGGCATTCCATGCATTGTTCTCTTTCCGAAATAAGCGGACGTCCACAGAAACGACACCGTTCACCCCGGTAGGGAAGAAACAAAGATGCACAGGCGCTACAAAGGCCAGACAGAAGCTCCTTTTTAAAGACGAGGGGGGTTCCACACAGAGGACAGGAAGCACCCCATAGCCAGGAAAGATACCGTAACCCCATCATCTATAACTAGAGGAAATTTTTCCTTTCCGCATGAGTTTTTTCTATCTTTATTCAAACTTTATTCAAAAAGGTCCTTCTCTTTTGGATAGGAACGATGGGGCGCCTTTTGGCTCTGTTTTAAAAGAAACTCCTTCCAGGCATAAATCCGTCCCAACGCTTCCAGAGGAGTAAGACGATTAGGATCAAGGCGAAGCAATTCTTCCAGAATAGGATGGGGCTTTTCTTTCTTTTCTGACGGGGTAAGGGGAGCAACTTCCCTTTTTTCAGCTTCCCCCTGAGGCGCCCCCTGAAACGTATCGATATGGTGCTGGAGGAGTTCTTCCTGTTCGCTCAAGGCTTTCATAATCTCCATCGCCCGTTCAAGCACGTTTGGAGGAATTCCCGCAAGCTGGGCCACATGAATCCCATAAGATTCGGTCGTTGCCCCTTCCTTCAATTTTCTCAGGAACACAATAGTTCCATCCCGTTCTTCTACCCCCATAGAACGATTCATCATCCCCGGATGTTCTAGTCGAGAAAGCTCGTGGTAATGGGTGGCAAACAGGGTTCGACATCGAATGTGTTCAAGGAGTTCTTCACAAACGGCCCAGGCAATGGCAAGCCCATCCTTTGTTCCCGTACCACGACCAACCTCATCCATGATAACCAGGCTTCGCTTTGTGGCAGACCTCAGAATACGGGCTGTTTCATTCATCTCTACTAGAAAGGTCGATTCTCCCCGGGCCAGGTTATCCGAGGCCCCTACCCGACAGAATATTTTATCCACCACCCCAATACGGGCTTCCCTGGCAGGAACGAAACTGCCCATCTGGGCCATAATCGTAATAAGGGCGCTTTGCCGAAGGTATGTGGATTTTCCTGCCATGTTTGGACCCGTAATGAGGGCAAAAAAGAAGCCTTCCCCATCAAGGTCGGTATCGTTGGGGATAAATTCTCCCCGGGGAAGGTGGGCTTCCACTACCGGATGGCGACCTTCTTTAATACAAAGCCGGCAAGATTCATCTATTTCGGGGGCATTCCAGCCATAGAGGGTTGCTGCCCAGGCAAGGGAGGCGGTTACATCAATTTCCGCAATCCGTCGGGCCCCATCCAGAAGGAGGGGTATCGATTCTTTGGCTTTTTCTCTAATCTCTAGGAAGAGATTTTTTTCTAATTCGATGCTCCGTTCTGCGGCTCCTTCAATTTCAGATTCAAGGGCCATGAGTCGTTCGGTTGTAAATCGTTCTCCACCGGCGATCCCCTGACGACGAATAAAATACGGAGGAACCAGAGTCAGGTTCGCACGGCTTACCTCAAAATAGTAACCGATAAGACGGTTATACTTCATTTTAAGGTTGGTGATACCCGTCTTTTTTCGCTCTTCCTCAAGATACTCTTCTAATAGGCTCCGCCCTTTTTGTTGAAGCTCTTTTAGGTGATCCAGTTCCTTACTATACCCTTCTCGAATAAGATTTCCTTCGGTAAGAAGCACCGAGGGCTCATCACAAATGGCCTGTTCCAGAAGATGCTGCAATGCGGCAAGCTGGCTCTGTTCTTGGCTCCCGAGTTTTAACTCATATTCAGAGGGAAGCCCACATTCATCAATAAGTTTCTGGAGGCGATGGAACTGTGCCAGGGCAGTCCTGATAGCCACGAGATCCTTTCCATGGGCCTTATCCATGGCAAGACGGGCAGAAAGGCGTTCCAGATCCGGGATGCGAGAAAGGAGTTCCCGAATTTGGGAGAGCCGTCCTTGATCATGGTAGAACAGTTCCACCATGCGAAGACGAAGATGAATGGCACTTTTCTCCCGGAGGGGATGCAAAATCCGCCAGCGAAGGAGTCGTTTCCCCATGGAGGTCTTGGTATGATCCAGAATTTCAAAAAGGGTGTACCGACTATCCCCCTCCCGTTGATTCTGGACAAGTTCCAGGTTCTTCTGGGAGGCTTCATCTATGGCGACAAAATCCTCTTCCCCGTATACATGGAGTGAACGAACATGGGGGAGCACAGTCCGGGCAGTTTCATCCAGGTACAACAGAATAGCACCGGCACTGAGAATTTCCGGGGATTCAGCCTCAAGTCCAAAGGCTTTAAGGTTCACCGCCTTAAATTGTTTGAGCAGCCGCTCATAACACTGATAGGAATCAAACAACCAATCGGGCCAGCGGTTTATGACCAGGTCCCCATACTCATGGAGTATGGCTTGAATCGATCCCTGTTCTTCTAGAAAAGACTCCTGGATAATAAGCTCCCGAGGAGCAAGTCGACCTAATTCCCGACGAATACGTTCTTCATGATCCAGGGTATCTGGGTTCTCCTGAAAATGGGTTGTCCAGAACTCTCCGGTTGATAATTCTATATAAGAAAAGGAAAAGGAACCATTTTTATAGACTAAGGAGGCCAAGTAATTAGCGGTTCCCCGCTCAAGAAAATCCTCGTCTACGGCAGTACCGGGGGTTACCACCTCGACCACCTGGCGTTCGATGAGCCCTTTCCCCTTTCCTGGCTCAGTGACCTGTTCGCAGATAGCGACCTTCTTCCCCAGGTTTAAAAGACGGGCAATGTAGGATCGGGCTGCATGATAGGGAACCCCACACATAGGGAGTCCATTCCGGCTGGTAAGGGTAAGATTGAGCAGAGAAGAAACCTCGAGGGCATCTTCCGCAAACATCTCATAAAAATCCCCCAGCCGGAAAAAAAGGACCATATCCTGATAGTCCCGCTTAATTTTTCTATACTGTTCAACCAGTGGAGTTGTTTCTATCATGGGAGTTGCATTATACGCCAGGATGATTTAAAGTACAACTGATAGTGTGTGGAAAGAGCAAAGGAGTAGATTGTGGCTGAGTCATTATTATACACTGAAGAAAAGGGTGTTCTCTATATTAAAGCGGTGGGACATATAACCGCGGCCCTCTGTGCTGATCTGAGGGAAATCGTTTTTTCGCGGTTAGATTCGGCACCTCCGGTCCAGGACCTGTATATCGATCTTTCTCAATGCGACTATATGGACTCTACGTTTATGGGATTACTGGTGGGCTTTAATAAACGGCTCGTACGATCCGCAAAACATCCCATTACCATAGTCCAGCCTTCAGAGGCGGCGCGGAATTTGCTTAATGCTCTTGGTATCGTAAGTCTTGTTAAATTATTGGAGACCGCCGTAGAATTCCCTAAAAACATGATCGATGTGATTCAAACCAAGAAGGCAGAGCTCGACCTCTTGCTCCATACCCATGAAAATCTTATGGAGATCTCAGAAGAAAACCGCAAGAAATTTGCTACCCTTCATGCGGTCTTAAAAAGCCAGATGAAAGACCCTTCTAAGGGGCAATAGTTTTTCACAGTCCTTTCTCAAACCTACAAAATACTTTCTGCCTTTTTGAAGGGGCGGACATTCTTCTTTTCACCAGGAAGGAGAAAGGTAAGGGTCTGTCTGTTTTCGTAGGGGATTCACCAGAAGGGAGTGCCCCCTCCTTCTGTAAAATCCCCTTACTTTTATTGTTTTCCCGCCTTGGCAAGGAGATTTTGCAATACCTTATCTGTTATGTCCACAGAGGGACTGTACCAGATAATCCCGGTGGTATCTTTTATATTGAAAACCACACTGTATCCTTCACTCTCTGCAACAATCTTGATTTCATTGTATACTTGCTGCAAGAAACTACTCGATTGGGCGAGCTTTTTTCTCTGATCCTCTAATTCGGCGGTTTTAATACGGTAGTATTCTTTAAGATACTCAGTTTTCTTATAAATCTCGTTATCTAATTGAAGAGCCCGACTGGAATCTTTTGCGGCTTCCGCTTCCAGTTTACTCTTTTGAAGGGCCTGGATTTCTTCAGTCATTTTGTTAATTTCGGCCTGAACCCGGGCACTTCGTTCTTCGAATTCCCGTACCGCTGCGGAATCCTTAAAAAAGGCGGTGTATATTTTAGGTACATCCACCACCGCTACCCGGGTTATCATCTGCGCATCCAGCGCAAAGGGAGTAAGTATCAGCCCCCCTCCGATTATCAACACCTTCAGTAATATATGCCTTTTCATATCTCCTCCTCTCTTCTAATATGATGAAAGAGCAAAGGAAAGTACAAAGTCCAATCCCCAACTCCCAATGCCTCCATCTTGCCACTGGATTTGATTATCCACAACTTTAAATCGTTTGGCCAGGCTAAATCGGAAGGGAAACTGAGGAATCGTAAATCGTAAGCCCGCCCCAAAACTAAAGCGGAAGTCTTCCAGAGTGAGACTACTTACAAAGCTCGTATAATCCTTTTTAATGGCCGCCGCATCAAAAAACCAGTCCAGGGCAAGTATATTGGGTACAAGGGGAAACCGCAATTCTGCCCAGTTCTCCCAAAGGGCCATTCCATAGGTAAGCCGCATACTATACCATCCCCGCCCCACAAACATTCCGTCTATTACCAGTTTGTTAGAATCTTCTATCTGGGCAGTTCCATCTACTATTTGGGGGAATATAAAAGAAACCCCCGAATGAAGTCCAAACACCCCTTTAAAGGTAAAGGATTCTGAAAGGGGAAACTTAAAAAGGGTAAGAAAGTACTCTGCTTTGGTATCGGTCCTAACATAATGTTCCCAATCCGCAGGGAAAAGACCATACAGCCCAAGACGCTGAATTGCATAGAAACCAGAAGAAGGATCATAAGAAATGTCCCGATTATCAAGAGATACCATCGACCATATGGAATTAGATGGAACCCAGCGGTTATTCTTTTTCCTTAAAGTAGGATCAAAGGGACGGTATAGCGTGTCATCGTAGGAATTATACACAATACCAAGCCGAAGACCTCCTCCTACATTTAAATTACCGAGGGGCGTACCAAAGCGATACCCTGTTGAAAAGCCCAGAGAAAACTTCCATTGGTCATAGGACATGAGATATTCATCAAGGGGTGTCTCATCACTGTTAATATATTGTTCATAACTGTCAAAACCATCAGGATAGGCATAATCTTCATCCCCATTAAACATCGGGGCCAACGAATCCATGAGAGCCGTTTTAGTACTATGATTAAAGGTAAAGTCATAGGAACCACTTAAGGGTATTCCGAACATCCAACGCTGGGTATAGGTAAAACTAACAAGCTGGGTATTCGGCGAAGCAGTAAGTTCAAGGCCGATGGTGTTCCCTCCACCTAAGAAGTTCCGGTCGTTGTATTTTAAAAGTCCCGATATAGGAAAGGCCTTTGGATCGGAGGAACCAGAGAAGGTAAGCCCGAATTGGATATCCGAGGTAGGTTGTTCTTCTACGTTAAAAACGAGATTCATGAGGTTTTCCGCACTTCCCTGGGGAGTGTCGGGAATAATAGACGAAAAATACTGAAGATTATATAGATTTCTCAGCCCATCAAGAACCTTGTTTTTAGAAAAAATATCTCCGGGTTCAAGAGGAATTTCTCGAAGAATTACCTCTTCTTTTGTTTTTTTGTTTCCTCGAATAATAATATTTTCGATGTATGCCCGGGGCCGCTCCACAATGGTGATAGTGTAATCGATGGTCCCTGCTTCTTCATTCCGTTTTTCAGTACGGGTAATGGTATTAAAAATATATCCGTTTTCATAGTACAGGTCTGCCACCCGCTGCATATCTGCTTCAAGACGTTGGGCATTAATGGGTTGTTGTGGCTTTGCACTTATAAGGCTTTCAAGTTGTCGGGTTGGGAACAGTTTATTGCCCTCAAAGGTTATCTTCCCCAGGGTATACATTTTTCCCTCAAAGATTTTAAACGTGAGGGTCATCAAATTTTTTCCCTGTTCATCCTTCCTTGTTTGTTTATATACATCTACCACTCGGGCATCCACATAGCCCCGGTTTCGGTAATACTGGGCAAGGGTGTTCTGATCGGCTATGAGTTTTGCCTCCTGGAAAGCCCCATCATTAAAGAGAGACTTAGGCTTGAGAGAAAGCTGGGAACGAAGGGTATTTTCTGAAAAAACGGTATTTCCTTCAAAGCGAATAGCTTCAACAATAACCCGTTCACCTTCTTCAATAATAAAACGAACTTCCACGGTGTTTTGACCTTTAGCAGAGGGCCCTTCTACCACCTGAGATTTCACAGAAACATCGGGATATCCCTTTTCAAGGTACTTATTACGGATAGTCTGTTCGTCTGCCCGTAATTTGATGGTATTTACCATCTCATTTTGTTTGATCGTGATAGCATCCTGTAGTTCCCCACTTCGAATAGCCGTATTTCCCTGGAACTGAATACGGGATACCACCGGTTTTTCTTTCACAATAAACTTCAAAATGACTGCCTGGGCGGTTTCATCCGCAGGGATAGCCCGAGGAGTCAGGGTATCAAAATACTCCAAGGCATACAGTTTCCCCTGCAATTCCCAAAAAAGAGTATCCGTAAAAAAACGTCCGACATAGGGAGAGGTAATACCTTCCAATTCAGAGGTACTTACATGTTGTAACCCTTCAAAGGTGATGTCTTTTATGGGCTTACCAATGTACCATTCATCGGATTGCTGGGCTCCAAGAAAGGTCCCTCCCAGGACAAAAACTAACACACACCATAATCTACGCATGGAAACTCCTTCTTTCATTAAATTACCCTTAAAATGACCATTTCCACGTAATTGTCAATGACTGATCAGACATAAACAAATGTTCTTGATGTTTTGGCGTAATACTCCATTCTATCATGAAAAGAGGGGTTCTGAGTTCTAATCCCACTTCTGACTCGATAGACAACCCTCCTGCAAAGGTATTTGCCTGTTGTTCATCATACTTTAAAGAGACCAGGGATTGCAAGAACAAATCCGGCCCAAAGTACTTGCCAATATAAACAGTGGTATTATCAAAATAGTTACCGATCCCCCTATTTTTCTGAAGAGAGCTTTCTTCTGTTACTCCTGAAGCCTGGGCCAGGGCATTCTGGAGCACCTGTGTTCGAATAGAAAACATATCTAAGCCGAGGGTGGAACGCACATTCTGTTCAAAATATCGCATAATCCCAAACTGGGTCAGGACATCTGAAGAAATCGTAAGAAGGGTCCCTTGCAATGAAGTTCCTACCACATTTTGCCCAAGAATTGAAAAAATTTCTGATTGGGAAAGGGCGGGACTGGACTCAAAACGGGGGATAAAACGAGAAAGAGGGGTATTATCCACCACCATCGTAATGGTTACCGGGCCATTTTCGGTTCGATCCCGCAATTCAGCCTGAATGCTTAAGGTAGGATCCACCTTTATTTCGTTTTCATTAAAAACAAGTTTACCCCTTCTCAGGAAAAAGCTCCGTTGTAAGTAATACACTTCTCCCGTCCGTAATTGAATGGTACCACGAAGCGAAAAACGACCGGTCTGACTATTAGAAAGGACTTGCAAAGAAGAACCAGCATCACTATAGGCTCGAAGAATAGGGAAATCCTGAGAAGGCCAGAGGAAAGCCACATTTTTATCGGTATATATCATCAAGTTGGTAGTGATGTGCGGTCCAGAGGAAGAAACATCTGTCTGCTTTAGTTCCTCGGGAAGGTACGTGATGGTACTATTGGTAGCCCACAGGTTCCCAGTCAAAGTAAAGAGATCTTCCGTAAACGAAAGAGACAACGTCCCATAGGCGAATCCCTTGGCCGTGATCCCCAAGAGGGCAATACGATAGGGGATGGCCTTTTCTCGTTCTGTTTGGATAGTGAGTTGAAAATTTTGAGGAATCCAGCGTTCAAATTGCATGGCCGCCGAAAGGATAGTCTCTCCTGTTGAGAATATTCCCCGGACCGGTTCAAGACGAAGTAGGGAATTTTCAACGACAAAATGAGCCTGTGGGACTGTACAGCTATCAGTAATCCACTCTGTAAGAGTAAACCGAAGATTTTCTCCGGTCACTGTTCCTTCTATTTGAGGATCCTGGATAGTCCCAGAAAGCTGTAGATCTCCCACAAGAATCCCCTGTGAAAAATTAAGAAGGGTCTGAAAGGGAAGGTATTTCCACAAAGAGGGCACATCAACCACAAAAGAATGGATCTGAATATTCATTAGTTGATTCTGAATGGTTCCTTCAAATAAAGCGTTAAGAGGAAGGGGTTTAGAAAGGGACCCATAGAGGTTCCCTTCTCTATCCAGACGAATTGAAATTGCCTCTCCTGGCCCCCCATAGATAAGCATGTGCTGTCGATCCTGTTCGTAGTGCAAAGAAAAGGGTTCTACCGGCTGGTTATCCCAGGTACCTTTGGTAAGAGAGAACACACTCACCAGCGGGGTCGTATAGAACTCAGGAGTGAGAAAATCGGCCCAGGAAGAAGGAGAAGTAAAGGTACTCCGATTTTCAAAAAATACATTACTTTCCTTACCAAGGAGGGGGCCCGTTATTTCTCCTGTGAAAGTCAATACCCCCTTTTGTCTATCCAGCACAATATTAGAAAGGATTCCCTGAAGCTGTCCATATTGAATACTGGTTTTTTCGCTGAGAAGTTCCTGGTTATCTAAAGAACCAAGGGAGGACAGGGTATATTCCTGGTCATTAAGAAGTACTTTTACCGATGGAAGAGCCCAGGAAAAATTAAATTGTCCCTTATCATCAGCTACGTATCGTAGTTCACCAGTGGCTGATTTCACAGGGACAGTCGGAGAAAACCGTCCTGCCAATGCTCCTTTAAAATTCAAACGGACTTCCAATCCGCCAGCCTCAGGGGTAACCATTTCTAGCTGGTACTGTTCACCCGTGATAGCATTTGAAAGAGCAAGGAACCCCTTCATTTTTTTCTGAAAAAGGCCAGTAACCGTTAGTTCCCCATCAAGAATGGGCTGATTTACCTGTCGTATCTCCTGGAAACCAATACGAAGTTTTTCTGGTGACACAAGGGCTGATCCATAACAGGAAAAAGCAGGAATATCAAAAACATGGATATTCTGAAAAGAAAAGGAGGTAATATCTACATTCCATTGTTCAGGAGATACATACGAAAAAGAGGCTTCTCCTGAGAAATGGGGGTATTCTCTTATTGAAACCTTTGAATCTATCAAATCCAGGGGCAAAGGAAGCTGATCAACATTGAAATGCCCCTGTACCGCGCCCGAAGGGTCCAGAGCAAGGGTGGCCAGTAAACCATAATTCCCGCGCAAAGTAAGGTAACGACCATCCAGGAGTTCTCCATCGACGGTATACAAGAGATCTACATACTGAAAAGATGTTGAAAAAAGGAGACTCTGCCGATCTTCGTAGAGGAAATTGCCTGAAAAGCCCAGTTGTCCCCCTGTCCAGAAAAGACGCCCATCCTGAATGGAAAGCTCCCGGTTGGTTCCGGCCATCGAAAAAAGGAGGAATAAGGGATTCGTTCCACCGGTAGTCAACATGATACGGGGACTGGTAAAGGTTATATTGGCATGATCCGCAAGAATATAGATATCGGTGGTACAGGTCATGGGTGGACCAGGGAGTTCCTCTGGAAAAGACGGGATAAAGGTGTGAACCATACGCTGCATGGTTTCTAAAGGAACATCCCGTAAGGAAATCTGGGACTGCAAAAAATTATCAGAGAAGGTATAGCTTCCTTCAAGGGTAATTTTTGCAACCTGGACATTCTCATAGGACTCTATGTTTTTAAAAAGAAGGGTAGAAACAATCCCATTGATGGTGGATCCATCAAATGAAAAACGACCATCTAAGGCTGAAAGATGGGTGTTACCAATCTGTAAGTCCTCACTCCAAAGGATAAAATCCTTCTGTTCCTTTGAAAGACTTATCACGGTAGATACAAAAGGAGGGGCGGTTCTATCTTTCTGATACAGGGTAAGTGCCACTGTCCCTTCAGGACGGGCCGTAGGAATCTCGTAGTGCCCCTTATACTGGACAAAACCTTGAGGAAACGTAAGAGAGAGGTCACTAAAATACAGAGAACGAAGGTTCCCTTCCCCAATAACCTTAAGAGTGGCAGGTCCCAATGAGTAGGGAAGATTCACCATTCCCCGTAAATTTGCTTCATATGAAAGATCGTTGCGGGTAGGCCAATAGTTCACCAACACTTCTCCATCAAGAAGTGAAGGAATCCACTGTTGTACCGATTGCCAGCGGGATGAAAGTTTTATTATCGTAAAAGGATTAAATTGGGCGGTTCGAACCTTCAGGCTAGCCCTTTGTTCTTCCGGAAAAAAAGAAAAGCTAAAATCGTAGGGAAAAGCATCCCGTATTTTTTTTACTTCAATTTCATGGGGCTGATATCGAAGGGTAACCGAAAAGGGTTGTACCGTAAAATAGGCTGTTTCAGTGATGGTGGTCGCCAGGTTTCCCGAAACAGACTCTAAAGAAGGGTCTACGTCAAGACGATAGGAAAGCTCGGTCCGTAAAAGTCCTCCGGTAACATTGTCTTCAGGACCTTTGTATTGAAGAACCGTGTTTCCTTGAAGATGCAGCTGATCTGCATCGTGACTACGGAATGAGGCCGAACATGAAAAGGAAGATAGCCGTATTTCCCTTTCACTATCGTTCCGTATCAGTAGTTCTCCCTGAACAATTCGAAACGAAAAATTCTGAAAAGACCGTACTAAATTCTGGATATGCTGACTAAAAGGAAGCCCTCCTTCCTGGCTAGGGGGAGAGGTTCCTTCTTTTCCTATTTCTTTCAGTTGCAACTCAAGTCGGGGCTTATACAATTCTACCCGTCGCAGGGCTTCTTTCCAATCCTTCCCTCCCAGCAGGGCTCCCAGGGAAAACACTATCCTTACCCGATCTACCGAGACCACAAAGGGTTCTGTATCATGGGAGAGGATAAGGCGATGAATTTCTAAATTTCCAAAAGGGTTGGCCCCCATGGAGGCATAAAAAAGAGAAAAACCTGTTTTTTCTCGCAGAAGTGCAAGCAGCTCTTGCTGGATAAAACGGGTACGACTTACAAGAGCTCTTTGAAAAAGAACTCCAAGACCGGAAGAAAGAAACACCACTATCAAAAAACTTCCCATTACCACGAGAAACGAAGGGCTTTTGTCTTTCTTCTTTTGCTGCTCCATGGTATAACCGTTCCTATGATACTACAAAACTTTGTGGTACTGGAAGGTACCGATGGGAGTGGAACAACCACCCAGCTTGAACTGTTACAAAAAAAACTTCCCGCCTCTTCTTTTGTGGCAACCTTCGAGCCTACAAAAGGCCCTATTGGGAAGCTCCTTCGGGAGAGCCTTCGGGGAAAGATTCCATTAGAACCAAAGACCCTGGCCTATCTTTTTGCGGCGGATCGCCAAGAACACCTGTATGCCCCTGAGGGAATTGTATCACACTGCCAGCAACAAAAACTGGTAATAAGCGACCGGTATGTTCCCAGTTCTTTAGTATACCAGGGACTTTTTTGCGGCGATGAGGTAGTAGCACAATTGAATCAGGATTTTCCGTATCCGGAACTGCTATTATATTTTCGACTTCCCCCTGAGATAGCCGCAGGTCGATACGAACAACGCTCGGAGCGGGATATATATGAGCGACTAGATTTTCAGAAAAAGATTCACCAGCGGTATGAAACGGTTCTTCCCCGTTATTGCGAAAAAGGAGGAACCCGTTGTATCGTGATTGATGCAACAAAAAGTATCGCAGAGGTGGCTGAGGAGGTATGGAGGGCCCTCTCACATATGCCGATACTAAAAACGATATGCGAAGCAGGAACATCACAATAACCAGAGGCAAACGGCGACGGGGTATTCTTTTAGCCATTCTGTTCTTGATCGGAATAGGGGGAGACACCGCCAGAGCCTACTATGTCCAGTACAAAGAACAGTACTATCGGTTATTTCATCTTCATTATATCCAGTATCCCGACGATACCATGGAAAATATCTACTGGCTTGAAAAAGCCCTGACCGCAGATTTCTGTAATCCCCTGTATGCCCTTGCCCTTATTGAAAATAAAACTCAGTGGGAAAAATATCGCTACCTGTTCATGATGCATATCAACTTAAAACTGATAGAACAATACCTATTGCTGGGCAACAAGTGGAACAAACGGAATGCCTATTTTTACAACGCCCCCTGGAAAGACCAAAACCTGGAAAGCCTTAAAACCGCTGAAACCTGTTACCGCACTGCCCTTTTCTACTGGAAAGAGGCCATCCAGTGGGCAGAAAAGGCAAACGATAAGCGGTTTCGTTTTATTAACCTGGAACGGGTGCAATTCTGGGAAGATGAGGCAGCCCGCATCGCCGATGGATCTTTAAATTACCAGAAAACCATTGAACGGGAACTGGCGCTCCTGCAAAAGGTGCGCGAGCAGTTTGAAGCAATGGACGAAAATACCTATTAGCAGGTTAATTAACAGGTTAAGAGGTGGCGCTAGCAAAAAACAAAGGTCTCCGGCGCAGGTCTTTATTGAAGGTACATGGCATCCCCATAGCTAAAAAAACGATACTGCTCCTGGATTGCCGCTTCATAGCTCTGGAAGATGAGATCCTTTCCCGCAAAAGCACAAACGAGCATGAGCAAGGTTGATTCAGGGGTATGAAAATTGGTAAAAAGTTGATCCACCACTTGAAAATGATAGCCCGGATAAATAAAGATCCGGGTCTTCCCGCTTTCCGCATGCAGGGCCCCGTCTCTCCATGCGGACTCTAAGGTCCGAACGCTTGTCGTACCAATCGCAACCACCGGCCGTCCTTCCTGTTTTGCCTGGTTTACCAGTTGGGCCGTTTCCAGGGGAACGGTGTAGCACTCTTCATGCATCTGATGATCCTCTACCCGCCTGCTTCGTACGGGTAAAAAAGTTCCCATCCCCACATGAAGGGTAACAAAGGCCCGTACAATACCCCGCCGGTCAAGCTCATGAAGGATCTCTTCGGTAAAGTGGAGCCCCGCCGTCGGGGCCGCTACAGAACCAGTTTCTCGGGCATATACGGTTTGGTACCGTTCTTCGTCAGCCTGTTCATCCTTTCGCTTTATATAGGGGGGAAGCGGTATATGCCCATGCTGGTCGAGCCAGAGGTCATCTACGGGCTTATCAAATTCGAGGAGCACCTGCCCTTCCTTAAAATCGACGATAGTGCCCTCTCGTTCACCGGTAAATTGAAACTGTTCTCCCCTCTTTTTCTGCTTCATTTTTTTGGTAAGAGCCAGCCAACGGAAAGGAGACAGGGATTCCAAAAGGAGAAACTCTTCCTGCTTTTTATTTCGCAGAGAAGTCCCGTAAATACGGGCCTTCCGTACCCGGGAATTGTTGAATACTAACACCGCATTCTGAGGAAGAAGCTCAGGGAAATCTCGCATCCAGCGGTGTTGCCACGTCCGGGAAGAACGGGAGACTACCATCAACCGACTCTCTCCCCGTTGAGAAGAAGGATGCTGCGCAATAAGGTGGGAAGGTAAATTAAAAAAGAAATCCCCTGTTTCCATTCGTTTGAGGCTCCAGCTTAAGATGTTGATAGGCGAAGGGCGTTGCCATCCGACCACGAGGGGTTCGTTGCAAAAGCCCTGCCTGAATCAGGTAGGGCTCGTAGTAATCTTCTAGGGTTTCCACCGATTCTCCTACCGAAATGGCCAGGGTTTCAGCCCCCACGGGACCTCCCCCATAGCGCTCGATGATGATCCGCAAAATTTCCCGATCGTACCGTTCAAGGCCAAGCTCGTCTATTTCAAGACGGACAAGGCCCTCCGCTACGACCTCTTTGCTCACCGTTCCTCCCCCAAAAACCTGGGCAAAGTCCCGCATCCGACGGAGGAGCCGGTTTGCCACCCGGGGAGTCCCCCGACTTGAAGCAGCGATAAGACGAATGGCTCCTTCTTCGATGGGCACCTGAAGGATGTCGGCGGAGCGTCGCACTATCGCTTCCATGTCCGCCTGCTCATAAAAAGAAAAACGACAGGTGATGCCAAACCGACTAATAAGGGGACTCGAAACCATCCCCGCCCGGGTGGTGGCCCCTACTAACGTAAAACGGGGAATGGGAATACGGATAGTCCGGGCACTTGGACCCTGGCCTATAACCCAATCCAATTCATAATCTTCCATCGCAATATACAACATTTCTTCGATGGTGGGTTTTAAGCGATGGATTTCATCGATAAAAAATACCGTTCCTTCGGTTACGGTGGTAAGAATTCCTGCCAGGTCCTTCGGCTTATCCAGGGCAGGAGCGGAGGTAACTTTAAAGTCTACCTGGAGTTCATTTGCCACAATTTGAGCAAGGGTTGTTTTTCCAAGCCCGGGAGGGCCAATTAAGAAAAGGTGATCGAGACTTTCCTTGCGCTGCCGGGCGGCGGTAATGAAAACTGAGAGGTTATCTTTTATGTTTTTTTGGCCAATAAATTCTCGTAGATACCGGGGACGCAGGGATCCCTCCGTGCTATCCTCTTCAAGGACTGTTTCAGGATGCAGCAGCGAGACGGGATGGGCTTGATTTTTGGGGTCTCCTTTTTTTTTATGTTCCATAGAGAAATTCCTTCTCTCATTCACCGCTTAAAATGAGGATTGCCCGTTTAAAAAGGCGCTTTTCCCGTTCTTCCTGAGCAAGCGACGCCCCATCCTGTAACTCCCGATTGGCCTGGAGTACCGCTTCCTGGGCGGCCCTTCGGTCATACCCCATGTTAGTAAGGGCCACCACAAGATCTTCATGGAGAGGAGGGAGCCCTTCTTTTTGAGGCGTTCCAACGAGTTTTCCCTTTAAAGAAAGGATAAGTTTTTGGGCTGTCTTTTTCCCCAAACCCGGCACTTCTTGTAATCGGAGAACATCTTCCTTCTCTAAGGCAGCCTCGAGGTCTTCATCACTAATACCGCTCAGGATTTTTATGGCCTGTCGAGGCCCCACACCCTCTACTTTAATGAGTTCCAGAAAGGTTTCCCGTCGCTTTTCGGTGGTAAAACCGAAGAGTTTCATCTGATCTTCCCGATGGTACAACCATACGACGAGACGCACCTCTGATCCTACAGGAGGAAGCTGTTCACTATCCAGGAGCGGTACGGTAATATCCCATTCAATACCACCGGTAGCAAGATACACCGTCTCTCCCATTCTGGCAGTAAGGATTCCCCGAAGGCTGTTAAACATGAAAATACTATAGCCTAGCTACTCAAGGCTACGCAAGCGGTACCATGGGCTAAACAAATTGCCGCCGCCAGGGCATCCGCCGCATGGTCTGGTTGGGGCACCGCATCAAGCCCTAAAAGAAGACGGACCATTTCCTGAACCTGATGCTTTTCTGCCTTTCCGCGACCTACAATAGCTTGCTTAATAACGAGGGGGGTATACTCCCGAACGGCAAGCCCCAGTTCAGCCATGGCCATACAGACAACCCCCCGGGCCTCGGCTACAGGGATAGCGGTGGCGGTGTTTTTTCCCATATAGAGGGTCTCCACCGCCCCTTCTTCTGGAGCATAGAGAGTAATAATATCCCGTATTTGGCGATAGATACACAATAAACGTTCCGGGCGGCTGAGATGTGGTTCAGTTTCTATACATCCATGGGCTACATGGATAAGACGATTCGATTCATATACCACAAGGCCCCAGCCCGTGGCCGCCAGTCCGGGATCTACTCCCAGGATCCGGCGAGGGGGGGTACGCAAAGGATTACTCTTCTTCAAACCCTTCAGGAATTTCAAGGTTATGATAGACGTTTTGCACGTCATCGTTTTCTTCAAGCCGCTCGATCATCTTAAGAACCTTGCTCGTCGATTCTTTGTCGAGGGATACTTCCATATCGGGGATCATACTGATTTCAGCACTCATCGATTCAAACCCACGGGCATTGAGGGCATTGAGGACCGTTTCAAAATCTTCAGGGGCGGTGATTACTTCGATAACCCCATCGGAGGTACTTACATCCTCTGCACCGCCTTCCAGGGCGGCCTCCATGATCTGATCCTCCGAGTATTTCTCCCCATCAAAGGTAATGAGCCCCTTCCGCTTGAAAAGCCGAGAAACAGCCCCTGCCGTAGCGAGGGACCCCCCTGCCTTAGTCAGAATGTTCCGTACATCCGCCGCGGCCCGATTCTTATTATCCGTAAGAACTTCGATAAGAACCGCCACGCCACCGGGCGCATAGGCCTCATAGGTCAACTCTTCGTAGTTTACCCCTTCTAGTTCGCCCGTACCCTTCTTAATGGCCCGTTCCACGTTATCCTTGGGCATGTTCGCCGCCTTTGCCTTAAGGATGGCGGTCCTGAGTCGGGGATTTGCTTCGGGATCACCTCCACCCATTCGGGCAGCGATGGAAATTTCCTTGATAAGCTTGGTAAACAACTGGCCCCGCTTTGCATCGGCGGCACCCTTCTTGTGCTTTATGGTCGCCCATTTACTATGACCGGACATGGTTACTCCTTATTGAGGGAAAATTTTACGATGTATAGTAATATCACGGCACGAAAAACTATGTCAATTGAGGGGAACGGAACACACCTTCTAGCTTTTTTACTTTTGGTCTCGGAGGGGTACCCCCCTCTTTTTTCCCTCGCTTTTCCGGGAACCTCTTCTGAGGAACAGCTCTCTCCTCCTCGAGGGCAATTTTCTGCCCTCGAGGACCCCTTTCCGAGAGATAGTTTGAAAGGGTTACTTTATTTCTTCAAATTTTCCCTTCTGGACCGCCTTTTCAATAGAATCGGTCATTAAGCGTTCATACCATTCGAAATTAAAAGGATACTTCTGGCGAACCACCGGTTTCAAGACCATTTCCAGTTGGTCTTTACAAGGTTCACACAGATCTCGATCTTTAATATGAAAATAGTTACGGTCCTTTATAGGATTTTGAATCACCCGCTTACAAACATCACAAATCAGGGTTTTCATAGCCTCTCCTTCTCCGGTTGTAACGTATATAAAAAATAATACCCTATGGATACAAAAATGTCGAGGGTTCTTCTCGAAAAAGTGATTGCACAAAAGCCCCTTTCATGGAATGATGGGGCCATGGAGCACTTTTTCCAGACCCTATCGCCCTCTCCTCTCATTATTGCAGAACTGGGGACATCTCATAATGGGAGTCTTACCAAGGCAAAGGAACTGGTTCACGCCGCTCGGGAAGCGGGGGCTGATTGCATTAAACTCCAGCACTTTTACGCCGACGAGATCCTCCACCCAAAAACAGGCATAGTTCCCCTCCCCGGCGGTCCCATTCCCCTCTATGAACGTTTCAAACAACTGGAAGTTTCTATCGACTTTCTTGCGGAACTTAAAGAATATATTGAAGAGCAGGGAGCCTTGTTTCTCTGTACCCCCTTTGGGTTACGAAGTGCCCGGGAAATTCACGCCTTACACCCGAAGCTCATGAAAATAGCAAGCCCTGAACTAAATTATGTGCAGCTTCTTGAAGAAATAGCTTCATATAAGCTTCCAACGATTCTTTCCACCGGGGTTTCGAAACTAGCAGATATAGAACAGGCCCTTTCTTTTTTCCCTGAAGAACAGGTATGCGTGCTTCACTGTGTAACCGCCTATCCTACTCCCGAGACAGAGTACAACCTGCTCCTGCTGGAAAACTTGCAGGCCCTTTTTGGGGTAACGGTGGGGGTCAGTGATCATAGCATGGATGCGGAACTCGTGCCGGTACTTGCCACAGCCTGTGGGGCCCGGGTCATAGAAAAACACTTCTGCCTTTCCCGCCAGGATGCCGGTCTTGATGACCCTATTGCTCTACCGCCAGAGGATTTTGCCCGACTAGTTCGGTCCGTACGAAATGCCGCCACGGTGCTTAATGAACGGGGTAGTCAGGAAGGAAAAGCGGAAATTCTCAGGATGTGGAGCGAGAAACGGGGGACATCCCTGATCAAGGCAATTCTAGGGGATGGCCGAAAACGCCTTGCCCCCGCGGAAAAAGCAAATTATGAACGGACCAATCGCTCTATTCATGCCCTCAGGGATATCCCCGCGGGTAGCATCTTAACCGCCCAGGATATGGCCATTCTCCGGACCGAAAAAGAACTTCGGCCAGGGCTTGCCCCTCAGTGGTTTTCTCACCTTATCGGAAAGGTAGTAAAAGAGGACATCCCCGCTGGAGAAGGGATCCGCTTCGATGATATAGTGTAAGAGTGTTTAGTACTAAGGATGTATTTCAACACATAGGCTATTGCGCAGATAAGAACACCGTATCTATACTTTTTAAAAAGGGTTGAGTGATGGACACAGGCTCAGGAAGTATGCACTACCTTCAACGATATGGGGACCTGCAGGTCCCCTGTACTCCTTATACGTTAAAAAAGCTGGGATTTGAACAAAGCTTGTGTCTATTAAAGGTAGATGATTATAACCTCATGATAGCTCCGTTCCAATTGGGCTTTAAGCGATCCGTGTTCATGGGCTCCCTTTCCATACAGGAAATAACCTTCTTCCAAAAATACACCAACAGTATTGCCGGCCTTTCCCTTGGATTCTCCGTGCCCACTCGAAAGGAGCCCCTCCTATTCTTTATTCGGTGCACCATCCTTTCTTTAAGCCCTATGAAAGGACGGGATACGGTGGCCCTCTTTACGTTGGACTATAAAAATTCCCCTGACGAATATATTGGAATTTTAGGATCCTATTTGGAAGGGCAGGAACAGCTTAAACAGCTCTATGAATCATACGGGAAAGAAGAGCTTCGTCTTACCCCTGAGGTAGCTCGCACCATGGGATACAACCTTTACGCCACTATTAAAGATTCAAGCGGGAAAGAAGGGAGAATCCAAATTTTTTCGCTTAACTCTAAGACCATCGTACACTTAGAAGGTCCCCATGTGCAGGAGCGAACGGCAGGAAGCAAGGTAATATTTCAGCTCTATTTTAAGAAATACAAATGTACCATTTCGGGAACCATTCAAGAGTCAAATCGTCTTCCCAGCGGCATCCTTCGAACCAGATCCTTCATTGATTTTAATCCCCCCCTCATCGAAATTCTCGACGATTACTATTTTACCGCCCGGGCCCGATCCCTCAATCAAACCCTATCACAGGAACTACCCACCTCATCGTAACAAAAACTTCATCGTGGGGGACCATCCCCGTTACGGCGAGGTAGAGGTTACTATTTCTGCAACCCGTTTCAACCCATAGAGGGTGAGGTCGGGATTGATAGAAGTAAATACCGTGGTCAGGGGACTTATTACCCGACAGAGTCCGCCGGTCCCAATCACCTGCAGAGGCTCCCCTAAGGATTGGCTAATTTTCTCTACCAGATACTCAACGAGGCCCGTATAACCGTATACAATCCCTGCTTGAATAGCATGGACCGTATTTTTCCCATAAGGAGCCGGAGGAATTGCTAAATCCACCGGGGGCAGTTGGGCCGTATCCCGGGAAAGGGCAAGAACCGCCGTGTTGAGTCCCGGTGCAATAGAAACTCCCTGGATAACCCCCTTCCCATCGATAGCGGTAAAGGTAAGGGCGGTCCCAAAATCAACCACCAGGGCAGCCCCACCCGCAAGCTCGTAGGCCGCCAGGGCGTCGGCCACCAGGTCCGATCCAATTTCATAGGGATTAAGGACCGTGATGGGGAGTTTTTCGTATACCTCCGGGCCAAGCACAATAGGCCGCTTACCCACCAGCCGTTCCAGCATTACCGTAAAAGGACCAGTAAGGGGTGGTACCACCGAAGAAAGACATGCCGCAGTAATATGAGTAATTTCCACCTTTTCGTCTATCAGTAAACTTTTAAAGATGGTCCCATACTCATCTTCAGTTTTTTTTATCACTGTATGGATCCGCCAGCGGTGCTGAAGCCCTTTTTCATTCCACAGTCCTACCACAATATTTGAATTACCCACATCTACGGTTAGTATCATGATTTTCCCTTCTCAGTTTTTCCCCTGTACGTACAGGGGCTTTTTGTGGCATCATATCAGGAAGAATTTTTTTTTTCTATACGGAGAAACAGGTATGGCCCAGTATATTGAACCCCGGGTACTTAAAGGATTCCGAGATTTTCTTCCTCCTGCAGAAATTGAACGACGACTGCTCATCGAAAAGATAGAACAGTCCTTTCGTCTTTTCGGGTTCGTTCCCATCGATACCCCTGCCCTTGAATATGCGGAGATTCTTCTGGGGAAAGGGGGCGGAGAAACGGAAAAACAAATTTATCGATTTAAAGATCATGGAGAACGGGATGTGGCCCTGCGCTTTGACTTAACTGTTCCCTTTGCCCGTTTTATGGCCGAACACCGTCACGAATTACCCCTTCCTTTTAAACGATACCATATCGCTAAGGTGTGGAGGGGCGAAAATACCCAGCGAGGGCGGTATCGCGAATTTACCCAATGCGATTTTGATATCGTGGGAACCGATAAGAGCGCCGCGGACTTTGAAATTCTCTTGATGATGAAACAAACCCTCTCGGCAATTGGGGTCCAGAATATCACCATTCGACTGAACCATCGGGGCTTGTTTAATCGCTTTTTACATCGTTTTGGCTGGCTCCCCCACAGCGTGGAAATTTTAAGGACCGTCGATAAACTTGCAAAGATCGGGGAAGCAGAAACCCGGGACCTCCTCGCAAACCTTGTGGGCCAGGAAGGAGCCGCTACCATTCTGTCATATATCCACACCGAAGGTTCCTATGAAGAAACCCTGCGCAAACTTACCGATATGGCAGGAGGAAAGGACAGCGATACAGAACGTCTTGAAACGCTTTTGCAATTCATGAAAGACCTGGGCATTGAATCTTCCTTCGTATTAGATCCGTCGATTACCCGGGGGCTTGATTATTATACCGGGGTGGTGTTTGAAACCTTTTTAAACGACCTTCCTGATATTGGGTCAGTGTGCTCTGGGGGAAGATATGACAACCTTGTGGCCCTCTATTCGCGGGAGCAGCTTCCCGGTGTAGGCGCATCCATTGGCCTCGACCGGCTTCTCGCCGCCCTGGAAGCCCTGGGAAAAGAGACCGCCCCCCGCTCTTTTGTCGTCGTAGCCATTGCCTGCGTTGATGAGCGACAGGGTGGGCGCTATCAGGCCCTGGCCCAGCAGTTCCGGGCCGCAGGCCTGGCCTGCGAAGTGTTTCCGGAACCTAAAAAACTGTCCCAGCAATTTGCCCTGGCGGAAAAGAAGGGGGCCCGGTTCATGGTTATCCCTGAAGAAGGAGAATCCTCCTACACCCTTCGGGATCTGAGCAGCCGGGAAAACAAGGAGCATCTGTCGGTAGATGAGATGCTTAAGCTGATCCGACAAACCGGATCCCCTTGACAAAGGGAGAATCCCTGGAGTATGGTACAAGTCAAGTGAGAGATTAGCTCATCTGGATAGAGCGTCAGCCTCCGGAGCTGAAGGTGGTGGGTTCGAGTCCCGCATCTCTCACTATTTTTTATAGCCCATCACAGACGAGGATCTCCCCTCTTTAGGTATCACAAAACACCCTGGAAGGAACAATGGAACCAATTATTTTAGCATCCGCTTCTCTCCGTCGGCAGGAACTGTGTAAACAGTTGGGCCTACCTTTTAAAATTCTTCCCTCCTACATTGATGAGACTCCCCTGCCGGGATACACGATTCATGAACAAGTACAAAACATCGCTGAGCGAAAAGTCCAGGCCGCCATAAAAACACTCCAGGGCAGGCTTCCCCTCTGGATCCTTGGGGCCGATACGGTGATCTCCCTGGACAATCGTATCTACGGGAAACCTCGGGATCGGGACGAGGCCCGGGAAATGCTCCAGAGTTTTTCTGGTAAAACCCAGGAGGTCATCACCGCCCTCGCGTTGTATGTGGGTCGAAAGGAACAGATTGTAAGCAGGGTGATAACGAGCTATGTTACTTTTGCTGAACTGAGCCCTTCAGAAATCGAATGGTACCTTGATACGGGTGAATGGCAGGGGGTAGCAGGGGCCTATCAGATCCAGTCCCTTGGGGCCTGTTTTATCTCCGAGATTCGTGGCTCTTACAGTAACATCGTAGGGCTCCCCATTCGAGAATTGTATGTCTTATTACGAGAACAGGGGTACCCCTATGGGGCTGCGCCATCAACGGATTAACAGCAGTCCAATTTCCACAGATGGGGGCCCCTCAGCAATTACAGCCGGATACTACGGCAGAGGGGCCTTTCATAAAAAGGCAGGGTATGCTATAAGGTAGAAAGAAAACAGGACTGTGCAAAGCCCTGATTTTCATATTTTCCGCCACCGTAGGGTGGTGAGATAGAGAGAAGGAGTCGTTTTGCGGAGGTCTATGGATTCCCCAAAACGAACAAGGGAGGACACTTTGGCAGTGGTCACCATGAAAAGCCTGCTTGGAGCGGGCGTACACTTTGGTCATCAGGTCAAACGCTGGGACCCACGGATGAAGAAGTATATCTTCGCCGAACGGAACGGCATCCATATCATTGACCTGCAGAAGACCATCCAGGCTATTAAGGACGCCTATGAGGCGGTCCGAAAAACGGTGAGTTCCGGAAAGACGGTACTCTTTGTAGGTACCAAGAAGCAGGCCCAACAGGCCATTCAAAAAGAAGCAGAACGGTGTGGCATGTTCTATGTCAACAACCGATGGCTTGGGGGTATGCTCACCAACTTTGCCACCATAAAAAAATCCCTTCTTCGTCTCAAGAAACTTGAGAAGATGGAAGTGGACGGAAGTCTTGAAAACCTGACTAAAAAGGAAATTGCTGCCCTCGCAAAAGAACGGGCCCGGCTTCAGAAAAACCTCGGGGGTATCAAGGAAATGAAGGAACTGCCCGGCATCCTTTTTGTGATTGACACCCGAAAGGAAGCCATTGCCGTGGCAGAAGCCCAGCGGATGGGCATTCCCATTGTAGCGGTGGTAGACACCAACTGTAATCCCGAAGGAATCGACTACCCTATCCCGGGTAATGACGATGCGATTCGGGCCATTACCCTGTTTACCCAGATTATTGCGAATGCGGTCATTGAAGCAGACAACGAGGTAGGACTTAAGATCGTGGAGACTCTGGGTGAAGACGAAGATACGGAAGGGCTCCTTTCCGACGTTTCCATTAAAGAAGAGGATCGGGAAATCGATATCGAATCCTACGATCAAGAAATGGCTTCCACCACAGGATACGATGAGGATCTGGAAGAAGATGAGCTTCCAGTGGATGTAGATAAGGTCTACGAAAAGGAGTAAACCGTGGAGATAAAGGCGTCTGATGTAAAGGCCCTGCGAGAAAAAACCGGCGCAGGGATGATGGAATGTAAGAATGCCCTGGTAGCCTGTGAAGGGGACTTTGCAAAGGCAGAAAAGCTCCTTAAAGAAAAGGGGCTTGCGGCGGTAGAAAAGCGGGCAAACCGGGCCACCAATGAAGGAAAGATCTTTGTCAAGGTGGCAGGGAATCGGGCAGTCATCGCAGAGCTTTCCTCTGAAACCGATTTTGTGGCCCGCAACGCCGATTTCATCGCCCTCGGGAACAAGATTGTAGAGGTAGCCCTGGAAAAGGGGTATCAGGAACCCACCGATGAACTCCATGCGATGGTTACCGATCTGGCTACCAAAATTAGAGAAAACATGGGGCTGAAGCGCCTTAAGATGATCACCGCCGCTCCCAATGAGTACCTGACCAGTTACATCCATGGGGATGGTTTGATCGGTGTGGTAGTCAAGCTTGCGGCGGACAAACCAGAGGCGCTCCAGACGGAAGCGGTAAAGACCCTCGCGTTTGATCTCGCCCTTCATATTGCAGCGTTTAACCCCTATGCCCTCGATAAAAATCATGTGGATCCCGCTCACCTGGCAGAACAGGAAGAAATCTTCCGGAAACAGATGGAAGCGGACGAAAAGATGAAAGGCAAGCCCGCCGCTGTATTCGATAATATCCTGAAAGGTAAGGTTGCAAAGTATCTTGCAGAAATTTGTTTGCTCGATCAGGGCTTTGTGAAAGACGAAAAGGTTTCGGTTGCAAAAGTAGTAGAGGAAACAGGCAAAAAAGTGGGGGCCCAGCTCTCCATTAGTGAATACGTCTACTTTAGGGTCGGTCAATAACGTTTCATCGTCACAGGGAGAACCCAGAGGGGTTCTCCCTTTTTCTGGGACCCTTCAGAAGAGGAGATATCTATGCACAGTGCACTAAAAAACGCCGAAGATCGGATGAAAAAAACGATTGCGAGCCTCAAAGACGAGTTTGCCACCCTTCGAACCGGTCGGGCTTCCGCAGCTCTTTTTGAGAAAATCCGTGTGGATTATTACGGTGAAAAGACCCCTCTTAACCAGGTAGCGAATATTTCCATTCCGGAAGCGCGACTTATCGTCATTCAGCCCTGGGACAGGAGCCTTATTGGGGAAATCGAAAAGGCTATTCGTACCTCTGAGCTTTCACTTAATCCTTCCAATGATGGTAAGGTGATTCGAATTGCGATTCCCCCGCTTACGGAAGAACGGCGCAAAGAACTGGCCAAACAGGCAAAAAACATGGCAGAGCAGAGCCGTGTGGCGGTTCGGAATATTCGACGGGATGGAAACGAGGAATTAAAAAAGGCCCTTAAAGACGGAGAATTAACGGAAGACGAAGAGCAGCGAGCCTCTGAGGAACTCCAGAACCTTACGGACAAATACATTAAAGAAATAAATCATATTCTGGAAGAAAAAGAAAAAGAAATAATGGAAGTATAATGTCAGCTATACACGTTCCACCCCATGTGGGGATCATCATGGATGGGAATGGACGCTGGGCCGTCGCGAGAAATCAAAACCGCACCCAGGGGCACCTGGAGGGGCTTAAGGCGGCCAAACGGATTGTTGCGGCCGCTCGAGAATTAGGAATTTCCTATCTTACGCTGTACACCTTCTCTACAGAAAACTGGAAACGAACCCAGGATGAGGTTGGATTTCTTATGGGGCTCGTGAAACAGTATCTCATGAAAGAACTTGACTTTTACGTCCAACACAGCATCCGGATTCGCCATGCGGGAAACCTGGATGGACTCCCTTCCGATATAGCCCAGGAGCTTAAAACTGTAACGGACCTTACCCGTACGTATACCGGCATGACCGTTGTCCTGGCCTTTAATTATGGAGGACGAGACGAGATTGTCCGGGCCATTAAAAAAATAGTGAAAGACGGTGTCCCCGAAGAAGCAATTACGGAAAGTCTGGTCCAGAGATATCTTGATAATCCTGATATTCCTGATCCGGATCTCATTATTCGTACCGCTTCAGAAAAGCGGTCGAGTAACTTTCTCCTTTGGGAATCCGCCTATAGTGAATATTATTTTTCTGATAAACTATGGCCCGACTGGGATCGGGAAGATCTCGTCGCCGCCATTGAAGATTATTCAAAGCGACAACGACGGTTTGGTGGCCTATGAATATAAAAAAACTCATAGAACGGCTTCTTATTTTTTTTGTCGGCCTACCCCTCATTGTAGGGATTGTGGTGTTTTTTCCCCATTATCATCACCTGGCAGTGAATTGTATTGTGGTCCTGGTAAGTTCCCTTGGGGCTTTGGAATTCTCGTGGCTGATTTCAAAAAAGCATTATAGCTTACCAACCTGGGAAGCCCTTGTATTAGGAGCTTTAGCTCCGGCGGCAAGCACCCTTTCGGTAAGTTTTGGCGTTCCCGGAGAGATGGTGGCGGCTTCTTTTATTTTTGGTGCCACCTGGCTCATTTCTTCTCGTATTTTTTCTTCACAGAAAGAAATAGAACTCACCATTGATCGTATTACCTCAGGCTTATCGGTAATGATATACCCGGGGCTTTTTCTTATCTGGCTTATCCGACTCACCCTTTTGCCCCATCCCACCGTGGTCTTGCTTACCTTTTTACTCATGGTATTTGGCAATGATTCCCTTGCCTGGGCCATTGGGATGACCCTGGGGAATGGTAATCGGGGCCTTATTCCCGCTAGTCCCAACAAAAGTGTGGCCGGCTTTATCGGAGGGCTCTTAACGTCCCTTGGCATCGGGATAGGGGCGGTTTTGCTTTTTCCTGCAGCCTTTGTTCCTCGAAATCTTCCTTCTCTTGGGGCAGGAGCATTGCTTGGCCTGGGGACAGGAATCATGGCCATTATAGGAGATTTAGCAGAATCGACTATGAAAAGAAGCAGCTCCGTCAAGGATTCAGGGGGGCTTATCCCCGGACGCGGGGGTATCCTGGATTCTATTGATTCCCTGGTACTTGCCGCCCCTGTGTATTACGCTTTATATTGGATACTTTTCTCAATCTAACAGGAAAGTAATGGGATGAACACGGGGGGCAGCCTGCCGAAAAATACGAAACAATCACCCAAGAACAGGGGCTGTTCTTTTTTCAGGAGTAGCTATGAAAAAAAGGGTTGCTATTCTAGGAGCTACCGGCTCCATAGGGAAAAACGCCCTTGATGTAATTAGGGCCCACCCTGATTTTTTTTCGGTGGTTCTTCTTTCGAGCCATCGGGATGAGGAAGGGCTACTGCGGATAGGGAAGGATTTTCCCGATGCGCTTCTTGCTCTTTCTGGGTCTTCTCCTAGTAATTCAAAACGAGCGGCCATTCAATTCTTTGGTCAAGAGGGACTTCTTTCTGCAATTAACGAAAGTCACCCTGATATCGTCGTAAATGGCATTGCTGGAGCTGCGGGTCTCCTCCCTTCTTTAAAAGCCATTGAAGCAGGGGCTACCCTTGCCCTGGCAAACAAGGAAACCCTCGTCATGGCAGGCCCCCTGGTGTTTGATCAGGCCCGCCGTCAGGGAGTGGCCATCCTCCCCGTCGATTCGGAACACTCGGCCCTGTTTCATCTGGTGAATGCCCATGGGAAAGAGCGGGTGGAAGAATTGATTCTTACCGCCTCCGGTGGGCCCTTTCGCAGCTACGCCAAAGAAGAACTAGCCAAAATCACTGCCCAGGAAGCCCTTAATCATCCCACATGGAAAATGGGTGGAAAAATTACTATTGATTCGGCCAGTCTTGCCAATAAGGGCCTTGAAGTTATTGAAGCGGTGCGGCTTTTTGCGATGCCCCCTGAAAAGATCAAAGTGGTGGTTCATCCTCAAAGCATCGTTCATTCCCTTATCCGGCTTTCTGATGGAGCTCTGTATGCCCAATTATCCCAGCCGGATATGCGACTTCCCATTCATAACGCCCTTTTCTGGCCATCCCATGAGCAGAATCCCTTTGGACGGCTTGAAATTCCCTTTGAAACATTAACCTTCGAAGCACCGGATATCCACAAATTCCCCATGCTTTCCCTTGCTTACGAGGCTATTCGTAAGGGAGGGGTGTATCCTGCGGTATATAACGCGGCAAATGAAGTGGCGGTAGAACTCTTTGTGAAGGGGGCCCTCCGGTTCATCGACATTCCTGCCCTTACTGAAGAAATTTTACAGCGAGACTGGATTGGTTGTGACACTAATTTAGATGATATCCTCGATGCTGACCAGAAGGCACGGGATCTTGCATTCACCTTCTCACAAAAAATATCCGAGAAATAAGGAGTGCCTTTTCATGATAGTGAAGATTTTAGTCGGTCTGGTGGGACTCGGAATCGTAGTCTTTGTTCATGAGTTGGGCCACTTCTTAGCGGCCCGGCTTGTGGGAATCGATGTGGAGGCTTTTTCCATCGGGTGGGGAAAACCCCTATGGAAACGGAAAATTGGTCAGGTTGAATATCGAATTGGAGTTTTTCCCGTCGGTGGATACTGCAAAATGAAGGGGGAAGATGAGTTTAAAGAGGCCCTTACCCACGACCTCTCTCACATCCCGCGAGAAACAGGAAGCTTTTATGGAGCCTCTCCCTGGCGAAGAATTATTGTGGCCCTGGCGGGACCCTTTTTTAACGCCCTTTTTGCAGTATGTTTGCTTTCTATAGTGTGGGGTATTGGATTCACTGTCCATACCATGGATAACCGGATTGTGCTCGCTTCTGATATTGACCAAAAAAACGACTATCCGGCAAACCAGGCGGGTCTTAAAACGGGCGATCGCATCACTGCCATAAATGGGAAAACCGTTACCAATGCCCTGGACATTCAGGAGTGGGTTTCCACAAATCCAGGAAAAACCTTGAATTTTACCGTAGAGCGAGAGGGTTCGGTGTTTACCTATCAGATAACACCCCAGCTAGATCCCGCCACAGGGTCTGGGAAAATTGGGATCTACTTCTGGGGGGAACCGCGGATTGCTGCTGTGGCAGCCCACAGTGCTGCGGCTATTGGGGGATTACAAAAAGGGGACCGTATCCTGCAAGCCGCAGGGGAACCGCTTCCCTATTCTGCGGCTCTTTATCGTATACTAAAAAACAAGCCTGAAGTGCTTCCCCTTACTATTGAACGAAATGGAACTATCCTGACAAAAGAACTGGTCCTCTCCTATGATGAAGGAGGGAATCCCAATATAGGCATCAGTTTTGAAGGCCTTCGGTACCGAAAGAGGGCTTCCAATGTAGCAGAAGCCCTGTGGCGGGGAACCACCGAAACGATAAAAACCCTACAGGTTTCTGTAAAAAGTCTCGCGATTCTCTTTAGGGGGGTGGATTTAAGCAAGGCCCTTTCTGGTCCTGTTCGCATTACCTACATGGTAGGAGACGTGGCCACCGAAAGTATCGGCGAAGGGTTTGAAACGGCATTCATATCGGTGGCAAGCTTCCTTGCTCTTATATCTATATCCCTCGCCATCATGAACTTGCTCCCCATTCCTGCCCTCGATGGGGGTCTTTTCGTACTGTTTCTTATCGAGGGAATTTTTCGTAAACCCCTGCATCCAAAACTTGTCTATGCCTTTCAGATGCTTGGGACCTTATTTATTTTCACCCTTTTGATTTTTTCTCTCTTTGGAGATGTGGCATTTTTATTTAAGCAATAAAAGGAGGATCTATGGCGCAGCATCAGATTACCTGTCAATGTGAGTATGTTTTTAATGTGGAAATACCGGAAAAAATTAACCTGGATACAGAAAAAGGTCGCATCGATGAATTGTATCAGGGGACCTTTCTTACGGTGGTGTGTCCTTCCTGTGATACCCGTCTTAAGCCTGAGTTTCCGATTATCATCGAATGGCCCAGTCATCGCCTAAGGCTCCAGGTGATCCCTGAGTTTGATCGTTCCTCCTTTTACCTAAAATACAAAAAGGGAGGGTATCCCCTCATGGAAGATTCAGAACTGGTTATTGGATACCCCGAGGCAATCGATCGAATCATGGTAGTCCATGCAGGACTGGATCCCCTCATCATCGAAGCTATCAAATACTATTTGCTCCTGAAAGCGGATGAGGCGAATCCCCAGGCAGAACTTTCTGCCTGGTTTTCCGGGAAAAACGGCGATCAGCTTGAATTCCATATCCATGGTCTTAAAGCCGATGAAGTAGCGGTTACCATACTTCCCTACCGAATTTATGAAAAAACTCTTACCGAATACGAGACAAACCCGCAGGCAGAACCCTTCCCTTCCCTCCGCTTTGGGCCCTATCTTTCGGTACAGAACCTGCTACGGCCAGAGATAGAGTAAGGGGATTGACACTTTTTGGGGCATCAGGAAGTCTACCGGTCCCCCCCCCATAGTACCAAAACGCTCACCGGCTTCTGATGCGGAAGAACGTCCCTGGATACAATGAAGCTTCAGGGCCTGAAAAAACGCAGCGGGTACCAAAAAGGGAGGGGTGTTTCCTTAATCGTGGGAGGGGTTTTCCCGCACCTTTTGGATTGCCGCGGCAACGGCCTTTCGGAGACTTTCGGCGTAGGATGCTTCATCCATTGCGTGGGCCGCATACAAAGAACCAAGGAGCGAGACCCGATACAGCGGTTTTACCGCATTTAACGCCAGGGTTGCCATGTCAAGCACACAATCTTCGCAGCGACAGACTGGCTCAGAAAGCGCATCCAGTTGGCGTTCCAGTTCATCAATCACGAGCCGTTCCGCTTCATTTACCAGTTGTTCAAAGTCGTATTGATCTTTAAATCCCATAATAGTATTTTAGGCACTTCGAGTTAAATTTTCAAATTTTGTGTAACTCGGAAGGAATACAATTTCTACGGTACCTACCGGACCATTGCGTTGTTTGGCGACGATAAGTTCCGTGGTAATAGCCCGGGAACGCTCCGCATCAGGGCGTTTTTCCGTTTCCCGTTCCCGATGCAGAAACATCACCACATCCGCATCCTGTTCGATGGAACCGGACTCCCGAATATCCGACAGGGTTGGCCGTTTTCCCTCCGCATCCCGGCGTACCTGAGAAAGGGCCACAATGGGAATATCCAGTTCCCGGGCCAGGCTCTTTAAGGAGCGGGAAATTTCTGCAATCTGTTCATGCCGGGGGAGTTGATAGTTTTCAGAGGTAATGAGGGTAAGATAATCGATAAATATGATTTCTACCTTTTGTTGCGCCCGAAGTCGCCGGGCCTGGGCCCGAAGATCCAGGAGCTTCATATTAGGCATGTCCACAACGTACAGAGGAGCATCATAGATACGACCGGCGGCTTCCATCAAGCTCTGAAAATCACTGGGTTTGAGCATCCCTGTTCTGATTTTCTCAGACTCTATGCGGGCTTCCGCTGAAATAAGTCGTTGCATCAGTGCCAGGTCCGACATTTCGAGGGTAAAAAAGGCGGTGGGAATTTTCAATTTGATACTCGTATGGGCTGCCATTGTAAGGGCAAGGGCGGTTTTTCCCACCGACGGTCGGGCTCCGATGATGATAAGCTCCGACTTTTGAAAACCGCTTGTCATGGCATCTAGGTCAGACAGTCCCGAAGGAATACCGGTAAAGGCTTCTTTCGTATAGTAGAGTTTTTCTATAGCCTCGATGGCCTTAGGAATGATTTCCTTTGCACTTTTAAAACTCAGGGTTTGTCGATCATCGGTAAGCTCAAAAATCTGGCGCTGGGCTTCTTCTACCAAAAGGCGAGAATCCTCTCCCTCATCATAGGATTTCGCTGAAATATCCGTCGAAATACGAATAAGGGAGCGCCGAATGGCACAATCTTGCACGAGCCGGGCATAATACTCGATATTCGCACTGGTAGGCACCAGGTTCGGAAGGGATGCCACATAGGCCGCCCCTCCTGCCTGTTCTAATTCTCCTTGCTTTTTTAACTCTTCCGTGACTGTAATGATGTCTGCCTTTTGTCCCTGGTTAAAGAGGTTCAAAATGGCTCGATAGACCCGACGATTCGCATTACTGTAAAAATCGTCGGGTCTGAGGTAGCGGATAGCCGTTGCAATAGCATTTTCATCTAACAGCAGTGCCCCAAGGGTAGCCTGCTCAGCCTCCTCATTATGAGGAGGAATTTTATCCCGCATTGCCACGGCACACCTACCCCTCTTTATTCAGTTTTTTCCTGGCTCGCCTCAGCAGGAGCCGCCGCATCTCCAGAGCTCTCCTTTGTTTCGGGAGCCCGGGAAGAACGCTGATGGCGCTGCTTGCTGTGGGTTGTCTTGGGTTCTTCGGTTTTTTCCTCTATGTGGGCCTGGACCAGAACCGTAAGTTCTGCCGAAGCATTTTCATAGAGCCGTACCGTAACCTTGTACTTTCCGACACTCTTAATATGATTTCCCGGGACTTCAATCTTTTTCCGTTCAATCTGGAAACCCTGGCGGGCAAGCTCATCCGCAATGGTCTGGTTCGTCACCGCCCCATAGAGTTTTCCGTTAGCCCCTGCCGGCATAGAAAGTACCAGTTCCAGGCTTTCAAGCCGTTCTTTAAGGCTTGCCGCATTCTGCCGTTTTTCCGCCTTCCGTTTTTCAATCTCTTCGCGGCGGGCCTCAAACAGTTTCAGATTTCGCTCGGTATAGGGTAATGCGAGCCCCCGAGGAAACAAATAATTGCGAGCATAGCCCCGGGCTACATCTCGCACATCGCCCTCTTCGCCGAGGGGATGGACATCCTTGTTCAGAATGACCTTCATACAAGCTCCTTATAAATGTTAGGACCCAGAATAGAGAAATTCCCTATTCACATCCCCGGAGTAGAGGATGATCCCGTAGTATAAGGTACCCGCAGGGGTACCCAGGTTTCCGCAATACCCAGAATTATACAAATTCCCAGGGGTATCACGTTAATTCCCGGTATAAAAAGGGCTACTAAAAAAAGGACTGTTCCGAGGGTCCTGAGAAATCCAGGAAAAGCAGGGTGAGAAGACAGGTACACCAATATTCCCATCCCCTGTACCAGATACACAAACCCTCCTACCACAATCCCATTGCCTCCAGCAATCTGGAGTACCGACACGTTAAAAAAGGCCCCCAGCACTAACAAAAGAAGCGAGAGGGACAGTAACCAGATAAACCCTGGGGGTACCGTAAAACGGCCGATAAACACCGCACCCTTGGGAGAGGATGATCGATCAAAAAAACGGGCCAAAAAGTAGTTTACACTTACCAGTATCAGATGCCCTACCAGGGCCCCCCCATACAGCAATAGATACCATATAAAGGTGGCTATTTCCTCTTTTTTTTCGACCAGGCTTTCTCCAAGGGAGGCCTCACCATCGATCGTCGCCGTTTCTTCGTACAGCCTGAGAACCTCCTGAACCACCTGTTGAATAAGGCTTTGCTCTCCTTTCCCAGAAGAAACCTGGAGCAACCCAAGAAAAACCACCGAGCTAATCAGGGCTCCTCCCAGGAAGCGATATAAGGTGCGCACCGACATTCCCGGTAGCACCATCACCACAAAAGATGCCGAAAGAATCCCAAAATAGAGTAATTCCCAATAGAAGGCTGTACTACCTATCGAAAGGGGAAATCCGCCCTTTATGCCTAAGGCCAGGTGCAACAGAGAGGCCACTCCCCAGCTTATCCAACTTACCTTGGGAGAAAAGCGGTATGCCACCACCCCAAAAGGAAGAAGATAAAAGGGACTTAACAGGCCACTTCCCATCAAAAACAGAGAAAGCCCCGCTCCTACAATCGCAATACCCCCTCCCTGTACCACCTTCTGCAGGAAGGGCCGCCACTTTGTATTCATTACTTAGGGTCTCTTTGGCAGGGATTTCACAAATCACCCCTGCCGTTTAATTATCTGATTAGTCCGCTACAAACGGAAGCAACGCTAAAATACGGGCCCGTTTAATGGCCGTAGAAAGCTCCCGCTGATGTTTTGCACAGGTACCAGTAATACGGCGGGGCAAAATCTTACCCCGTTCTGTGGTATACCGACGAAGGGTATCCGCATCTTTATAATCGATGGCGGCTTTCTGGGCGCAGAATTTGCACACCTTCTTCTTAAAATATATTTTCCCTTTTGGATTCCGCCCGCTTTTATCATCCCCTTCTCGACTGCCCATATCAGCAGCGGGCTCTACTTTTACCTCTTCATTCATCATTTCATCAGCCATGGATTACTCCTTCTCATCTTAGGTACTAGCAATCAACGTAGACAGGCATACATGGGGACCTTTCAATTTGGGTGATCCGTGCCCCTGTCATACCCATCTTCTTTTCAGTTTAGAATGGAATATCATCGACAAAGGAATCATCCTCAGGGCCGTTCATTGCTGAAGGGCCTCTTCCCTGGGATGCATCCTGGCGGCCCGGAGCGGATGACGCAGAACCTCCTGCCCCTGTTCCGCCGCCTAACAGTTGAATATTGTTTGCCAAGATTTCCACCCGTGAACGACTTTGACCATCCTGTTCCCATTTATCCTGTCGGAGCTCTCCCTCTACGGCAACTTGCTTTCCCTTTATCAGGTAAGGGGTAAGGGTTTCTCCCTGCCGTCCCCACAGAACAATATCAAAGAAATTAGGTTCATCTACCCATTGTTCTCCATTTTTTCGGCGACGATTGACCGCCAGGGAAAACTTACACACCGCCTGCCCATTCGGAGTATATTTCAGTTCCGCATCCCGGGTAAGCCGTCCAATCAGAATAACATGGTTCACATCGGCCATACTTTTGTTTCCTTATTAATCTACTTTAACAAATAAGTAGCGCACCACATTCTGATTCAGTTTAAAAGCCCTGTCTAAGCCGGTAAGCTGCGCTGGATCCAACTGCAGGTAAAATACTACGTAGCGTCCCCGCTTCCGCTTGTTGATGGGATAGGCAAGATCCCGGTCTCCCATTTCATCGGTTTTTTCGACCGTGGCATGGTGAGCCGCGAGGTCGGCCATAACTTGTTCCCGACCAGATCGATATTGGTCTTCTTCCAGGGGGAAGATGACCGTAAGTTCATAGTGACGCATAGGTCCTCCTTATGGACTCTAGAATGATCCACCCGCCGGGGGTGGATAAAGAGGCGAAGGAAGTATAATCTTGTATAGGTATCCTGTCAAGGTTAGACTTGAGAATACCGATACCTTAGGAGGAAGGGTCTATGATTCAGAAAATACACATAGAAGACACCATTTTTTTTATCAATAGCTTAATTCGGCTGATAGAACAGACAAGCCAGTTGGAAATATCGGCGGATCTTTTTGCAGAACATCTCGTTACTACCATCGACACCATAACGGTCGCCCTCGATCAAATAGGAAACTTTTTGCTTGCCAACGATCGTTTTGTGGACCGGGAAGAACAATTAAAAAATCTTATCGAAACCGACGAATATTTTACGAGGGTTTTAGGACTGATACTTGAAGGAAACACCCCCATTACCCGATCTCTTATACCCATTAGTGATCGTTTTGTTACCCTCCGCCAACATCGAATAGAGTGGCGCGCCCAATTTCAAAATCAACTGGCCCAACCGCACCTCTTCCCAGAAGAAATCCAGGTGGTAAGTTCCGCCGAAATGGAAGAATTATTACGGGGCATGTAAAAGCCGCAAAAGGCCTTCCTGGAAAGTTTTTATTCCCTCCCTATGAACCATAGATGTAAGCTCCCCTTATAGGGTATGATGAAGGTATGGACAGCTATGAGTATATCATCGTCGGTTCGGGGCCGGCGGGATTGGGAGCCGCCTTTGAACTGGTAAAACGCCGAAAAAGTGCATCGATCCTTCTCATCGATAAGGCTAAGGTTTCTTCAGGGGGCCTGCGAAACGATTGTAAAATGAATTTTACCTATCCTATCGGATTTCCTACCGAGTTCTGGAGTCGAGAATTAGCTGAATCGTATCTTCATCGGGTTATGGAAATTCTTTCACCACCGGTGATGGAGAAAAAAAATCTCTCTTCATATACGTATCGGGCCCAGAAAATTGGGGTAGAACTCCTTGAAATCACCCAGGCCCACCTGGGTACCGATGGGGGGCTCAAACTCATCCAGCATCTTATGGCAGAACTCCAGCAAAAAGGAGTAGACATCGCCCTTGAAGAATCCCTTGTAGAGGTGGACCCCTCGTCCCGCATAATAGTGACCAGTAAACGGGAAGCCCGATATGGCTCGCTCCTCGTGGCCCCTGGCCGTGGGGGCTTTGACTTTCTCAGGAACCTTATGAAAAAACTCGCCATACCCTTTTCTGACAATTCCATCGACGTCGGAATTCGTATAGAAACCCGGGAAGAGCGCTATCCTATTGTACGGGATTATTATGACCCCAAGTTCCTCTTTCCAGAACGGGTACGGACCTTTTGTACTAATTCCCGCTCTGCCCACGTGGTAAAAGAACGATACGAAACCCACCATGGAGAGGTATACTACAGCGTGAACGGCCATGCCTGGTCAGAACAACGAGCACCTAATGGCCTTGTGAATTTTGCCATGCTGCGAACCGTCGATTTTACCGAGCCCCTCGCGTCAGGCCAGGACTTTGCGGAGATGCTCGGCCTCCAGGCAATGCTTGCCGGCGGAGGCAAACCCCTCATGCAACGGGTGGGAGATTTTCGTTTAGGGAAACGTTCCAGTCGGGATACCTTTAACCATGACCTCTATGACTTCGAACCAACCCTGGCGGATTGTACCCCCGGCGATATTAGTCTTGTCATGCCCGCTAAATTCCTCAGGTCCATCTGGAAGGCCCTGAAATTATTAGATACGATTGTACCGGGGGTGCTTCATCCGAGTACCATCATGTACTATCCCGAAATAAAACTCTACGCCAACAAACCGGTTTTCCAGGACCCCCGTTATTTCCGGGCCCTCCCCCATCTATATCTGGCCGGCGATGGGGCAGGAACAAGTCGGGGTATCACCGCCGCCTGGGCCAGCGGTATTCGGGTTGCCGACGGTATGCTCGAGGAGGAACAATCATGAGAATTACCGGTGGCTCCCTCTGTGGTCGAAGGATAGCCGTTCCCGATGGCATTATCAGGCCCGCCATGGATAGAATGCGGGAATCGGTGTTTGCCATTTTGGGAGATCTCAGCGGAAAATCATTTCTCGATCTCTTTTCAGGATCAGGAATAATCGCGCTAGAAGCCGCAAGTCGGGGAGCCTCTCCTATCGAAGCGGTAGAAAAGGATCCCCGCAAACGGTCCCAATTACTTCGAAACGTGGCTATTTCTCCGGTGCATATCCATTGTCACTTCATGGCGGTAGAATTATATGTTAAGCGGGCAAAAAATTCCTTCGATGTGATTTTTTGTGATCCCCCCTTCCCCTATGCATATAAAAAAGAGTTGCTGGAAGCCATAAGTAATTCACCCCTCATGCAGGAGACCAGCCTTTTGCTTATCCACTATCCCCGGGAAGAACAGTTTGAAACGCCGCCGGGAAAGCTTATGCTTACGGACCGTCGACAATACGGGCGATCCCTTGTGGACTTTTATAGCCTACAAAATTAAAGATTTTGGAGTTTTTTGAAAATTTTTCTTGCATTTTCTCCCCTTTGTAGGTTATATTACAGATTAAGAGAGAATAGAGTAAGGTGGCCATTGGATAAAAATAATATATTTGATCGTTTTGGCGATCAGGGATTTATAAAAACCATTGAACGACCTGCCCTGACAGACAGCCAAAAGGTTGCCCTGAATCGTAAAGGAAATGAGCTTTTTAATAAGGGAAGGATAGAAGAGGCCCGAAAAATATATCTTACCACAGGGTATTCCGATGGGTTACGCCGGGTAGGAGAGTATTACGAGCGACAGGGGAAAATACTAGAGGCCCTCAAGATGTATTGGCTTGCCCCTGACAAAGCAAAGGTAGAACAGTTAAGCGCCAAATTGGCCATACTTATACAAAAATTGCTGCATCAAGAGGAAAAAAGCGATGATGGAAGAACCAGCACAGCTTACCCAGGACATGAATTTTGAAATTCCTGAGGGGCTAAGCCAAAAAGAAAAAGATAAATTTACCGAAATTTCAGAGCTTTCCAAAAAAGGGTATCACCTCCTTAAAGAGAATAAGATTCCCGAAGCGGTGGAATGTTTTAAGACGATCCTTGAAAAGGATCCCGACAATAATTACGCCCTGGTAGGGCTTGGAGACGCAGCCCGCAAACGGGGGGCCTTCCGAGATGCGGTGGAATATTACCGTCGTTGTCTTTCCCATCACCCGGGAAATAACTACGCCCTCTTTGGGCTTGCAGACTGTTACAAAGCCTTGAATCAATTCCAGAAGGCTATCGAAATTTGGGAACAATACCTCCTTCATGACGACCGAAACATTACGGTTCTTACCCGGGTGGCGGATGCATACCGCAAGGTGCGGGATTTCCGCAAATCCAAGGCGGTGTACCTGCGGGTCCTGGAAATGGAAGAAAACAACCCCTACGCCCTCATCGGCCTGGGCCATCTCCACTACGACTTTAAAGAATACCGGGATGCCCTGTACTATTGGGAGAAGATGCTGGAACTCCACAAAGACAATGTGGATATTCGGGTCTTAACCTCCATCGGAAACTGTCACCGCAAGCTCAAAACCTTTGCAGAGGGGATTCCCTATTTTGAACGGGCCTTAAAAATGGACCCCTACAATTTCTATGCCCTCTTCGGACTGGCCGACTGTTATCGGGGACTTAACCAGCAATATCGTTCCCTCGAATACTGGAACCGTATCCTGGAACAGGACCCCCGCAACAAGGTCATCCTTACTCGAGCGGGGGATGCCTACCGCAATATGGGGGAACTCGAAAAGGCCCAGGAGTACTACCATCGGGCACTGAACATTGAATTCGATGTGTATGCAGTGTTAGGCCTTGCCATCATCGCAAAAATGCAAGGGAAATATGAGGATGCCATTGAATCCTTGCGACGGCTCATTCAACAGGACCCAAAAAACTATCGACTCTACCTTGAATTAGCGGATTGTTGGCTTAAAAAGGGCGAAAAAGAGCGAGCCCTAGAGGTTCTTGCGGAATTTCAAAAACTGGGAATCAAGAATGCGGCTATCAACGAATTGTTTGAAAAATTGAAACAGGCCTAAGCAAATCGTAAGCCCATGGAAATTCTCTCAGGTTTAACCCTTCCCGAGCTAACCGCCCTGATGGCCCCCCTGCCCTCCTATCGGGGGCGGCAAATTTTTAAATGGATCGCCCGCGGAGCCGAGAGCTTTGAGGAAATGACGGATCTTCCCCGCTCCCTGCGGGAGGAGCTTGCTTCTCGATTCACCCTTCACGCTACCGAAATAACCCAACAACTTACGGATAAGGATGGGACTATCAAACTCCAGCTTCGCTGTGCAGACAGTTCCCTTGTGGAGGCGGTGCTCCTTCAGGATGGAATGGCGAGAAAGACCGCCTGTATTTCCACCCAGGTAGGCTGTCCCATAGGGTGCCTATTTTGTAAGACCGGATCCCTCGGTTTTTTCCGCAATCTTTCCCCTTCAGAAATAGTGGACCAGTTTTTTCATCTCCAAAAAGTAGGGGGAACGATATCGAACATCGTGGTGATGGGTATGGGGGAACCCCTCCTGAATCTGGAAGCCCTCCGGAAGGCCATCGATATCTGGACAAATTCTGAAGGACTTAATCTTTCCCATCGCCGGATTACTATTTCCACCAGTGGTATCGTTCCCGGTATCACAGAACTTGCAGAGAAAGGTCCAGAGGTTCGTCTTGCCGTCTCTCTCACTACTGCAGATTCCCAATTACGAAACCGTCTCATGCCCATTAACCGGACCTATCCACTTGATACATTAAAAGAATCCCTTCTCCTCTATCAACAAAAACAACAACACCGCATTACCCTGGAAGCGGTGCTCCTTAAGGGAATTAACACCCGGCCCCAGGACATACGGGCTTTCCAGGAGTTCTGTCGGGGCCTTAAGGTGATGGTAAACCTTATCCCCTGGAACCCTGTTGAAGGTCTTGGGATGGATGATAAAAATTTTGCAGAACCCGCTCCTGCAGAGGTAGAAAATTTTGCCCGACAGCTAGAAAAAACCGGCATTCCCGTAACTATTCGCTATAAGAAAGGCCGCGGCGTATCCGGATCGTGCGGCCAACTGGGCGCACTGCCGTATCAAAGGGAAGATTAAGAAGGAAAGTGAATTCCTGCATCACTTCATGAAAAAAGAAAGGCCCACCTGTCCAATACCGATAAGGGCTCCCAGGATAGCTCCAAAAATGTTAATCCATTGAAATTGACTTGCCATCACATCCAAAACGATCCGTTCCACCTCTTCCATCTCAAGGCTGTTGATCCTCTGGCGTACCACCTCCTTAACATTTAAAACTCCCAGGATTCTTTCCACCTGCCCTTCAACAAAAGAAAGCAGCACCGAGGTTAGAACAGTACTCAATCGATCTATATCATCTTCCTTCAGTCCAAGAAGTTCCTGGAGCGAATTATCAAGGAAGGGCCTTTCTCCTCCTTGCATAAAGGCAGTAAGCTTTTCATAGTTTAGCTGAGACAGAAAGTCTTTTAATTTTTCTTGCAGGGCCGTCCCAATCGACTGAAGATTCCCCAGACCCACCTTTTCCACCAGTTTTCCTACCGGAAGAGAAAGGAGGGGCGCCACCAGGGTATACAGGAATGTAGCAATTTGGATACGGTTAGAGGTGCTTCCTATGAATTTCGAAAATTCCCTCCATACATATTCAATTATTACTTTTTTATTTTCTTGATCCGAAAGCATACGCTCCAGTTCTTCAATGAGATCCTGAATGATTTCGGGCATTTTTTCATCCAGGGTCTTATCATACTGGGCAGCGGATAAGAACAGGCGCTGAAAAACATTGAGCCGTAATATGACCCGTTTCAAAAAAGCTCTCCCATGATGCTCCAGTTTCTTCCGGACCTGTTCGGTTTTAAGCAATTCTATGGCAGCTCCCGTTAGGGGGTCATAAAGGCGTTCAAGCAGTTCTTCCACCTGGCGAATCAGAGTCTCCTGGTGTTGCTCCAAAAGGTTCCAGAAAAAAGTCCGTACCCGCTCTGAACATTCCTCTGCGGTCCAGTGTAACAATTCGGGCACCGTCCGCTCTTCCAGGGACTGTTCCACCGCTTCGATTCCCCGCTGAATCAGGGTCTGAACAGGAGGAGAAAGAAGAATCTTTTGCACAAAAAGAACCACCCCATCCGTCACGGCCGGTTCCTGAGAGGCGGGAGCGTCGTTTTTTTTCCCCAGGGATTGCACGAACTTTGAAAGAGTAGCCACATGGACATGCAAGGGGCGTGTCATAAGGGGAAGGGAAAACGTTTTGATGGTGGCAGCCACAGCCGTTTGTATCTCAGGGTGGGCAAGGCGCTGCTGGATAAGGTGGGGGGTAATAAGCTCCCGTTCTACCATCCGCCCAATATTATCGGCCAGTTTCTCCCGTTGACGGGGCAAAATTCCCGGAGTAAAGGGAACACGCCAGCGACCAATATACCAGGGTCTGAGGGGGCGAAACAGCATTTTAATAGCGATGGCATTGGTTACATACCCAATAATTGCCCCCACCAGGGGAGGAACAATAAAGACAAGGAGCCTATTCATGGGCCTTCTTTTCTATCATGAAACGGGCCTTCTTCTCGGTCGCATATATCGAAAGTTGAGACGCCCGTACCCAGCCGCTTTCTTCTGTTCCAAGCCGTACCCATAGGTCGGGACGGCCATTCTCTGTTTTATAACGACGTTCGAGAATCGGATACAGTTCGTTTTCCCGGATGATTCTTAAAATAATTCCCTCCTTACCCGGTTTGTCTAAAACCTGGGCATAGGGAACAATAACCTGTCCATATCCAATATATGTTCGAGAAAGGGGCGGATTTTCTGAGGGAACAACGGTGGTTTTGGATGATTCTCCAGAACAAGACCCTAATACCCATACCAAAAAAAGAAACAGTCCACCGACGTTATGTGTTCTTTTCATGGTTTTTTCTCCAGGTAAGAAACAATAGCCCCTACAATTTTCCCGTCCGAGTCAGCAAATCGAAGGGTGTTCAGTTCCGGGAGAGAAACCCACCGCACCTGCAAATGTTCATGGAGGGAAGAAGGCTCTCCTGAAAATGACACCTCATAGGCATACAACTCTCGCATTACCCCATTATGCACAAAGGAGGTTTTTCCAATCAGAGGACCTACCGTAATAGAAAGCTCAAGCTCTTCCTGGAATTCCCGAACAAGGGCATCTTCATCTCGTTCACCCGCTTCTACTTTACCCCCCGGGAATTCCCAGCGCTCTCCCATGGAACCACCAGCTTTTCGTTGGGCCACAAAAATCTTTCTATCCCGAATAGCAACCCCTGCCACTGAACGCTGAACAGCCACCGGTTCTCCTTCTACTCCATATCACAAGAAAAGCACGGTAGGAAAGAGAAAGTGGGCTACCCCTGCAACGAGCGCACCATACCCTACCCACCGTTTTTTTTGCCAGAGAACTTCTAACTTTTCCGGGTGTTCACCCGCCACGGTGCTATGTTTTTTGTAGTATTCGTACACCAAGAGAATTCCCGCGAGTATTCCGGCAGCGGCTGGGATCAGGTCCCCTATTATGGGGATATCTCCCCGGATGGCGGAAAGCACCTTAAAAAAGCCCACAATAACACTGAGGATGCCTAGAACAAGACGAACTATTTCATCCTTTGCGTAAGAACGCAATCCCTCCAGCGCAGAAGAACCTTCCGAATCTTCTACCAAAAGGGCATACCCAGCGAGAATATTCGTTAGAACCGATAAGAAATAAAATTGAAGCATAGGCTCTCTTTCTACTCTATAGTAAAAATATCCCTCTGGTCAATCATGATTCTTTTAAAAAAGAAACTTCTGCAGCTCTTCGTCCCCCCTATTGAAAAGCCGATAGTTTCCCTTCTCCCCGCGTATCTTACCCTCTTATTCAATCACCGAAGGGGCATCAAATAGGTAAGCACCATGATGGTAAGGGCCAATATCACAATGGCAAGAAACAGAAAGGCATGGGAACGGGTTGCCGTAAGGGTTTTAAAGAGGCTTGGTTTACCCTGGTTGGAGGAATTCATCAACCGTTGCACCTCAAGGGGTGCCCTTTCTAACCGACGCGCCCGGGAATAATAAAAGGGAAGCTCTTTTTTCTCACTATCCTTCATAAAAAGCCTCCTCGGTAGCTTATCCCTAAGAAAGCCACAAAGAACCTGCCAATTTCCCCACCGCGGCAACTACCGCAGTAGGATCGCAGAAACCTTCTTTTTGTACCGCCTTTCCTGCTTCCATAAGAAGCAATCCAGCTATCACCGCGGCCTGGTACGGATCTACTCCTCCGGTTTGCCGTTTTATGCGGGCCATCACCGCTCCCACAAGCCCCGCGAGAACATCCCCCGTTCCTCCCATTGCCAGAACAGGCACAAGGCCATCAATGACAGACCATCGGCCGTCGGGAGCAACGACCCAGAGGACATGGGATTTAAAAAGAATAACCGCCTCTAAGCGGCGAGAAACTTCTTGAAGCAACGGAAGGGGCTGGGAAAGTAGCATTTCCCGAACGATTTTTCCTTGTGGAAAAGAGAGAGGGCTCCGTTCATTAAGCCTTATAAGGAGTTGCTCCATTTCTCCTACATGGGGAGTACAGACCGCCTTCCCCCCATAGGAAAAATTTTCGCACCACCGAAGGGCATCCGCATCAATGACGAGTCCCGTTCCCGCAGGCCGCTCTCTCACCAGTTCTGAAAACAAAGAAGCCCGTTCTGGGCCATTCCCCCAGCCAGGCCCTACTACCATCACGTCCGTAGCTAAGGGGCGCTCCCGGGCCCCCTTCTGAGAGACCACCATGATGCCCCCTGCCCCCGGCGCCACGAGGGGAAGAAGGTGATTATCCACCACAAGTCGCACCAAACCAGAGCCGCCATACTGGGCTCCTCGGGCACTTAAGAGGGGGGCTCCCGTGGTTCCCTCTGCCCCTCCATAAATTTCTACCACCCCTCGTTCATGTTTATAGTTTGTCGGTAGCGAAGCAAGTTTTTTAAGGGACGGAAGGGCCTCTGCAAAGGTCTGGAGCTCTCCCCCCGTAAGAGAATCAAGCAAAGGCGGCGGGAAAATACCAGTAACAGGAAGAATGGTGCCTGCCATTTTTCTTCCTTCGGGGCTAAAAAGACATGCCTTAAGGGGCTCAATCGCTAAGGTATAGTCCGCGCGGACTGCCCCATCAGCGGCTTTCCAGCCATCATAGAGGCCCGACGGAATATCTATCGAAATGATGCACGGAGACTTCCCTGCCTCTCTTTGAGAACGGACTTCATTCACCACATCCACAAGGCTTTGTACCGCTCCACGTATCGGTTGATGTACTCCCGTTCCAAGAAGGCCATCAATAATGAACGGCGCTTCCTGGAGGAGCTTCGTAATTTTTTCTTTCTCTTCTTCCCAGTGATAGAGGGGACAGCCACAACGGTTTACCACAAAAAGGAGTCGATCCCTTACGCTCTGAGGCGGGTATACCGGGGCTTTACAAAACACCACCGCGCAGGAAGCAGGTGTAAGGGCTCCACAAAACAGCAGGTTTTTAAGTACCACCAATGCATCGGCCCCATTGTTTCCAGATCCGACGAGAACAACAATTTTCTCATTCCCTGTGTGTTCAGTAAAGAAACCCTGCCGTTGGAGTACCTCCCAACAAGCCCGGCCAGCCGCTTCCACCAGCATTTCAGAAGGATACCCCCACCCTTCAATTGCCTCTTGATCGAGAAGACGGGCTTCCTTACTGAGCACCAGCTTCATTTGTATACCACCCCCGTAAGACTATCAGTCCGCCACCATACAATTTTTACCTCATATTCGGTGGCAAGGAGGGCCGAAAGAATACCCTCTGGAGAAAGCGAGAGGGCATTGTAAATAAGCTCATCCCGACTCACTTGAATAAAACTCTGTTTTTGGGTTTTCGATTCCACATCAATCACTAAAAGGCGATACCCTTCTTCTACAGGGATAACGAAGAATACCTTATGACCATGTGCAACCCCCAAAAGCGAATACAGCAATGAAAGGGTTTCTTTTTTATCATTTTCTACCCGTGTTTGTTCAAAGAAAGGAATGACCATGTTTTTTTCATAATTTCCTGTTTCCACATTCATGATCCACAAATAGGAGCCTACGATCTGGATCCCGGTCTTCATTTTGGTGGTCTCATCAAAGAGGTCTGCATAATAATCCACCTTTAGATACATCTGCCGACTATCGGGAGAAACTACAAGGCTATCTATCACCGGGAACCCCTCTATTCCCTTGGGAATCGGGATATCCTGAGAGCGAATAAGAATGATATACCGGCTTTGTCCTTCCTTATCGAACCAATATACATTCCAGCCCTTTTGAAGACGGCATACAACAGCCACATCATCATCCACAGACGTATAAATTCCCGTGATATACGGAAAGGGAGATCCCCCAATACCCTCCTGGCCAAGATATTCAACGAAATTGCCATCCCCATCAAAATGGAGCACCGTAGAATCCAGGAGCACATTATTATTTTGATCGTATACCTGTCGTTCCACGGGTAACTTATCCTCCACATAGATATGGCGACGGGAATCGACGGTCAAATAGCCATTAGAAATAAGAGGGTACGGAATTGCCCGGCGAGTAACCAGCTGGTGCTCCTCATCCTGTTTTTGTAACGTCAGGGGTGGTGGATTCGTGTCAGGATTGTATATCATGGAAAGCAGATCCCCGTAGGACGTATATCGAACCACCTTATTTCCTCTATTATCAGAAATATAGAATTGACCATCCCGCATCACCAGGCTTGTCTTAAGAGGACGGCCATCTCCTTCCATGTTAACGAGATCAATCTGGTTTTCTAATTTTCCAAGATCAAGGCGAAAAAGATTTTCCCGTCGTATGGTCTCTACCTTGTTTTTTGAAGCACAGGAAGCAAGTCCCCATCCTAAGAGACAAAAACCTGCGAGTACCACCATTCCTGTTCTTTTAATTTCTCTTCTATTCATGGATGTACCATAGACCGAGTGGAAACCCTTGTCAACCAATGAGGTAGAGGAGAGATGTTGGTACTGTTTCCAGATACCTCCTTTCACCCTCTCACAGGATAGGCCCCGCAGGAATACTCCCATTTTTGTTAGGCCGCCGTATATCCCGCCCATCACTTTTAGGGAGAGGAAGCAGAGCTTAACAACAAACAGACGCTTTTTTCTCCGATTATACCAGGAGCACGTGATAATTTAACAGACATGGTATCCCCCTGGAATTAAGCGGCCCATTGAGCAAATTCAGCTTTTTACGGGACCTGCGGGGATGCCATGTCTGTGTACTTACCATTTACCAGGAGTAAGTCCCTTGCCAAGAGCACAAGAACGGGGTATCTTGTCCCTATGTTGGAAAAGCTTTTTACTGCCCTGTTTGGATCCCAGCATGAACGGGATCTTAAAGCCCTGTTACCGATTCTTCATGCGGTAAATGAAAAAGAAGCTTGGGCGGCTTCACTGCCTGCGGAAGAGTTTAAACGGATGACCGCCCGTTTTAAAGAGCGGTATCAAAATGGAGAAAGTCTGGATTCTATGCTTCCCGAAGCCTTTGCCCTTGCCCGGGAAGCGGCCCGACGGCAATTAGGAGAACGGCCCTACGATGTTCAGGTTTTGGGGTCCATTGTATTGCACCAGGGAAAAATCGTGGAAATGAAGACCGGCGAAGGAAAGACCCTGATGAGTGTGGCCGCCACCTATTTGAATGCCCTCACCGGTAAAGGGGTGCACGTCGTAACGGTAAACGACTACCTGGCAAGCCGGGATGCCCAGTGGATGCGGCCGGTTTTTGAATACCTGGGACTTACGGTAGGGACCATCCTTTCTGATATGGACAATGACCGGCGCCGGCAAAATTATGCCTGCGACATTACCTACGGAACCAATAACGAATTTGGTTTTGATTACCTGCGGGATAACATGCGCTGGGATCTGGAAGGTCGGGTTCAGCGGGGTCATCATTTCTGCGTTATCGATGAAATCGACTCTATCCTTATTGATGAGGCCCGCACCCCCCTTATCATTTCCGGGGCCGCCGAAGATGACACCTACAAGTATTTTGAAGTAGATAAACTCCTGGACACCCTGGAAGAGGTTCGAAAAAAAGAGAACGGGGAGTATCCTGATGAGACCCAGGGCGAAGAAGTCATCGGCGATTATAAGATAAATGAAAAAAACAAGACCGTTTCGTTTACCAATGCGGGGATGAATAAAATCGAAAAGCTCCTGCAAAAACGGGGGCTTATAAAGGGTTCCCTCTTCGATGAAGAAAATTTTGAATACATCCACTACTTTACCCAGGCGCTGCGGGCCCATAAGCTGTTCCATATTGATGTGGATTATGTGGTCCAGGATGGGCAGGTACAAATCGTAGATGAATTTACCGGTCGTATTCTGCACGGCCGCCGCTATTCCGATGGACTTCACCAGGCAATCGAGGCAAAAGAACATATCAAAATAGCTCAACGGAATAGAACCCTCGCCACCATCACCTTTCAAAATTACTTCAGGATGTATGAAAAAATAGCCGGTATGACGGGGACCGCCGACACCGAGGCGGTAGAGTTCAATAAAATATACGGTCTTGATGTGGTGGTTATTCCCACCAACCTGCCGGTAATTCGGATTGACGAAGATGATGTGGTGTATCTTAACGAAACCGATAAATTCAACGCCCTCTGCGACGAAATTGAGGCGGCCCATAAACGGGGACAACCGGTTCTTGTGGGGACCGTCTCTATCGAAAAATCTGAAAAGGTTTCTGCCCTTCTTACCCGGCGTGGAATCCGCCATGAAGTGCTCAATGCAAAAAACCACGCCCGTGAAGCAGTAATCATCGCTGAAGCAGGGGCCAAGGGGGCGGTCACCATAGCAACCAACATGGCCGGACGAGGAACGGACATTAAGCTCGGAGGTAATCCGGAACATCGGGCACGAAAGCGGGCCGGGACCAATGCTACTCCAGAACAATATGCAAAAATATATCAAGAAGAATACGAAAAATGGAAAAAGGATTACGAAGAGGTAAAAAATTTAGGGGGCCTTTACGTCATCGGTACGGAACGGCATGAAAGCCGACGGATTGACAACCAGTTACGGGGACGTTCAGGACGACAGGGAGACCCCGGCCGTTCTAAATTCTTCATTTCCCTCGATGACGACCTTATGCGTCTCTTTGGAGGGGAACGGATAAAGGGTATGATGGCCCGCATGGGTATGGAGGCGGGGGAACCCATCTTCCATCCCTGGCTGAACAAAAGTATTGAACGGGCCCAGAAAAAGGTGGAGGAACGGAATTTCGAAATTCGTAAACACCTATTGGAATACGATGATGTGCTTAATCAGCAACGGAAATTTATCTACGAACAACGGGATGCGATTCTTGCCGATCAGAACCTTATCGAACGGGTCCATAGCGCCACCGAAGACATGGTGCGGGATAGAATCGAGATCTATGCCGACATGGTCCGGCGGGATCCTGCTCAAGCCGCAAAGGAGCTTTCCCAATTTTTACGGGAAAAATTCGGCTACTTGCTCGATCCTTCCCTCCAACAGGCCCTGCGGGATAAGCCAGAAGAACTGGCCAGCCGGATTATTCAAGATTTACAGCAAGAGCTCATAGAAAAAGAAAATCTGGTAGGAAAAGAAAACCTTAACCTTTTCATTCGCATGCAGTACCTGCAGGCCATCGACCGTAAATGGCTTGACCACCTGGAAAACATGGAGGCCCTTCGGGAGGCGGTGTATCTCCGTAGTTATGGACAAAAAAATCCTCTTACAGAGTACAAGATCGAAGGATTCCAGATTTTCGATACCATGATTGCGGAGATCCGGCAAGAAATTGCAAGTCGGCTCCATCTGGTACGCATCCAGCGGCCAGAAGAACGGGAGACCCGCGCCGTTCGGCCCCTGGTGACTATTCAGAATGCAAGCCATGGGAGCATCGGCAGTTTCGGTGGTATGATAGAAACAGGCGGCAGGGAATCGGTGAGCGGAAACAAGGGAGCTTTCCAGTCCGCAGGTCGAAGCGGAGGCTCCGGCCAAGGGGCTATGGTGGGCCGAAGCGCTGGCCCTGCCCGTTCAGAACCGGAGGCTGCCACGGTAGTACGAACCATCCCCAAGGTGGGCCGTAACGATCCGTGCCCCTGTGGAAGCGGGAAAAAGTATAAATACTGCCATGGAAGATAAAAAACAGGGGCCTGCAGGGGCCCCTTCAACTTATCAAGAATTACTTAGCTCAGCGGAGATTTACCCTTCTTTTTATTGTAAGGTGCTATCCTTCCTTTTTAACGAAGGCATCTTTGTAACCCAGCCGTTTCATTTGCTGGAGCAGGGCGGTACTTTCTCCCTGATTCAAGGGGCCCACAAACAATCGATATATCAATTCCCCCTTATTTTCTGAAACCTGTATTACCGCTGGATATCGTGGATTGAGTTTCGCAATGGCCCCTTCAAGGGAAGCGGCACTGCGGAAGGACCCCAACTGGATATAATACGTTCCCCGTTCCAGGGAGCGCACTACCGGCACATGAAGGATTCGCTCGGGAATGGATGCTTTTTTTTCAGATAGAACCTCTGGTACAACTTCTTTCACCGGTCCTTTTACAACCGGCGCTACCGCTTCAGTGCTAGGGGTAGGTATAGCCATTTCGAGAGGAACTTCCTTAATCTCAAGGTTAATCTCCCCTTGCGACTGTTCTTCCTTTGGGGCAGCAAGAGGGGATTCAGGCGGAAGTGTGGCCACCCGAGCAGAGTCAGGAAGCTGCGCCTCCGGTGTATCCAATACGGGTGGTCGTTCCTCTGCCGGCACAAGGACCATCTCCGTTTCTTCTGGTTCGGGAGTAACCGGAGGAGTCGATGGTACCTCTTCTTTTAGAGGGGGCGCTTCTGTAAGTGTTTCCTTTTCCTCTTTTTGAGGGGCCCCTATCGGTTCTTCCTTTTGGGGAGGTTCTTCTGCAATAAGCACCGTCACTTCAGAAGAAGGCTCTTGAGGATAGAGGGTCTCTGCTTTTTGTTCCTGCGGTGGTTGAGCTGCAAGAGCAGGTTCAGGCACATCCGTGATTTTTCCTTCCTCTGGAGGGAATCCTTCTAGGTGGGCGGTTTCAACATTCTGGGGTGCCATCGGAGTTTCAAAAGCAGAAACTGGGGGCAATGCCTCTTTTTTGTTTTCCGCAAGGGAAGATTCTTGAGCCACCGCTCCCTCATTTTTTTCTTTTTCCTGAGGGACAGGAACTTCTACCAGCGCTTCTGCCTCAGGTACGGTTTCTGCCAGGGATGGCCCCACAGGGGTTTCTTCTGGTTTTTTCTCCGGCAGTGGTTCTTTATTTTCAGCAAGAGATGTCACCGGAGCTTCTTCCTGAATAGGAGATCCGACAATGGAGTCCTCAGGCCTTGCTCGGTTTTGCTCAACAAAAACCGACGGATTGCGATCCGGATCTCGAGGAGCCACCAGTTCCTCATTAAACCGAGAGAAGGCAATGGGGTCTGCGGGCATACTCATGCGAATCCTCGTGACCACCCGGGGTCTCATTCCCAGGTATTCGGCAGCTTCTTTTGAAACGAGGGCCAAAAGGCCCGCCGTATCCAGTTCCTGTACCACCACAACCCGCAAGGACCGGTTGTTTTCCAGATTCACAATATCTACCAGGGTGTTTCGGGGGAAAGAACTCGTCGCAATAAAATACCCCTTTTCTGGCAACAGCCCCCCATCGGCCTGGACCGCGGCACCTTCCCACACCGAAGAAGCCGGCAACAGGAAAAGGGAGACCACGACAATACACCCCAACATCCATGGCCGTTTCATAATATTACTCCCATTCATGGCATTTCCCTCATCGCTTTCTTAAAAAATCCACCAGTTCTAATCCCACATACTGGGCCCGCCGTATATCTTCTTGAATAGAAATTTCCTTTTCATTTATGGGATATTCATAGTATTTTTCAAATACCTTTTTACCATCCTTCGTAGTAAATACCTGGACCACCACTTCCCGGGGACTGATATAGGAAGGATTTTCTTTTTTTACTGACCCTTCTTTGGAGGGGGATCTTTCATAGTTTATTATACACAAAATAAAAAAATTTGCCCCACCCTCTTTTGCTTGATAGATATCCTGATACAGGGGTCGTTCCTCCACCAGGGCAATAGGAAAACTACTGACGATATGTCCCGCATTAAAAAACACCCCCATGAGGGCCCCTTCCCACACAGTGGAAGCCTCATACCTTTCCTTTGCCCCTTTCTGTTCTACCACCGCAAGACAAAGAGATTCTCCCCATGCCTGGAGCGGTAGTATCCCCAGGATCACAAAAACGATAAACAGAAATGGTACAGATACACTCTTTCCCCGGCGGAGAAATAACGATTTTTGCACTTCTGGTCCTCCTCTGTATGTATCGACCGATTCTTGTATCAACTAAAGAAGATGAACCATAAGGGATCCGGAACAGGATACAGGAATCCGCTCTTGACATATCGATATTTTTATATAATATTTGCTACTAACAATCATTGATAGAGGCAATTAATAGCATAAAGGAACGACGGACCCTGTTTGTATGAAAGAAAAACTCTGTGCCCTGAAAGAAATCCTCCGGTATGTCACCCGATTAGAAGAAAATCTCAAGGAAGAACATCATATCACCCTTTCGGAGGCCCTTCTCCTCTGTTGTATTGGCGGGGGCTGCACGGGGAGTGCCCCCCTGCAGGACCAGATAGGTCTCTCACCATCCCGGATTTCCCGTCTCCTCAATAGTCTTGAACAGAAAGGTTTGATAGAACGAAGCCGGGGAACCCAGGATAAACGGCACTGGTCGAACCAGCCGACGGAAAAAGGCAAAGAATTGTTGGCGGCTTTGCAAGAACGGGGGATAACTATTCCCCCTCAATTGCTTGAAATATTTATCGCCCTCAAGGAGTAGGTTATGGCAAAGTACCTTGTTATCGGTGGTGTCGCGGGAGGTGCCACTGCGGCGGCCCGCTTAAGACGGAACGATGAGCAGGCAGAGATAATCCTGGTTGAACGAGGAGAGTATATCTCCTACGCTAACTGCGGACTTCCCTACTACAGTGGTGGGGTTATTGCAGAACGGGACAAACTCTTCGTTATGACCCCCGAAAAATTCCGGGCCACCTTGAATGTGGATGTCCGGGTTGCTACGGAAGCGACAGTTATTAATCGGCAGAAAAAAACCGTAACGCTGGTGGATAAAAAAACCGGCAGGACCTACGAAGAGTCCTACGACACCCTTATCCTTTCTCCGGGAGCCGAACCGGTACGGCCTCCTATTCCGGGGCTTGACCTCGAAGGGATTTTTACCCTCCGTTCTGTTCCCGACGTGGATCGTATCAAAGCGTGGCTCGATCTCCAACATCCCCAGCTTGCGGTGGTGGTGGGTGGAGGCTTTATCGGCCTTGAAATGGCAGAAAATCTTGCCCACCGGGGACTCGGGGTTGCCATTGTGGAGGCCCTGGATCAGGTAATGGCACCGCTGGACTTTGAAATGGCCGCCATCGTTCATCAACATCTTAAAGACAAGGGGCTCGAGTTACGACTGAAAGATGGCGTCAAGGCCTTTGAACGTCGGGGGAGCCGTATCGCAGTCCTTCTGGCTTCGGGGGATGAAATTCTGACCGATATGGTGATCTTTTCGGTAGGCGTACGGCCCGATACAAAGATCGCCCAGGAGGCGGGGCTCGAAACTGTCCCTCCGGGAAAACCCGGTGCAGGGGCCATCATAGTGGATGAATACTTTACCACCAGTGACCAGGCCATTCGGGCCATTGGGGACGCAATTGCCTTCAAACATCCCCTGAGTGGGGAACTCGGGGTGATACCCCTTGCGGGTCCCGCAAACAAACAGGGGCGTTTGGTAGCCGATGCGATTGTATTTGGGAACAAGAAGGTGCGGCCCTGGAAAGGGGCCATTGGAACCGCTGGGGCGAAGATCTTTGATCTTACCGTCGCTACCACCGGAATCAACGAAAAGGTCCTTCAGAGGGTTGGAAAGCCCTATAGTCAGGTTATTGTACATCCAAATCACCATGCGGGATACTATCCTAATGCCCTTCCCCTCACCTTGAAAGTTCTCTTTCATCCAGAGAACGGTGCCATCTACGGCGCCCAGGCGGTCGGCTATGAGGGGGTAGATAAACGGATTGATGCGATTGCGGCCTTTATTCAGAAGGGCGGCACCGTTTTTGACCTCTGCGAATTCGAACACGTCTATGCCCCACCCTATTCCTCCGCCAAGGATCCCATCAACATGGCCGGTTTTGTGGCCGAAAACATCCTGGCCGGCCGCTCTCGGGTCCTTTCCTGGCGACAGTTTGAAGAACAGCGAGCAAAGGGAGCCTTTATCCTTGACGTACGTACGAAAGAAGAATTCGACCTCGGCCATATACCGGGGGCGGTGTGTATCCCCAACACGGAACTTCGCACCCGTCTTTCGGAGGTTCCTAAAGACAGAACGGTCCTCGTCTACTGCGGTGTAGGACTGCGGGGTTACCTGGCCGAACGGATCCTCCGTCAGCATGGATGGACCGACCTTTACAACCTGACGGGGGGATACAAAACCTGGAAGGCCGCCATGGAAAAACAGGACAACCCGGGGGCCCTGGCTCTGTGGAAAGGGAAAACCGCTCAGGTGGGGGATCAAAAAATCACCTACCATGAAGGGACGGGCCTTCCCGAAGGAATCGTAGAACAAAAGAATGTCAGAATCATCACGATAGATGCCTGTGGTCTTCAGTGTCCCGGTCCCATCATGCGTCTTAAAACAGAGATTGATAAAATCGAACGGGGAAGCCGTATCCTGATTACCGCGACTGACCCTGGTTTTGCCCGGGATGTGCAGTCCTGGACCAATTTAACGGGGAACCTCCTTGTTTCTCTTGAAAATAAAGGAGGAAAAATCGAAGCCCTTATCGAAAAGCAACAGGGGGCCCCCCTTGCATCCGCATCTCGTCCCTTCCTGGGGGGCGACCGGCCCCAGGGAACAGCCCCTTCTTCTTCGAGCCCCACGATGGTTCAAACCGCCCAGGGAGCCACCATCATCGTATTTTCTAACGATTTTGATCGGGCCCTGGCATCCTTTGTCCTGGCCAATGGGGCTGCGGCGGTGGGCAAACCGGTAACCATGTTCTTCACCTTCTGGGGGCTTTCGGTCATCATGAAGCAACAAAAGCCCCGGGTTCGCAAGGACCTCATGGGCCGGATGTTTAGCTGGATGCTGCCCAAACATGCGGGGACCCTTTCCCTTTCTAAGATGAATTTTGGGGGCATGGGCCCCTGGATGATGAAAGCCCGCATGAAGGCAAAACAGGTGGATCAACTGGAAGCAATGATTGCCCAGGCCCGGGCTGCGGGGGTGCGGCTGGTGGCATGCCAGATGTCTATGGATATCATGGGGGTTCAGAAAGAAGAACTCCTTGACGGCATCGAAGTTGGCGGGGTTGCCACCTACTACGAAGCGGCCAGTAACGCGGGGGTAAATCTCTTTATCTAAATCACCCGGTAGGCTCTGCCTGCGGGAAACAACCACAGGTCCCTGGATGCCCCAATTTTAAAGAAAGGGGGAATATTCGGGGGCCCTTATTTCCTAATCTGAAGCGCTCGCCCGCGTATAACTTAGCCAGGTTTTTCCTCAGTTTGGAACATCAATACGAAGAGACTGCATTTATTGAATAAAAAGTAAGAAGGGTCTATACTCCCCGGAGGAGTGTTTTCCATGAGCAGGACAACCAAGAGCTGGGATGAGATTAACCAAAAACTAAAAGAAGGAAAGGCCGTGGTCATTACCGCTGAAGAGGCGGCTCAGATGGCCAGTGAAGAAAAGCCCGCTAATTTTGTACAAAAAGTAGATGTGGTCACCACCGGAACCTTTGGAGCCATGTGTTCCTCGGGGATGTTTATCAATTTTGGCCATCCGGAACCACCGATTCGGATGGAGCATATTACTATCGAGGGTGTACCGGTCTTTGGCGGCATTGCGGCGGTAGATGCCTACATCGGCGCCACAGAAGTGCATCCTGAAGATCCCCGCTTTGGAGGGGCCCACATCATCCAAAAGCTTATTGAAGGGGAAGAACTGCTCCTTAAAGCCCACGCTAAGGGGACCGACTGTTATCCCCGGAAAGACATTGAAACCTACATCCATCGGGATCGGGTCAACGAGATGATCCTTACCAATCCCCGCAATGCCTATCAAAATTATCCGGCCGCAACAAATTCCAGTCATCGTACCCTGTATACCTACATGGGCACCTTACTTCCTTCTTTTTTGAATATTAATTATTCCACCTCCGGTTGTCTTTCTCCCCTTTTAAACGATCCAGAGCTCCGTACCATAGGAATTGGGAGCCCCGTTTTTTTGGGTGGCGCCGTAGGGTCCGTAGCATGGAATGGGACCCAATTTAATACCGAGAAACCGACCAACGAACGGGGCATTCCCCTTTCAAACGCCCGAACCCTCATGCTCGTAGGGAATGCTAAAGAAATGTCGAGCCAATGGATCCGGGCAGCCTATTATGAAAAATATGGGGTTACCCTCTACGTGGGAGTGGGTTTTGCTATTCCCGTTCTGGATGAAGATCTGGCATACCGCGTCATGGTACGCAATGAGGATATCCAGACCACCATTTGCGATTATGCCGTCGATGGGCACCCCCCTCTGGGGAACATAAGCTATGCGGAACTCATGTCAGGGACCGTCGAATTCCGGGGAAAAAAGGTCCGGACCGCTCCCCTTTCAAGCTACCGACGGGCCCGAGAACTGGCAGAAACCCTAAAGAGCATGGTCCTTTCGGGGGCCTTCCCCCTCATACCCCCCGCACGCCCCCTTCCCCAGCGAAGTACCGTACAGGGATTAGCCATCATCAGAAACCGGAGGACATCCCGATGACCAGTAAGTACGTGCTTGGATATTCGGCAGAAACCGTAAGCGAACCTATTTTGTGGCGCCTGGTGAAAGATTTTGATATCCGGGTAAATATTCTGCGGGCTGAAATTTCTCCCGGACAAGAGGGGAATCTCCTTGTCGAATTTGGGGTTGAAGAAGAAGAAAAGCTCTCCCGGGCCCTTTCCTGGCTTGAATCGATAGGGGTAAGCTGGGTTAGTGTTTCAAAGCGCCTTTTCTGGGACGAGGATCGCTGCATCGACTGTGGCAGCTGTTCGGGGGTGTGTTTTTCAGGGGCCATTGTGCTGGATAGAACGGACTGGAAGCTCCAGGTAAACCGGGATCTCTGTGTGGCCTGTGGAAACTGTGTAAAGGCCTGCCCCATGGGATGCTTTACCCTTGATTTTGGGGAAGTCTCATAAACCATGACAAGAGGGCGGCTTTTCCAATAGGTCCCGGAACACCATGGTAGCTGAGGCGCCGTCCCGGAAACAGCCTTTGTGCGGTATACCGGACATACGCCAGGAGGTGTCCTCTGTACAGAGAACGATTTTACCGGTTCCCCATGGAAACGGGCCGGTTTTCCTCCCTCACCCTTAAGATAGAAGAAACGGATCTCTGGATTGGCTGGAGGGGGGGGCTATTCCCTTCTGAGCAGGGAGAGGGGGAATCAGCCCACCCCACAGGAATCGCTGAAAAAGATCCGGTAAGATGGAAGGGGGGTGGCCCGCCCGCGGAAAGGGGGGGAACATTTCTTGCAAACCCCTTCGAAGATCATCGTGTCCGTCAGCGAGCAACCCATATCGTACAAGCCTTAAGAAAACACATCCAGGAATACAGTGATACCCACCCCGATTTTCTTTCCAGTTTGGTCCCCCTTCATTTTGATCCAGAGGCACCCCCCATTGTGCAACGGATGCTCCAGGCCGGTCAGGCGGCCGGTGTAGGCCCCATGGCGGCGGTAGCCGGTGCCATTGCGGGACTGCTGGGGGAGGAGCTTACACAGGAATTTACCTTTGATGAATTGGTTATAGAAAACGGCGGAGATTATTGGCTCTGGATTCAGGAGCCGCTGCTTGTGGGAGTGTACGCGGGGCTTTCTTCGCTTTCGGGGAAAATAGCAGTGCGACTACAGCCTTCGGGAAGACCCTGGGGGCTTGCCTGCTCTTCCGGAACCGTAGGGCCTTCCCTGAGCTTTGGCAAAGCCGATGCGGCCATGGTACTGGCCCCCGATGCGGCCGCGGCTGATGCCTGGGCCACCGCCCTGGGAAACCTCCTTAAACGGCAAGAAGATATGGAAGAAGCCCTTTCGTACCTTGCCTCAATGGCCCCTCAGAAAAACCAACCCCAGAAAAACCAGAGGGATGATAAAGAACCTTTATCTCATTTTGAAAGGCCCTCTTCAGCGGCACCGCAAACCCAGAAAAAAGAAGACCTCCCCGGTGGACATCCTTCGTTCTGTACGCCTGGGGGGACATCATCTCTTCTTTTAGCAACACCTTTTGATTGTCTTCCCCAGGGAGCCCTCTGTATCATGGCTGATCATCTTGCCGCATGGGGCAACCTTGAACTGGTTCCTTGGGATGGCTCATGGACAGACTAAGAACTCTTATTATGCTATCATAAGGACCCACCATCAGACCTTTTCAGAGAGGGCCGTGGAAAGCTGACACGCCCTGTTTAGCCCTGCATCCAGAAAATCGTAGGGATCTTTCCAAAACGGAGGGGGTGTTTTCTCCATTCCCCTATGGTTTTCATCTCAATTCGTTCATCGGTACCCATAATATCCCGGGCAATACAGAGGCGGGTTGTTTCTTCCAGGTGGGACACCAGGTACGCCGCAAGCTGGTCGGTCCTGTAGGGGGTCTCTATCCATCCTACCGAAAGGGCCTCTCGACGGGAAAGGCCTTCCAGATACCGAAGCCGTTTAAGGCGGTCCGGTTCTTTAATGGGCAAATAGCCCTCAAACATAAAACGCTGACCATTAAGACCACTGGCCATGAGGGCCTGCACAATCGCCGAGGGGCCAGGATGGGGCACCACGGAGATTCCCCGCCGGTGGGCAAGGGCCACCAGGGAAGCCCCCGGATCGGCCACACAGGGAAGTCCCGCCTCAGATACGAGGGCCCCCTCCATCCCCTGTACAAGAGGATGAAGCAGGGGGTCCAGATCCTCTTCGGTAGAATGCTCGTCAAAACGGGCAAAGTGTTTCCGGGAAAGCTCCTCAGGGGTAAGAAAAGAAGCAAGGAAACGAATCGTAGTCCGTTCCCGCTCACTAATGATGTAAGGTACAGAACGAAAGACCTCTTTTAGGTATTCCGGCAAAGGAAAGGGACCAGAACTGATCGGAGTAGGTATAAGGTGCAGTACGCCCGCCATAGGGTTCAAGACTATCCTATTTTAGAAATAAGGTCAAAGGTTAGTAAAAAAGAGACCTCATCCCGTTCTTTTCGTAAAACCTTTTCAAAGAAGGCCGTCTTCCTGCACCATAAGAACAGAGCTATAACCGCCCTAGGGGTTCTTTTGTGAATCCCCCTGAGGGGCTTGCCAAGGGCAGGCAATTCCAGTTTTATTACACCTATGAGGGCGGAAGAAAAAAAGGCACTCCTTACTCATATTGATTGTATCCTCGATTACCTCGATGGGGGGTATCATCGGCCCCACCCAGAATATCCGGTACAGGACGATTCCTCTTTTACACCTCTTACGCTACCAGAAGGGCATTTCCCCGTGGAAGCCCTTCCACCAAGGGAGCTTTCCCTTCTTCCCCTCGCTGAAGATCTTTCCCTCCCCTCACCAGAAGAAGAGAGCCTCGAAAAAATTGCCCAGGAAATTTCTCATTGTCGTCGCTGTCAGCTTGCCCTGGGACGGACCACTACCGTACCGGGAGAAGGGGTTCTCCATCCTATCGTACTGGTGATTGGAGAAGGCCCCGGGGCTGACGAAGACAGAACCGGCCGTCCTTTCGTAGGCCGGGCAGGGCAACTGCTAGATAAAATGCTTGCGGCCATCAATCTGAATCGAGAAACTAACTGCTATATCGCCAATGTGGTAAAATGCCGTCCTCCTAACAATCGAGATCCCCTACCGGGAGAGGTTTCCGCCTGCCGTTCCTATTTAGAACGACAAATCAGACTACTCAAGCCCCGGGCAATCCTGACGGTGGGCCGTATTTCTGCCCAGACGCTCCTTGAAACCACGGAAGGGATCAGTCACCTGCGAGGGCGTCAACATACATACCGGGGAATTCCCCTCTTTGCCACCTACCATCCCAGCGCTCTTCTGAGAAATGAAGAACTGAAGCGACCTGCCTGGGAAGATCTTAAACTCCTACGGAGTTACCTTACTACTATCGGTGCCTATGGAAACGGGTAATTCCTCTCTTTCAAAGCACTCAAAAACTTCTCAATCCGTCGACAAGGGCCCCATCGAAATACCATCCGAACAAAAACAGGAGCAGGGAGCCTCCCATCACGACAGCGGGAATCCCGGTACCGCTTCCCAACAAGAACATCCAGCAACGACTTCCCCACCCTTCTTTGTGGAAGTGGTTTTCGACATTCCCCTGCAGAGGACCTTTACCTATCTTCCCGATGATGAACAAAGCGTAGCGGTGGGTAAGCGGGTTATCGCACCCTTTGGACGACAGGAACTCCTCGGCTTTGTGATTGGCACTCCCCCCACTCTCCCCCCCGCTTTACAAGAAGGGAACTTAAAAAAAATTCGTCGGGTCGTCGATGAAGCACCCCTCTACGATGAAGAACACATCGAACTTGCCCGCTGGCTTTCTTCCTACTATCTCTGCAGTCTGGGAGAAGCCCTGGCGGTCATGGTACCTTCGGGAAGACGAGAATCGGCGGCGGAAGCCTTGCTCACCGAAGAGGGCTTCATTCCCCCAGAGACCCTTGTCCTGTCGGAAGAACAGGAGAAAGCCCTTTCGGCAATTTTGAGAAAGCCCGAAATACCCCACTATCTCTATGGCATTACGGGTTCGGGTAAAACAGAGGTGTTTCTCCGGGCCGCAGAAGCAACCCTTGCCGCAGGTAAGTCGGTGATTTACCTGGTCCCCGAAATCGGCCTTACCCATCAATTAGAGGAGGCCCTGCAAAAACGATTTGGTAGCCTTGCTACCACCGTCCATTCCCGCATGACGGGAAGCCAGCGGCTTCGAGAGTGGCTTCGTATGCGGCGGGGCGAAGTCCGCCTCGTGGTGGGCCCCCGGAGTGCGGTCTTTGCTCCCCTTCAAAATCTGGGGCTCATCATCATCGATGAAGAACATGATGGCAGTTACAAATCGGGAAATACTCCCCGCTACCATGCCCGTCAGGTGGCCATGAAACGGTGTGCCATGAAGGGGGCCACCCTCCTCTTGGGGTCCGCCACTCCTTCTGTCGAAGCCTGGAAATTGATGGAAGAAGGTAAGCTCGAACGACACATCCTTACCCGTCGCCTTTCCGGCGGCGCTCCGCCGGAAATACGAATTCTCTCCCTGGAAGGAACAGAAGGCTGTCTTACCCAGGAACTTAAAGAAGAAATTCGCACCACCGCTCGAATGGGACGCCAGACCATTCTCTTTTTGAATCGCCGGGGCTTTGCCTATTTTTATCATTGCAAACACTGTGGATACGAACTGGTGTGCAAACGCTGTTCTGTTTCTCTTACGTATCACAAACACAAAGGAAGGGCCCTCTGTCACTACTGTGGCTATTCGGTCTTGCCACCGTCGGTATGCCCCCAGTGCGGTTCGGTAGAAGCCGGTTTTGTGGGATTCGGAACCGAAATGATCGAAGAAGAGGTGCGTCAAACCTTTCCGGATCTCCGGGTGCGGCGGGTAGATACGGACACCTTAGGGAAAAAGGGAAGCCTTAAAGAAGTGTTTGAGGTGTTTCGAGCAGGGGGCATTGACATCCTCCTGGGAACCCAGATGGTCGCCAAGGGGCTCAATTTTCCGGGGGTCCGCCTCGTAGGGGTAGTTCTTGCGGACACGGCCCTTCACCTTCCCGATTTTCGGGCCGCAGAACGGACCTTTTCTCTTATTGTTCAGGTTGCAGGCCGGGCGGGGCGCTATTTCCCCGATGGGAAAGTCCTGGTCCAGACCTTCCGACCCTCCGATCCCGCCATCAGTCGGGCCTGTGCCATGGACATTACTGGATTTTACGCGGCCGAACTGGCGGTGCGCAAAGAACTCGCCTTTCCGCCCTACACCCGTCTTATCCGTTGTACCATCCGGTCCCGGGACCCCCAGCGGGCCGACCGGGCGGCAGAAACCCTGGCTCACCTTATACACCTCTTCCTCCCCGCCGATGCGGAACTCCTTGGGCCGGCGGACTGCCCCCTTTCGCTTATCGCAGGAAATCACCGACGGCACATTATTCTGCGGGCAAAACAGTTGGGAGGCATCCACGCCGCCGCCCGGTCGGCCCTGGAGCTCTATGAACAAAAACGAGACCCCCGGGTCTACATCGAGGTAGATGTAGACCCGGTGCAACTCTTGTAAGTTCCGGCCCTATCAAGAAAAAGAGTCTCAACCATTCCTCCAGGGAGTCCCTGGGAGCCCCTGGTTAAACAGTCAGACATGGGGAGTCAAAAAAGACACATACCTTTATTTTTGAGAAGAGCCTGCAGCTACCCCCGGGAAAGAAATCCCCTTTATTTTGGCCAGGCCATTTGCATCGCTTACCACAACCCACTGAAGGGAAGCCCCAAAAAGCCAGCGATTCATCGCCCTTGTAATATCCCCCACCGTCACCGCTTCGATCCGTTCGGGGAAACGAAGATAATCCAGGGGATCTCCCGTAAATATAAAGCTCCGTGCAATGAGCCCCGCAATCTGGGCAGAGGTTTTTTGGTTTTCAAAGAGTTGATTAATGTATTTGTTTTTATAGGCCCGTAATCGTTCTGAAATGGAGGTATACACATACTGATCCGTCTCTGGGTCCTTCATTAAAATAAGTTGCTCCTTTTTAAGGAGATTCCAGGATTCTTCGATATACCGGGGAATTCCCTGTATATCGGTAGCCTTATACACCCATACAATGCCGTAGGGACTCTTTGCCTGATTAAAAATAGTACCCACCGAATAACAGGCCCCATACTGTTCCCGGACAATATTAAAATAAAGATCATCCAGCATATCGATCCCCATGGCGAAGGGAACATAATCGGCATGAGAACGGGGTGGTAGCTGAAAAAAGCCCTGGACATAGGCCACATCCTTACTCGCGGCATGAGGGAAGGTTCGCACCTCAGAACCGATGTGATAGGACGCCGAAGGGAAGGTAACAGGATTCTTCGGTAAGGTCCCCACATTCTTTTCAAACCGAGAAACTATATCCTGGGAGGAAACATTTCCCACTACGATGACTACCAGTCGCTGGGCATTTAAGATTGAACGATGCCATTGTCGCACATCTTCAAGGGTAAGAGATACAAGGGATTCTCTTGTTCCTGCCGGCAGGCTTTCATAGGCTTCTCCCTGGAAAAGCGTTTCGATTCCCTTGCGTCTTCCAAAGCGATCGGGATCCCCCGCTTCTTCTTCCAGAGCTTGAAGGGCCTCGTTCCGAACAAGCTCAAATTGTTCCTGCGTAAAAAGAGGATGAAGGAACCCATCAATATACATATCAAAAAGAGTAGGAAGATACTGGTCGATACAGATGAGATCATAACTTGCATAATCTAACTGGCTATCAAACGACAAAGAAGCGGAGGTTCGATACAGGGTATCGAGGATGCCCTCGTAAGGGTATCGTTCTGAGCCGCGGGAAAGGAGGGCAAGCCCCACTTTCTCAAGACCCGCTTTTTGTGGAGGAATGAGGGAACTCCCCCCTCGAATAAGGATTTTAAGCGTAACGACGCGACCGGGGGCATTTCCTTTTATGATAAGGGGAATGCCATTGGGTAAGGTCCGCTGGGTAAAATCTTTCTGGTTCTGCGTATAAAAAGCCTCATATCCTGTGGGGCCCCCCTTCACCTTCCCCTGGCGATCCCCTGGAGTTGCACAGGATCCCCACAAAAAAAGGACCATAAGACCCAGATACACAAAAGCCGAATAACCGTATCGTAATAGTTTTTGGTGTTTCATATATCTCTCCCCTTTTTCTTATTTCCACCAAAAGGCTTTGTCTTCGGTGATGACGGTAAACCCATCGCTTTCTAATCGTTTTTTCTCCTGCTCATACACCGATGGATGAATCCGCAGCGTAATAAGGGGGGCCGTTTCCAGAAGATACTGTTGTACATACCGGCTTACCGCCTCTTTCGTGGTGGAACGGAGATTCTTCATGTACGAAAAGTAATAGTCCGTAGAAGCCGAGGCCCACCAGAATCGAAGGTTCCGAAGGAACCCCTCTACCGTCTCTTGTTCCAAAATTTGTTGATTTTCGAGGACCTGCTTTACCAGTTCAAATTCTTCTGCGGAAAAATAGGAAGCATCCTGCACCATGGCTGGAATTTCCTGCTGAGAAAGCAGTTCATACAGGGATCGCACTTTCTGGCTAAAGGGCCGTTCATCCCTCAAAAGATAGGCCCAAAAAACGATCTGTCCCCCATCCCGTTGGGTCCAATACCAGGCCCCCGTATACCGGGGATCAGGGATGCCCAGGTTTGCTTGAATAAGACGGGTCTTGTATCGACCCGCAGGATTATCCAAAAGGGTTCCCCAGACATCGGCGCCATAGGTAGCAGTGGTATCCCGCTGCACATCGGGGCCCCGATAATAGATACTGACTACCCCAATCCGGGGGTTTACCGTACTATCGGGGTACACAAGGAAGAGGGGTTGCTGAAAGGGTTTATCTAGCTGGGGGGAAAGCGCCGTGGCCCACGGGTCCGGGGCAGCTTTCCAGCTACCGTAGATCTCTTTCACCAGGGCAAGGGTTTTGACAGGGTCAATATCTCCCCCAATAAAAAGGGCCGCATTGTTAGGAACATAATAGGTGTTTTTGATACGAAGGAGATCTTCTCGAGTACAGGAGCGAACATTTTCCACCGTTCCCCGGGGATCCCGCCGCCAGGGATAGCGCGGAAAAAGATGCTTATCCACTGCGGCTTGAAAGATATGGTCAGGATCCGAAAAATCACCGGTAATTTCGCTGATCACCACCCCTTTTTCTCGCTCTATTTCTTCCTCTTTAAGGAGGGGTTCTCGAATCGCAAAGGACCAGAACTCAAGCCCCTCCCGAATCATATGGGAAGGAACGGTAAAATAATAGTTTACGTACTCCGAACCGGTAGAACCATTCCATTGAGACACCCCAAGGTCAAGATAGGCGGTTTGCACTGCCGCTGCGGTGGGATATCGAGAATTCCCCTTAAACATCAGGTGCTCGTAAAAATGAAAGAGCCCTGCCGTCCGCTCATCTTGGGTAATACCCCCACAACGAAAGGCAATCTCAATATACACCAGGGGTGTACTGTGGTTTTCATACAAAAACACCTCAAGTCCATTATCGAGTACCTGGCGGGAAAAACCCCGGGGAGTTCCTTCAGGGATTTCTGACCAAAGAAGGGGAGCCCAGATACTTCCTACCATCATCATCAGGACCAGGGGCCACCGACGAATTCCAACCTTCATGAATGCCTCCTTCTAAAAATCATACAAAACTAGTCATATTGTAAACCTTTTCCCTTTTTTTTATCCAGCCATGTAGTATAATTTTGAGTAGGGAGGAGAACTCAATGAAACATACGATACGAAACAGCCTGACCCTCTTGGTGTTGGGAGGATTTTTTTCTATCCTTCCCCTGCAGGCGGAGAACGCAAATGCTCCGGCATTCACCTTTCAATTGGGCCTTGGCACAGAAATACTACCCATAGATCCCACTGCCCCTCTAACGGCAGAAAACCAGGCCACTTACAATAAGCTAACCCTAAAACCTGATATTGCCCTGGGAAAATTCGGGATCGGCCTCGATCTTACAATACACTTTAATATTAAGCCTGGCCCCGGTGGAACCACTGTCGAAATATACGAACCCGACTGGAACTGGCAAAAGGCAGGGAAGAGTTTCTTTGAACTGTACCTTCCCAAAATTGCCTATATCCGGTATGCCGAAAAAGGAGAACCCCTTTTTGTAAAACTCGGTTCTTTTGATGACGGGACATTAGGAAACGGGTTTATCATGGGGAATTATTCCAATACCCGTTTTTTACCCGCTACCCGCATTTTTGGGGCCGCCCTGGACATAGACGGTGTCCTCTTCAATTTTCCCTATGTGGGAATCGAAACCTTTGTAGGGAACCTGGCCAATTTTGATGTGGTAGGTAGCCGTTTGTATGTCCGTCCCCTGTATCCCCTCGATCTACCCATTCTGAAACAGATGCAAGTAGGGGTTACCGTAGCAGCCGATGGGGATCCCCTCCGCTATGCAGATCCTGCCTTTGTGAGCACCTACAATCTAAGCAACGAAACGGTGGTTATTTGGGGGCTCGATACGCGGGTTCCCCTTGTGAATACCTCCCTGGTAAGCCTGGCGGCCTTTTCGGATCTGGTCTTCCAACCCCGCAGTCGCTGGGGTTCCATGCTCGGTATGGGGGGTAAACTCTTTGGTTTTATGACCTACGGCGCGCAGCTGAGACTGTTAGGACCCGATTTTATCCCTACGTATTTTGATAGTTCCTATGACCTTTTCCGCCACATTAAATACGCATCCCTTACCGGCGATCCCTCGGGCGACATGTATGCCGGCTGGCTTGCAAGCATGGGCTTTTCCCTTATGGATGAACTGGTTGTGTTCAATGCAAGCCTGGATGGACCCTTTAAGGCACTTCCCACAACCCTTACGGATACGGCCATTACCGACTTTCCCCATCTACGGATGATCGCTCGCCTTGGGGAAGGACTCTTGGCGGGCTTTTCCTTTGATGCGCTCTACGAAAAGTATTATCTTGGGGCCCCCGCTCCGAAAGGAACAGGGAACTTTTTCAAGGATCTTGTAGATCCTGAAAACGCGGTCATAAGTGCTAAAATAAACTATAGGACAGGACCGGCGATTCTTTCGCTGGTGTATGATTTGCGCTACGATCCGGGAACGGATTCGTATGTGGTGACGTCAAGTTTAATGACGACGGTCCAGTTCTAGGGAGGCGAACAATGAAAAAGGCCTGGATACAGAGCATATTCCTTTTTATAGCTATCTTCAGCAGTGCCACGCTGGTGTGGGCCCAGGGTGGACCAAAGGCCCTTTTAGTATATGCCGACGATGAATCGGCCCTCACGGTGATTACTAAAGAGGGCACCCCCCGCGCTGCCATGATGGGTGACACCATTCAAGTGGGTGAAACAATTAGAACAGGAAAAACCACCGCAGAACTTCAGCTTGATCCTAATGGCAGTATTATTAAGCTTTCCCGGAATACCACCTTTAAGATTGAAGCCCTGGCAAGTGGAGGGAGCCAGGACAGCAATCGAATGTCCCTCGCGGCCGGTAAAATCAGAACCGTGGCCGCAAAGGTAACGGGAAAAGAAAGATACGAAATCCGTACCCCCACCGCAGTTTGTGGCGTTCGGGGAACAGACTTTAGTATGGTGGTAGAAGAAGGAAAACGGGATGCGGTCTATGTCCAACGGGGGCTGGTGGAGTTTGCCCGCACAAGCGGCGGAGCTGTCCAATCGGTTCTGGTTGGGGCCGGCCAATTTGTGGATGTCTTTGGGGCTGCCTTTCTTCCTGCTCCCTTTACGATGGACCAATTTACCCAGGAATTCCAGGACCTGGTGAATTTCATCAAGCTTAATCCTGAGACAGTGCCTCAAGCAGAGGCACCGGCAACCCAAACAGGCGAAGAACCCCCAGAGAATACAGAAGCAGCAGTCATACCCCCTTCTGAAGATACGACTGGTCCCTCAGAGGGGAAAGAAAAGCCAAAGGCCACCGAATCTAAATTGATGGGATGGCTCGGAGACATGCTGGGCTTTGAGATTGGGTCGGTTGCTATTGATGGGAAAACCTATTCCAAGGCGGTGATACAACCGGTATTCTCCCTTGGCAAATTAAAGATGGCCCTGTATCTTCCGGTTATTTATACAAACGACCTCTTTAATCCATCTACCTGGTATCATCCCGCAGGAAACAACGAATGGTCCTTCGGAAGTGAATACTGGGCAAGTAACCCCGGCGAAGGAGCCCTGGACGCCCTCCAGGACCTGAGCCTTAAGATTCGATACATTGAATATGGGGATCCCCTGGTGGACAATCTTTACTTCAAAGTAGGAAACCTTTCTTCCATGACCCTGGGGCATGGGATCCTCATGCGGAACTTTGCCAATGATGCGGACTTTCCATCGGTACGGCGGGTTGGTTTGAATGCAGGCTATGATGCAGGGCCTTGGGCTCTGGAAGGGGCCATCAACGATATTGGCAGACCGGAGATCTTTGGAACCCGCGTAAAGCTGGCCCACTATTTTGGTATAACCTTTGTCGCGGATATCAATCCGGCCTCGGCCATGAGTCAGGCAGACCAGGATGCCCTCGGGAATCCGATGCTGTTGGGCGGTGCCATCGATATCGATGTACCTATCCTTAAGATGGAAGGGCTTGCCCTTCGGGCCTTTGCGGATGTGGCTGCGGTAGCCCCTTACACACGAACCGAAGTAGCAGGACTTGAAACGGGCTTGCAATACAAAACCATCTACAACCCTGACCGGGGTAGTGGCTTTGACGCTCTCCAGAACTATGGCTTTATGAGTGGTTTTATGGGACGGGTGCTCTTTATCGACTGGAGACTGGAATATCGGCTCTATCGGGGAGCCTTTAGACCTTCCCTCTTTGATGGAACCTACGAACGGAATCGGGCCCAGTATGCGGTAGATTTTATAAACCTCGCCCAGAATCCGGTGAGCCAGGAAGCGACCATCAACGGTATCTACGGAGAGGCAGGCTTCTCCCTCATAAAGGACAAGATCACCATGACGGCGGGGTATCTTATGCCCTGGTCCCCCACTGGTGATGTTTCCTTTGTGGATGCAAGCAAGGAAGACTATATCAAGGCGGTCCTCACAATAAAGCGGGGGCTCATTCCCATTTATGATGTGTACGGTTCTATCAGTTACGAACGGACCGGCTTTGTGTATGCCCTTGCGAAGGGACAGAACCTCTTCGATACCAACACCGTCTTTAAAGGAGAGGTGGTGGTCCCCATTGCACCGACGGTGGATCTGGCATTTATCCTTGCCAACAATGCCCTTCGAAACGAGACCCTTTCGATTACCAATCCTACCTATACCAGTGGGCCAACCCTCACTATCGAAACACGGGTACACTTTTAATTAATGCAAATAGAATAAAAAAGTATGAGGGTGCTCAGGATTTTCCCGGGCACCCTTTGTTGTATGTTCAGTCCGACAAAAAATATCGGAGCCCACCGCATAGCAGAAATAAACGGAATCCGTGTCCTATTATAAAAACCATTCCGTTGCCCAGAGGTCATGCTCTGTGCTATGCTCATGGCATGATGTACTACACCATCCAGGTACGAACCAAGGGAGAAGAAAAATTTATCCAGACCTTTACCAGCAGACATCCCGACACTCCCCTGTCTTTTCACTTTCCCCGCCGTCGTCTCACCATTCGACGAATGGGAAAGTTATACACCGAACTGGCCCCTATCTTTCCAGGTTATATATTTATCCAAACAGAAACAGCCTTTTCGCCGCCCCTCTATTGGGAACTACGCAAAACCGAAGGGTTTTATCGTTTTCTCCGATCTAACTCAGATCCTACTCCCCTTTCAGGAAAGGATCTCGAAACGGTCCTTCATTTTATTCGCCTCGGACCCATCGCAGAAAAATCCATCGTCTATTTTGATGAACAGGATCGGATCGTGATTACCGAAGGCCCCCTCAAAGGACTCGAGGGATCCATCGTAAAGGTCGATAAAAGAAAAGGGAGGGCGAAGGTCAAGCTAGATCTTTACAACGATTCCTTTACTATTGATCTGGCCTTTACGGTGATTACTCGAGCGTAATCGGCACCGCAGTTTGGATTACCTTCGCAACAAGGATGAACGGGAATCTAACACGACGACTGTATATTATCGGAGCAGGATTTGCGGGTCAGAACCTGGCCCGGGAAATCCAGTCTAAAGGGGTGTTTGGCAGGGTGGTCGCCTTTTTAGATGACGACCCTGAAAAGATTGGGAAAACCATCGAAGGAGTTCCTGTCCTCGGCCCCATTAAGGACGTGGCCCAACTCCTGAGGATGAACCCCGCCGACGAGGCCATCATCGCCATTCCCAGTGCATCCCGGGAATACCTACGGGAACTGTACGGGATCCTCAAAAAAGCGGGTTTCGAAAAAATCCGTATCCTGCCAGCCATCGCCCAAATCATCGAAGGGGATGCCCACCTTATCCAAACCCGGACCATCGATCCCCAGGATTTATTGGGAAGAACCCCGGTGGTCATCGGTCTTAAAGAAAGCCTCAAGTACCTCCGGGGCAAGCGTGTCCTGGTTACCGGCGCGGGGGGATCCATCGGGAGCGAAATTTGCCGGCAGCTCCTTTCGGGGGGCGCCCAACGGCTGTATTTGTTTGGGCATGGTGAGAATTCAATCTACCAGATCGATCGGGAACTGCGTCTTTTGCAAGAAGAAGGGGTGGGAGAAAAGGCCACCATTGTTCCTATCATTGGGGACCTGAAAGATCGGGCCTACATGGACTACATCATAGAGAAAACCCGGACCGACGTCATTTTTCACTGCGCGGCCTATAAACATGTGCCCCTCATGGAAGAAAATCCCGTGGCGGCCATCGAAAACAACGTGTTTGGGACTGAAAATTTGCTCCACGCCGCCCTCCGTCATGGGGTAAAGCGTTTTGTTCTTATTTCCACCGACAAAGCGGTGAATCCCGTATCGGTCTATGGGGCATCAAAATTTCTCTCTGAACAATTGGTGCTCCAGGCGGCCCGTACGGGTTCCACAGGAAACTATATGGTGGTTCGTTTTGGCAATGTTCTGGGCTCCCGGGGGTCTATCATGCCCCTCTTTCAGAAACAGATTGAAAAAGGGGGCCCCGTCACGGTAACCCACCCTGAAGCAAAACGATACTTCATGACCATCCCCGAGGCCTGCTCGTTGGTTTTAAAAGCCGGCGGGGTCGGAGAAAATGGAAAATTGTATCTCCTTGATATGGGAGAGCCCATTCGTATAAAAGACCTGGCGGAACAGATGATTCGTTTCTATGGCTATGAACCGGACAGGGACATTAAAATTGTCTATATCGGGTTACGAGCGGGAGAACGTCTGGATGAACACCTCTGGAGTGATGAGGAAGTGCCGGTAGATACCGAATACCCTCGCATCAAACGGGTAGAACGGACGCAAACCCCTCCCTTTTCTCTTCCGCAAATCCTTGAGGCCCTGCGGCCCATCTGCTTTTTTGATCCCGCCCAACCTTCGCTCTATCGGGATCGGGAAAAGCTCCGTCAGGTATTGCACGAAGCAATCCCCACGGTTATGATGCCATAGTATATGAATACGAAAATAGAGGGAAAAACCTCCCCTAAAAATACTGGCTTGTCTGCCTTTTCCACCCCGGGAGATGCATCTTTAGATCTTTCCAAAGAACCGCTTCCCTTTGCTCGCCCCTCCATCGGACCAGAGGAAGAGGCGGCGGTGCTCCGGGTGCTTCGTTCAGGCTGGCTTACCACCGGAAAAGAGACCCTGGCTTTTGAACAAGAATTCGCCTCCTTTTTGCAAAGAAAAGAAAAGGAGGAATCGGCCCCAGCCTGTTCTTATACCGCCCTGGCAGTCAATTCTGCCACCAGCGGCCTCCATCTGGCCCTCGAAGCCTGTGGGGTCAAAACGGGGGATCTCGTCTTCGTGCCCACCTATACCTTTACCGCCACTGCCGAGGTTGTTCGGTACCTTGGAGCGGAAGTCGTTTTTGTCGATGTAGTCCCCGGTACCTACCTTATGGATCCCCGGGCCCTGGAAAAAAGCCTTGAGCGAATCAACAAAGGAAAGGGCCCCTACGAATTGCTGCGGGAAGGACAGGTAGTCAATGGAGGCCCCCGTGGGAGACCCCGGGCTGTGATTCCCGTTCATTTTGGCGGCCTAGGCTGTGATATGGGAAGCATTCTCTCCATCGCCCGGAAATATGATCTTACGGTCATCGAAGATGCAGCCCATGCGTTCCCTTCGCTCCTCCCTGACGGTTCTTTTCTGGGAACCCTCGGGGATGCAGGGGTATTTTCCTTTTATGCGACCAAAACCATTACTACCGGCGAAGGGGGTATGGTGGTAACGGGAAATTCAGAGCTTGCCCGACGGATAGCTATGATGCGTTCCCATGGGATCGATCGTTCTGTGTGGCATCGCTACACCGATACGAAAGCATCGTGGCAATACGACGTGGTAGCACCGGGTTATAAGTACAATCTTCCTGATATACTGGCCGCCATTGGTCGGGTCCAATTACAGCGGGCCTGGCAACTCCTTGACCGACGACGGTACATTGCCCATCGATATACGGAAGCTTTCAGAGACCTTCCCTTTGTGATCATACCCCCCGATGGTCCAGAAAACGCCTGGCACCTGTATCCCCTCCGCCTGGCAGGGACGATAGGCCTCCACAAACGGGACGAGATGATTCAACGATTACAAGAACAGGGAATTGGCGTATCGGTCCATTTTATCCCCCTTCATACCATGCGATACTATGCGGAAACCTATCATCTTCTTCCTTCCGATTTTCCCCATGCGATGGATAGTTTCAAGCGGACCATTTCTCTTCCTATCTGGCCGGATATGTCGGACCAGGATATCGAGCGGGTAATTATCACGGTGAAAAAGGCGGGAGAAGAACTTTTTCGCTAACTCTTTAAGGAGCAAGGAAGCGGTGTTCTATGAATGAAGGAAGCCCCCCTTATATTGATGAAATTATCCTCCACGGAATGTACCAGGCTATCCTTGTAGGGGCTCCAGTGGCAGCAGGGCAGGTCACCGACATTCGCCTTCCTAAGTTACCACCCAACTATAGCTTTATTGGGCCCGATGATATCCCGGGCCACAAGGTACTTTCTATCGGGAACACCGATGTTCCTCTGTTTGCTGAGGAAGAGATTCTTTATAGCGGACAACCGGTAGGAATCCTCGTAGGCCCTACCTTAAAAAAACTACAGGAACTTCGCCAGGACATACAAGTACAGGTACAACCCCGGGAGCCCTATTATGGAAGCACTTCTATCTCCTCCGAATATGTGCGAGCTAAATTTCGTTCCCTAAAAGGAGAACCAGAAGAGGTATTTAAAAAAGCACCGGTCATTCTTGAAAAATCCTATACGATACACCCCCTGTATCCCTGGACATCGGAACCCCTCGGAGCCCTTGCAGAATATGAATACGATAAATTACGTATTCGACTCCCCACCCAATGGCCCTTTTTGGTACGGGATTCGGTAGGACAGGTATTAGGGGTTCACAGCCGGGATATTGTGGTAGAACCATCTAAACTGGGAAATCATGGGAATCTTAACCTGTGGTATCCGGCGCTGCTTGCCGGCTATGCAGCCCTTGCGACCCGGCTATTCAAAAAGCCAGTCCGACTCATTCTTGAAAAATGGGAAGAAATTGGGAGGGCCTTTGCGACTCCCCTCGTAAAAACGACGATCCGTTCTGCCCATAATCGCAATGGGGATGTCCTTGCCCTGGAAGTGCAGGGGGTAATCCATGGAGGGGCATATATGCCTTTTTTATCGGAATACCTGGAGATGTTTGGGAAGGGGATTCAGGGTACCTATGCCATAGGACATCAGCGGATTGAGCTGTACGGTATTACTACTAATCACCCCCCCGCCCACCTCCCAGAAGATGGGGGCTTTGCAGCGGGGGTTTTCTGTATCGAACAACATATGGCCATGGTAGGCCGGCATTTCGACCGAAACCCCGTGGAACTGTACCATACCGGAAGTACGGGAACAAGCTCCGCAGGTCAGGAACGGAGCCCCCTTTTTTCTCATATCGATACGGTATGCACTATGAGCGATTTTCATCGCAAATGGGTTTCCTTTGAACTTCTTGCCCGGGCTCGGAAGCACCGTTCTCCCCAGGAAGGGCTCTTTTTCCAGGAAGAACGGCCTATGCGAGGAATTGGAGTAAGTTATTCTTATCAACCCACAGGAGAGTTTTTTGAGCTTTTTTCAGCTCCTTCTATTGGGGTGGCAGTCACCCTTCAAAAGGATGGGCAACTTATCATAACAACCAGCGCCCAATCAACGCTCATGAATTGGCACTTGTTATGGGCCCAGCTTGCGGGAGAAATTCTTACCATCCCCCTTTCAAAAATTGTATTTACCCCCCTCAGGACCGACATGGTCCCCGACTCAGGTCCTACCGTAAGTTCCAGTATGGTGATTATAACCCGTTTGCTTCTGCAGACCTTTGAAAACATCCGGAAAAAACGGTTCCGGAATCCCCTCCCTATCCGGGAAGAAAAGACCCTTCGTTGCACTCCCCGAAGCAAGACATCCCTTCTTTCTAAGTTTCAAAGCACCGCTTCCTGTGTAGTAGAAGTGGAAGTTAATCCTGTCACCTTTTTCCCTCTTATAAGAGGGGTATGGTTTTCTATTGATGGGGGAGCTATTCTTTCAGAAATCATGGCAAAACGTTCCATCGAACAGGCGACCAGAAAGGTTATAAGCCACCTTATGCAGGACCCTATTCTTTTTTCCCCAGAGGGAACGGTTCATGCTCCGGGAACCTATCACCGACCACCGGATCTCCCCGATTTTCCCATTACGATTGATTTTTCCTGGGGTGGGGCCACCCATAGTAAAGGCATAGGGGACCTTCCCCGCATTCTGGTACCTGCCGCATACGGAAAAGCCATTTCTCAAGCAGTGTACGGTGCTATAACCGATATTCCCATTAGCCCCTTCGATATTGTACGAACGTATAAAGAAAGAAAGGATGTCCTATGACCATCTCTTTTATTCTGAATGGAGAAGATGTGGTTATTCAAGCATCAATGGACGAACGATTACTCCATATTCTTCACGAAACCTTTCATCTGAAGGGAACCCATGGGTCCTGTAATAGCGGGCACTGTGGTCTCTGCGGCGTTTTTTTAAATAATCGCTTAGTGCCATCCTGCATGATTCCTGCATTTAAATTACAGGGAAGCGAAGTGGTTACCATAGAGGGTTTTTCCCAGACCCTCGAATATCAGGATATCATTCAGGGGATTGACCAGACGGGGATACATTTCTGTGGGTACTGTACCAATGCCACCATCTTAAGTATTGAGGATTTTCTGCTCCGTTCTCCAAGACCAACCCCAGAAGAAATGAATGCCTTTTCTTCATTTATGCCCTGTACCTGTGTTTCTCCCAGAGAACGCCTTGAAGTACTCCAGCGGGTTGTAGATATCAGACGACGGAGGATGTATGGACGTTCCTCATAGGCAATATTTTTCTCCCCGCAGCTTCCACGAACTTTTTTTGTTGTGGGATCAATACCCTGAGGCGACCCTTTTTGCGGGAGGAACCGAGATTCTGCAGGGGCAAACCAATTTTCGATTTGAAATTCCTTCAATTATTTTGAATTTAGGGGCCCTGGAGGAACTCAAAAAAATATCCCGTACCGAACGATACTTGGAAATAGGAGCGATGGTACCTCTGGCAGAGATTCTTTCCTTAGGAAAGTTACTTCCTCCCTTTTTCATTGCCACCGTGGAAGGTATGGCGACTCCCCTTATTCAGAACCTGGCGACTCTAGGAGGGGCCCTCTGTACTCGTAAAAGGGCCTCCGATATTCATGGACCGCTCATCGCCATGGATGCCATGTATGAGCTGCGAGATGCCAATGGTGGTCAATGGATTTCGGCCAGTCGTTTTCAGTATTTACGGGAACAACGGATCATCGAAGGGAAAAAGGTTCTGAGCCGGATTCGTATTCCCCTGGAAACATGGAACCAATTTTATCATATCCGCTTTGGTTCTTATCCCAGTCCTCTTCCTTATACTTCTTATGGGTGTATTCTTATGGTAGCTAGAATAGAAAAGGAAGTGCTCAGCGATTTTCGTTTTATTCTGACCGGCAAGCAGGTGCTTCGAAATAAAGAGATGGAGCTTAAGCTTTTGGGTAGTCAACTTCCCCTTGAACAATCGATCATAGAACAAAGTCTAAAAATCTGGAAAGAGGGCTATCAAAAACTCTGGAATCAGGAACCATATATATGGGAAGTAAGTTCCCGGGCCCTCGAAGAAGCACTGGTGTATCATTTAACTGTCTAAAGAAAACTTTTACATTAAGATACAGTTTCTACTATTGATTTTCCCAGAGTGCCGTGCTATACTGTTCAAAGAGTGAACAATTTTCACAGAGTGTGTTGCGGCCACCTGTGGAATTTTTTAATGTGGTTTCGCCCCAAGGGTCCCATCAAAAGAAGGGGCTATACAATTTCTTTTTCTAAAAAGAAACCACGGATTTTTTAAGAAGGTAAAAACCCGTTCTATTCAAGAAGGGCTTCCCTACTTTCTTCATTTTTTCCCCTTTATTTCAATGCCAACGGAACACTTTGACGAAGAATTAGTCATTCTGGAAAACATCTATGACTCTGCCCGAAAAGAGCAAGAAATCCGCCAGCGGGATTTGGCCCATGTGGCAGGGGTTTCGCTCGGCATGGCCAATGCAATCCTCAAACGCATGGCCCAGAAAGGGTGGATTACCATCCGTCGGATAAACAGTCGTAACATCCATTATGCAATTACGCCAGAGGGCCTTCATGAAATTGCCCGCCGGAGTTACCGGTATGTAAAACGGACCATCAAAAACGTGGTGATCTACCGGGATTTTCTGGACAGAATCATCCTTTCTGCAAAACTCCGGGGGCATTCGGGAGCGATCCTGGTAGGAATTAGTGACTTTGAATTCATCATCGAACACGTATGTTTACGCCATGAGTTCCCCTTTTTTAAGGCCATCGAGGTAAGCCAGATTGAACAACTGGTTACTAAGGGTCTGTTTGTTATATACTCGGAAAACATTGCTCCCTCCCCCCCTTCCTCCGATACAGAACAAACCGACGCTTCAGCCATCGTATACCTCTCGGCATTGCTGGAAGAACCCCTCCCGGTACCTAGCGAGATAGAACGGTAACGTGTGATATGCCTCTTCATCTGGCAACGTATCAAAAAATACCTTTTTCTCGTACCTACCAGTTTGGAAACAAAGAGACCACCCTTGTCCTGACCCAGGAACTTCCTTCCCTTGAGGAATTACGTGGAAATCACAGCGCGTCGGGCACTCTTATCATCTGCGATGAAAATACAAAACGGTACGGTGAATTATTGGTAAGGGGAAAAAGATCGCCATCCAATTCGCCCCCCCGCTTTTCTACCACTAGCGAAGGGCTCAAAAAATCCGCCGCCGATGATAGTGAAAACAGCTTACCCCCCCCTTCTCGGGAAACACCGGCCCTCTGCGTTCTTCCGGCGGGAGAGGCCCACAAGGGCTGGCCCACGGTAGAAAGTCTCCTTGCATCCGCTTCACAGGCAGGCATGAAACGGGATGGGCTTTTCATTGGCATCGGAGGAGGAGTAATCACCGACCTGGTCGCCTTCGCGGCTTCCATCTACATGCGAGGAGTAGAGGTACGGCTTGTCTCAACCACCCTGCTCGGTATGGTAGATGCTGCCCTGGGTGGTAAAACCGGCTTTGATGCCTTTGGAATAAAGAATCTTATTGGAAGCTTTTATCCTGCTTCAGTCGTATGGGTTCCCCTTACCACCCTTGAAACCCTTCCCCTCCGGGAATGGAAAAGTGGGTTTGCGGAAATCATAAAAACCGGCATCATCGGAGATCCTGAAATCCTCTCTCTCATTGAAGAAACAGTTCCTTTATGGAACAGTCTTTTTAATCCTGTTTCGTCGCAGGAAAACCTTGGAAGGGGCTCCGGTGGGACCCTCAGTCCGAACCCCCTATCTACTAACCTGGATCCCTTAGAAGAGCATACCGAGTCCCATGGGGATACTTCTTTGAACGCATTGCCACCACCCAGAAGCCAAGCCCCTGAATTGTATGAGCTTATCGGGGAACTGATCCTTCGTTCTATCGAAGTAAAAGCCAAAATCGTGAGCGAAGACCCCGAAGAGCGGGGAGGTAAGCGGGCCCTTCTTAACCTGGGGCACACCTTTGGCCATGCTTTGGAGGCAATCCTTGGACTCGGAGCCATAAGCCATGGCGAAGCCGTTGCCTGGGGCATTGCCCAGGCCTGTCGACTCGGGGTCGTAACGGGGCACACACCCCAAGAGAAAGGCCGATGCATTATTAATCTTTTAGACCAGTTAGGATACGAAACGGCTCCCCTCTATAATGGTACTATCTCATGGGAACATCTTGTCCGTCCCATGGGACTCGATAAAAAGAATCAGGAGCGGGGGCTCCGTTTCATCGTTCCCACCGAAGAGACCTGTACGATCCTCCCGCTTTCGTTTGAAGCCTTTGTACAGCTATTCCCAAAATAAAGGACCTGGTATGAAAAAAAGGAAAACCCTTCTTGTTGTATCTTTCGGCATTATTCTTTTCAGTTTAGTACCCGGCGGCGGCCGTCTTTTCGCCCAGCCTCAGCAAACCAGAGACGAAACCGTTTACTATATTCGGCATATCACTTTTTACCGGGAAGGGATTTCCCAGCCCTACGCCCTTCGGAATGCGGCGGAACTTACCGAAGGGGAAACCCTGATTGGCAAAGAAGCCCTGGTACAATATGTACAGGAGAAAGAGCAGCTCCTTTTGAATCAGCGGGCCCTTGCTTCAGTCCGGGTAGAATATATCCTGGCAGAACCCGATGGGGATGGGCGGATTCCTGTGGATTTGACTATTTACACAAAGGATACCTGGAACATCATTGCCCTCCCCTACTTTAAATACGATTCCAATACGGGGCTTGAAGTAAGTGCAAAGGCCCGGGACTACAATTTTTTAGGAATCCTGCAACCCCTCAAGATAGATCTGGGCTATACCATCGATCGGGAACCCCTCAATGAACTGGACTTTAAACAGGGAACCCTTTTTATTGAGCTAGATTCTAATTTCCCTTTTAGGGCCTTCGATCTTAACTGGGACCTCGATTCGGATCATACTTTTGGATATACCTACCAGTACGGATTTGAATACCAAACAAGTACGGGACTCGGCGTCTCCTTTCCCGTAGGTTTTACGACCCTTACGGTAAAGGCCTATCAGGGGGTTTATGTTAACGAAGAAAATAGCTCTGAATACAAGGCTACCGAAGGGGAACGGTTTGCCGACTACTGGTATCTTTCTAACTGGCTTCAGACCGATTGGGAAATTCCTACAGGCCTTAAGGTAAATGGCCTCGGAAAGCTTACCTATACCCCTTCGGCACGGTTTCAATATAACTATCGGCCGTGGGGAGATATTGGCCAGCAACGAATAGGCCCCACCGGTACTCTTTCACATACCCTCTCGTTTGGACGCACTGACTGGGTGGGGAATTTCCGTCGGGGCCTCGAGGTTTCTCTTGCAAATAGTAACACCTATAATTTTTATAAAGAAATCTGGAGCAGGAATATAACGGCCACAATCATGGGGCATTACCCGGTATTTTCGTGGCTGGGTCTTTCAAGCCGCCTGTATGGGGTATATTATTTTGACGATCCCAATACCAGTGGGGCTGAGCCAATCCGGGGTATCCTTTCCAGTAGCGTTACCGCTCAGTATGGGCTATACCTTAATACGAACTTTTCCTTCCGACTTATTCGCTTTGTTCCTTCCGAGTGGTTTGGGAAAAAATGGATGGCCCTGTTTGACTTTGAACAACAGTGGTCGCCCTTCTTCGATATGGCCCTGGTAAAAGACCCCGTCCATGGGCGGGAATTTTCGCTTCAGAACGCCATTACCACGGCGGGGCTTGAGGTGGTAACCTTTCCCTATTTTATGCGAAGCTTTTATGTGCGAATTAGCGTGGGCTTCGATATTCAAGAGGCCCTGAGAATCAAAGGGATTCCTTCAGGGGATTACCGAAGTGTATTCATTGGTATTGGACACCACTATTAATAAAAAACGTAGAACAGAGAAAATTCTGTTGCTATGTAAAACAAATACATGATGAGAAAAATTATCTTATGCTACAAGCAATGACGAGGAGTTAGTTTCATGGCAAAAATAGCGGTTATTGGCACTGGTTATGTGGGCCTTGTTTCGGGGGCCTGTCTTGCGGATTTTGGGAATTTTGTTACCTGCGTAGATAATAACAGTGAAAAAATAGAGGCCCTGAAAAAGGGTATCATCCCTATCTATGAGCCTGGTTTGGACGATGTGGTTGCCCGTACTGTGGCCGCGGGGCGCCTCAGCTTTACCACCGATCTAGCCGTTGCGGTGCAGGCAAACGAAGTGGCCTTTATTGCGGTAGGGACCCCTCCCGCAGACGATGGGAGCGCCGATCTACGGTACGTAGAACAGGTAGCTCGAGAAATAGGGCGGGCTATTAACAAATATACGGTGGTGGTAGATAAGAGTACCGTTCCCGTAGGGACTGCCCGTAAGGTGATGGGCTGGATCCGGGAAGAACTAGAAAAACGGGGTCCCGAGGCTGCCCGTATTGAATTTGATGTGGTTTCCAATCCGGAGTTTCTTCGAGAGGGTTCGGCGGTACAGGATTTTACCCATCCCGACCGGGTAGTCATTGGAGCAGAGAGTGAACGGGCCCGGGAACTCATGAAAGATGTGTACCGCGCCCTATACCTGAACGAAACACCCTATATCGAGACAAACCTGGAAACCGCCGAGATGATTAAATATGCGAGTAATGCCTTTCTCGCGGTAAAAATCACCTTTATTAATGAAGTGGCCAATCTCTGCGAAAAGGTGGGTGCCAATGTACAGGACGTCGCTCGGGCCATGGGTCGGGACGGACGTATTGGGGCAAAGTTTTTACATCCCGGCCCTGGCTATGGAGGCTCCTGCTTTCCGAAGGATACCCAGGCTATGGCCCGGATCGGTCGGGATTATGGGGAGCCCTTAACCCTTGTGGAAACCACCATCGCCGCCAACGAACGACAAAAACAACGGATGGTAAAAAAAATCGAAGACGGCCTCGGTGGTCCCGGTTCTCTTAAGGGAAAGACTATCGCTATTTTGGGGCTGGCCTTTAAGCCCAATACAGACGATATGCGAGAATCCCCGGCTATCACCATTTGTGAAGGCCTCGCTACCCGGGGGGCCCAACTCCGGGCTTTTGATCCCGCCGCCATGAAAGAGGCAAGCTGGCGACTTTCAGCTATTAAGGATTCCCTTTACTATGCCCACGATGAATATGAAGCGATCGAAGGGGCGGACGCCCTGGTGATCCTTACCGAATGGAACCAATTCCGAAATCTGGACCTGGAACGGGTGCGTCGTCTGCTCCGGGCCCCCTACTTTTTCGATCTGCGAAATATTTACAAACGGCAGGAAGTGGAGGCCGCAGGACTTACCTACTTTGCGGTAGGAAAATAAGGGAAAAAATAAGAAAACATGATCGTGTCGAAACTACGAAAAATAGTTGATCCTATCCATACCACCCTCAGTTTTTTTGAAAAAGAGGATAAGATAAAATTATCCATTATTTTTATCCTCATGTTTTTCTCGGCCCTTATCGAGATGGTAGGGATTGGTTCGATTTTACCATTTATCACTATTCTATCTAATCCTGAAAGCATTCATACCAATGAATTACTACGATTTTTGTATCAGTTTCTGCATTTTTCCGCAGTATCTTCATTTATTGTCTTTTTGGGACTCGCCTTTGTCTTTTTTATTCTTCTCAGTAATGTAAGTAAGGCCCTGATTACCTATGTGGCAAAGAAGTTTACCCTTCTTCGAATACATAAATTAAGCGTTAAGCTTCTTACCAAATACCTATATGCCCCTTACGAGTTCTTTGTTACCCATAATTCATCCGAGCTGCTTCGGAATATTCAAAAAGAAGTAAACAATATTGTAGGGAATGTTCTAAACCCCTTTATGGATATCATTTCGCGGGGACTTATCTCTTTACTCCTTATTACTCTGCTCGTAATGGTAAATCCTCTCATAGCTCTGGTAACAGCGGTGGTTATCATTGGTTCCTACAGTATCCTCTACACATTGATACGGAAGACCATTGAACGGCTCGGAAGAGAACGTCTCGTGGTAGAAGGAAAAAGCACCAAGGCCCTTCTTGAAGCCTTTGGGGGCATAAAGGATATTCAGATCCTTGGGCGAGAATACCACTTTATAGAGGATTTCTCAGTTCCCACAAAACAATATGCATTAAGCTATGCAATCAATGAATTATTAAGTGATTTACCTAAATATATTCTTGAGACTCTTATTTTTGGTCTCATGGTGCTCTTTGCCACCTTTTATTTTCTACTGGTTAAAGATTTTTCTACCATTTTGCAAACCTTTACCCTTTTTGCCCTCGCAGGTTACCGTCTCATGCCAAGCATTCAGAGTGTATTCCGCAGTATCGCAAGTCTTAACTATTTTACTTCCAGTGTGGACACCTTAAAAGAACATTTTCGGATGCCCATATATTTACCTGCCCCAGAAAAGGGAGAAACAAAGCTCAGACTTCGCAAGGAGATCCGTCTTACCAATATATCGTTCCGCTATGCTACCGCAAGCGAAGCACTTTTTCAGAATATCAATATGACTATACCGGCCCATTCAACTATAGGTATCGCCGGAAGAACCGGTTCAGGGAAAAGCACCCTGGTAGACATTATCATCGGTTTGCTCCGGCCCCAGGAAGGGACCATTTTAATAGATGACACGCCCCTGAGCGAAAACAATATAAGAAGCTGGCGGCGGAATATTGGCTATGTTCCCCAGTTTATATTCTTAAGCGATGACACGGTTCGCCATAATATTGCATTTGGATTCTCCGATACCGAGATTGACAATGGGGCAGTAGAAAGGGCCGCCAAGATGGCCCATATCCATGACTTTATTGTCAATGAGCTTCCCCAGGGATACGATACGATTATCGGGGAACGGGGAGTTCGTTTGAGTGGGGGTCAGCGGCAACGTCTTGGTATTGCCCGGGCACTATACCATGAACCGGAGATACTTATTTTTGATGAAGCCACCAGTGCCCTCGACACTATCACGGAGCGGGCGATTCTTGAGGCTATAGAAGAACTGCAACACAGTAAAACAATCATCATTATTGCTCATCGACTAACCACCATTGAAAAATGTGACCGGATTTATCTTTTAGAACAGGGGAAAATTGTGGCAGAAGGGAATTATACCGAGCTACTAACCAATAGGGCTTTTAAAAAATATATAGAAAGTACCCAGCATCAAGAAACAAAACAGTAAACCCATGAGTAAATTTATAGACCTTTGTCTTTTTGAAACAGAAGAACAAAAAAAACTTGAAAACCTACCTGTTTGGGAACTGGCGGCATGCCGCTTTAATGATTTTTTAAACCGGTCGCTTCCTATTACCCAACGGATCCCTCGAATTATTCATCAGATATGGCTGGGTTCTCCAGTACCAGAAGCATATAAAACTTTTATGCAGAGCTGGAAACTTTACCATCCCGATTGGGAGTATATTCTATGGGATGAAGAAAAAATAAAAAGATTAGGGCTAAAGAATAAAATAGCCTATAATCTTTCGCCAAGCTATGGTATCAAAAGTGATATTGCCCGGTATGAAATTCTCTATCGTTTCGGCGGTATTTACGTAGACACCGATTTTGAATGTCTTAAAAATTTTGAACCAATCATAGAGGGGTGCGGATTTTTTGCTGGGCATAGTAATGGAGCAACAATACATATTATTAATGCTCTTATTGGAACCTACCCCCAAAACTTCTTTTTTGAAGAACTATTAGAGGCTACAAAACGACCACTCTTTTCCACCGATGGTATGAAGGTTATTAACCATTCTGGGCCAGGACTTTTTACAGAGCTCTTTATAAAAAACATGACTATTGATTTAAGTGCCGTTATCTTCCCTTCCCTCTATTTTTATCCCTACCCTAATTACGATCTAGCTAAAAAATTAGACATAGAAACAATTAAAAGGGTTTATCCAAGCCAAGAAAGCTATGCAATTCATTATTGGGAGGCAAGCTGGCTTAAAAATACATTTATTATTACAATAAAAAGAACCATTAAAAAATTGCTAGGAGTTCATAATTGATTATATTTTTTGTGGGAACCGGGCGTCTTGGGAACCAATTATTTCAACTTAATGGTATAGAATATTTTACCCGCCATATAAAAAAACGAAATTTTATTTTGTTTAATATGCCGGAGATAATACAGGCTCTTAATTTACATCCTTGTTATAAGGTAATCAACAATAAACATTTTGTTAAATTCTATGATAAAATTTTAAAATATATACTTTATTTTTTTTATAAACTACGAATTATAGGTTCTTTAAACTGTAAATATAGTTATATTTATAATATTAAATATGAATACACTTATTCATTACAATTAGGGATACTTCCTATAATTTGGATACCCACACTTTATTTTCAAAAGGCAAATCTTGCTCACACCTTTCCTTTTTCTATACAACACCAGCACATTCAAAATGCTTTAACATTTATAGATAATTTGCCCCCATTTCGTAATTATATCTATATTCATATAAGAAAGACTGACTACAAAACATATACAGTCTTAGGAAAAACAGGGGCAGATCTTCCCCTCTCCTATTTCCGCCGAGCTATCCAATGGTTTATACAAAATATAGAGAATCCATATTTCATTTTCCTTACTGACGACAGGGAATTTGTAGAAGACAATTTTTCAGACATTTCAGAAAAAAGTGTTTCGAATTTAGATCAATATGGAGACCTAGCGCTTATGAGCCTTTGTGAATATGGAATTATTTCTAACAGTAGTTTTTCCTGGTGGGGATCCTATTTTATGAAAAACAGAAAAAAGGTTATAGCTCCCCGTTATTGGCTTGGATTTAAATCTGAAATGGAATATCCTCCAGGCATTATTGCTCCGTGGATGGAAACTATAGATGTAGATTAACATACAGTGAGGTTGTATATGTCCTATCAAAATCCCTATCGCAAAAGAATTCTTGTTACTGGCGGTGCTGGTTTCATAGGTAGTCATTTATGTGAGCGCTTATTAAAAGAAGGGAATGAAGTAATTTGTGTTGATAATTTTTATACCGGATCAAAACGAAATATTGAAAAACTTTTAAAAAATCCTTATTTTGAAGTCATCCGTCATGATGTAACCTTTCCGCTCTATATTGAAGTGGACGAAATCTATAATCTTGCCTGCCCTGCTTCACCAGTGCATTATCAATTTGATCCCGTACAAACAACAAAGACTTCTGTACATGGCGCGATTAATATGCTAGGTCTTGCAAAACGTCTAAAAGTTAAAATACTTCAGGCGAGTACTTCTGAAGTATATGGAGATCCTTCAGTACATCCACAGATAGAGGAGTATTGGGGAAATGTAAACCCTATTGGTATCCGTGCCTGTTATGATGAAGGAAAACGTTGTGCAGAAACCTTATTTTTCGACTATCATCGTCAACATAAAGTACAAATAAAAGTTGCTCGAATTTTTAACACCTATGGCCCTAACATGCATCCAAATGATGGGCGAGTTGTCAGCAATTTTATTGTTCAAGCACTAAAAGGGGATGATATAACTATCTATGGAGATGGAAATCAGACTAGAAGTTTTTGTTTTGTTTCAGATCTTGTAGATGGACTTATTAAACTAATGAATACCGATCCAAGCATAACAGGACCCATAAATCTGGGGAACCCTGGGGAATTTACTATTCTGGAATTAGCCGAAAAGGTTATCAAGTTAACCGGCTCAAAATCAAAAATTATATTTAAGCCACTACCCCAGGACGATCCCAAACAACGTAGACCGGATATCAGCAAAGCAAAAGAAATATTGCACTGGCAGCCTACTATTCCTCTAGAAGAAGGACTTAAATATACTATCGATTATTTTAAGAAATTGTTCGGTGAAAAATAAATGTCCATTATAAAGAAAATAATACGACTCTTTTTTGGCAAAGATTTTCTCGAAAAACTACATATAATAAAAAATTCTATTATTCAAAGTTACAATCGGTTCCTCTTCTTTATTAAAAGAAAATACAAAAAGTTTTTTTGTCACACATTATCTAACACCACGGCTATCTCCATTGGAATGCTTGCTATTCGCAAGAAAGTATATGTAGATCTTGCCATTCAAAGCATCAATTCTTTGCATTATCAAAATCCTAAGGCTGAGGTATTACTTCATCTTGATAGTTTCTGTTATTCCTACTTTCTAAAAAAACAAAAAAGACTTGATTATCCTAAACAGGTTCGTGCAAGTTTAATTGAAGATAACACAAACGAACCATGGCAATTTACCAAATTAAAAGTAATTTTAAATTTATCTCAAAAAAATATACCTTTTGTAGATGCAGACTCATTTTGGCATGATGATATTTCTAAGCATTTATCTGAAATACCAACTTTTTTAGTAATAGTAAATAAATTTAAGGAAGTAGAAAAAGAAAAAGAACTAATACAAGTATTGTCTCAAGAGGAGAAATGGCTTGAGTTTTATCATTTCAATGTTGGTTTTGTATATATCCCTGCAAAGTATTTCTCACCAGATTTCCATAACTTTTGTTATAAATTAATAAATAATATCAAAAAATTATTTACCGAAAATAAAATCGATGGTAAAACATTTCGGCTTTGCGAAGAAATTACTTTGAGCATCGCCGCTCAAGTTTTCTTTGAATCCATTACAACTTTAAAAGAAACCGACGGCCCTGGCAACACCCATATCATCGAATCATTTTATTATGGATGCACTCATGGGGTATAAAATATCAAAAGGAGGGAAAATGCATTCTTTACCAACATATATTATTTCTATTCCTGAAGAAGAAAAAAGATATAATTTTATAAAACATCAGATAGCGTTGTTTCCCTTTCTAGACGTGCATTTTATCAATCCTGTGATAGGTAAAAGGCTATCAAAAGAAGAAATACAAAATCAATATAACGCAGATTTAACAAAGCAATATAATGAGCCCTGGAAACTGGACCAAAAAAATGTAACAATAAGGTGGTAGGAGT